>Ga0265338_10000106_pt1 | contig 153890 bp, 127 predicted proteins | sample 42126metaG_FD_193579 | JGI IMG/M metagenome (GOLD analysis project Ga0265338, IMG submission 193579) | Rhizosphere microbial communities from Carex aquatilis grown in University of Washington, Seatle, WA, United States - 4-21-26 metaG | ecosystem: Host-associated > Plants > Roots >...
GAGCGGCCGTTATTCATTTCTCTCGGTGTAACGTACACTTGGTGATTGAAAAAATAGTCTCTTTTTATCACATAGGAAGGAGGTAGTACAACATGCCTAATCTCAATCTTAAAGCTGGTGCTCCCGCTCCGATGACAGGAGTGAGGCCGACCGGGAAGCCCGGCGACGGATCTGGAGGCAAGAAAATTGCAGGATTGCCCATGCCGGTAGTCATCGTGCTGGTGGTGGTCATACTTCTCGGAGGAGGGTACTACGGATTGAACAAAGCCGGGATTATCGGAAAGAAGAAGGCCGCCCCTGTTGTTGTTGCACCGCCGCCCGCAGTTGCAGAAGACACAGCAGCAGCGGCAACGGCTGTATCTGAGAGCGAGGGATTGGTCGAGTTCAAGGATAAGCCGGCGATGAGTTCCGAGAAGAAAACGTTGTCGAAGCTAGGTGCGAAAGCCACCGCGGCATCGATGAGCGCTGCTTCGCTGACGGCTAACGCCGTCCCGAAAATTCCGATGTCGGCGAACGGACGTTACAGCGTTCAGGTGTCATCGTGGTCGAGCGAAGAGAAAGCAAAGATCGAAGCCGATGTCTTAACGCGGGCCGGCTTTCCCGCATTTGTTGAAAAAGCGAATGTCCGCGGCGGAGAAAGACGATTCCGTGTTTACGTTGGCCGTTATGACAGCGACAGAGCGGCGCGCACTTCTGCCGAGAAAATTGCGCACATGCTTGAAGGCGGATACTGGGTTGTTCGGCTGAGTAAATGAACTCTCATTGCGCACAGGAGAATAGATGAATCTACTTGAGCTTTTTCTGAAGGGCGGGATCGTGATGTGGCCGATCCTTTTCTGTTCTGTTCTCGCAGTGGCGATCATCTTTGAGCGTTTCTTCGTTCTGCGGAAAGCGAAATTCGATCCGAAGCCGCTGATGTTGAAATTACGAAGCGCGTTGTCGCGGAATGATGTTGTGGGTGCGCTGAATGCCTGCGCGCAAAGCAATGCGTCCGTTCCGGTTGTCCTTCGCAAGGGGATCGCTAGTGTCGAGGCCGGCCCCGAAGCAGTTCGGGCGACAATCGAATCTGCCGGCAAGGAAGAGGTGAACAAGCTCGAGAATCATCTCGGTATCCTAGCGAACATTGCCGGTATCGGACCGATGCTCGGATTCCTCGGAACTGTTGTCGGCATGATCAACGCCTTCCGTACTATCGAAACGCTCGGAGGAAATGTGAACACCGGAAATCTTGCGGGCGGCATTTGGGAAGCCATGCTCTCCAGCGCCTTCGGGCTGGTTGTAGGCATACCGTCGCTTGGTTTCTACAATTATTTTGTAGGACGCGTCAGCCAGATCTCGTTTTCCCTGGAAGCCTCGGCGGATGAATTCCTCGGCTATCTGAAGCCTTCGTCCTCCCCCGCTGCCGAAGCACCTGTCCAATCGGTCAACAAGGAAAAACATGTGAGAAAGGTCTTCAGTGAAGAGGACGAATTTTTTGAACCGAAAGATTAAGCGTCCGCGCACATGAAATTTACTCCGCGAAACAAGTTCAACCCTGCATTTAATTATGCCTCCTTTGCAGACATGGCGCTGCAGTGGCTTATCTTTTTTCTCCTCTCATGGTCGTTCGTTGTTACACCCGGCATTAAAGTGCAGCTCCCGAAAATGGTAACGGGTGAAGTGCAGTCGGACCGGCAGTCGGTTGTGACGTTGACGGGTACCGGGAGGATTTTTTTGGGAAACGAAGAGGTCAGCAAGACCTCGCTCGCACAGAAACTCATTCCGATCATCGACCGCGACCGTGATCACGTCATCGTCGTTCGGGCGGATCAATCGGTCTCGCTCCAGAGCGCCGTTGATTTGATCGACATCGCGAAAGGCGTCGGCGCTCAACGATTCATGATCGCAACGGAAGCTGCAACCCAAGCAGGACCATGAGGCAGTACCGATGACACGGGAAACGACCTTCGGCTGGACCGGCTCCATCCTTGTACATATCGCTGCGGGGTTCATGCTCTTCCTCGTTCGTCCGTCGCAGCCGGATTCACAACAGCAGGAATTTGTAGAATTTTCGTTTGGAGGAGGCATTGCCTCGTCGTTCGGGCCGATGCCGAAGGGTGAAGTGCTTCCGGAAGGAACTGCCCCGCCTCCAGCCGGCCAGCCTGGCGTTGCAGCAACCGGTGTCGGCGTTGACCTCCCGACGCGGCAGCATTCACTTCCAACCGATGAAATTGTGAATGCTGCGCCGACGAAAAAGATAGAGGCAAATGATAATCCGGTTGCTATGCCGGGCGAACGAAAAGGGATGTCAGATGTCCAGCGGGAAGCGCCGGCGTCCTCGACACCGGGATTTCCGGGCGGGGATAAAAATGCAGTTGGAAAACCGGGAGTTCCAAACGGATCGGATGTCGCGGCGCCGTTCAATGCGGGTGGAGCAGGAAGTTCTATCGGAGAGAATATCTCCTACAATGTCCAATGGGCAGGGGGTAAAACTAGGAATCTGATTTCCGGCGAACTGCCGAAATATCCGCCTGGCGTTAATGTCGACGCGCAGATCCGGCTGCGGGTCGTCGTTCAACCACGGGGGACGGTCAAGTCGATTCAGCCGTTGCGGAAGGGGGACACTCGGCTGGAAAATGCTGCAATCAAAGAGGTGCGCTCATGGAGATTCCAATCGCTGCAAAGCGCACAGCCCGCGCTCGACCAGGTCTGCACGGTAATCTTCAACTTCAGAGTGAAGTAGGTCCTTTCGATTTCATTCCCTTCAAAAATAAATAATAGAATACCGCTTCTGCTGCGGTCAGGATGGCGAGCGACAGGGCGTCCCTGTTGAAGTACATTCCGAACCCTCGTTCGTTGACAAAAAATTTCAGCAGGAATGTACTGATGCTCCATCCCACCGAGAAAACAATTCCCATAAAGGCAACGGCGAGCGTCCCCGCCCCCAGCCCCTCATCCTGATATTGGTCCGTAAAGGCGTACACCGCAGCGACGGTATGAATGTAAAAAACGAAAAGTGTGACCATTGTTCCTTAGTGGCAGTGCAATGCTGCACCGGTTCAGTATGCATCCTTCCCGAAAATGACTGCCCGTATTGTTTTGAGAATAATTTTCATGTCGAAGACAAGCGACCAATTCTCGACGTAGTAAATATCGTACTTCGTACGTTCACCGATCGGTGCATCGCCGCGAAGGCCGTTGACTTGCGCCCAGCCCGTCATCCCGGTCTTCACGCGGTGGCGTTCGAGATAACGGGGGATTTTCCCTTTGAATTGTTCGACGAAAAACGGCCGCTCGGGCCTCGGCCCCACGATACTCATGTGGCCGATGAGGACATTCCACAATTGAGGAAGCTCGTCCAAACTTGTCCGGCGCAGAATCCTTCCGATCGCGGTCACGCGCGGGTCTCCTTTCTTAGCGCGCACAGGGCCGGTGGACACCTCGGCATCTGTCCGCATCGTTCTGAACTTGACAACGAAAAAGGGCTCCCCGTCCAGACTTATTCGTTCCTGGACAAAAAAGACAGGGCCTCTTGACGTCAGCTTAATGATCGCGGCGAGAAGGAGCGTAACGGGGAGGCTGCCGAGAAGAACGATCGACGAGAAAATGATGTCGAAGGATCGCTTGCTGATGCGGTTCCATGTGGAAAGAGGAATTTCTTTGATCTTAAGGAATGGAATACCTTCGATGTCCTGAATGCGGACCCGGCTTGTCATCATGTCCAGCATGTCGGGCACCATCAACAGTTCAACGTTTAGCCCCTCGGCATCGCGGATCATTTCTAAAAGTTGTGGATGGTCTTTGTAGGACAACGCGATGAGAGCGGCCTGAATGCGATACGTCGCCAATCCATTCGGTAATTCTCTGATGGGGCCAAGATATTTCGTTCCGGAAAGTCTCTGCGCCGGCGCGGCGGGTGAATCTGCATAATATCCCACAACTTCGTAGCCCAGGGAAGGGTGGGAGGAGAGCTGTGAAAAAATACCGTCGGCAGTGTCGTTGGAACCGACAATAGCAACAGTTTTCAGTTCTTTGCCGCGCCGGTAGAGGAGTTTCTCGAACTCCATAATGAGAAACCTGCCGGTCGTTATCGTGGTGATGGCGGTTCCCCACAGAAGAATGAACACACCGCGCGAGAACGAAAAGCCCCGGTAGAAGAACGTCGCGCTCATCACGATGAGCAGCCCGATGCTTACCAGCCGGACAATCGCAAAGAATTCATCGCTCAGATGGGAGTTCCGGCGGGCGCCATACAGCCTGCGCGACTGAAAGACGAACAGCCATACCGGGATAAAAAAAAGCGAACTGTTGATGTAGGTGGAAAGCGGCGGTATTCCAAGCGTTACTTCAAACGTCGACGTGAGCGGAGAAAAAAAACGGAGCCAGTACGACAATACAAACGCTGTTTCGATGGCGGCAGCGTCTGAGATGACGGCGAGGAGCGGTATCAGAAAGTCGTTGCGGCGCTGGTTCGGCATTCGTGCGTTAACGTGGCTGGTTCTGGACTGGACAAATATATCGAAAATCGGGAAGGGGAGCAAGAAGCGGCAGTCATCGTTGAGCTATTCGCTGGTCAGTTGTTGGACACCTTCTTTCATTGACAGTGTGTGCTATTCAACATTCCACGATTTTCGGAAAAGGTGCCGGACAGATGACGTCCATGAGATTACATCCACCCGTTTTTTCTGTACCACTCTACGGTTTCTTTGATTCCTGCCGGAAGAGCGATGACCGGGTTATAGCCGAGATCACGTTTTGCTTTCGTCGAATCAAACGTCCAATAATCCTGGACCATGTCGCGTCCTTTTTCAAAATTCAGGACCGACGGTTTTTCACTGAACGAGGAGAAGAATCCTGCTGTGACTGCCACCGCGTACACGAGCGGTTCAGGAAGCCGGATCCTGAAGGCCTTCTTACCCATCACTTGCTTTGTCGCGTCTCCGATCTCGCGCCATGTATATGCCCGGTCGCTTCCCAAAAAATATGTTTGTCCCGCCGATAGATCGCTTTCACCGGCCAGCACAATTCCCGAAACAAGATCCGTGGAATGCACCAGACTCACCAGTTTGTCTTTGAATCCAACCAGCGGCTCGAGTCCCTTGTTTATGGTATTGAAGTAATCGAATGTTGCAGGGTCTCGGGGACCATAGACGGCAGTGGGGCGGACGATCGTCATCGGAAGCGAATCTTTGAATTTCAGGACTTCCAATTCGGCGGCCATTTTGCTCTTTCCATATGTCGTGATCGGATGGTATGGGGTCGACTCGTCAACCATCGAGGATGATGTCCCCGGACCGACGGCTGCGCCGCTGCTCACGAAGATGAATTTTGTGAGATGCGGATTGACACGGGAAGTGCTTTCAACGACATTTTTCGTGCCGTCTCTATTCTGGCGGTAGAAGCCTTCCTTGTTCCTCGAACCTACGACCCCGGCGACGTGGTAGACGTAGTCAACCCCGCTTATCCCTTTGTCGAGCACCGCCGTCGAGAAAAGATCGCCGACAAAAAAATCGACCGGCAGTTTTTCGAGGTACCCTTTTTTCATTTCATTGCGGATCAAGCATCGGACCTTGTAATCGCGCGCGAGCAGCCGCTCGACGAGGTGGCTCCCGATAAAACCCGTTCCCCCAGTGACAAATGCAGTGCGCTGATTCATATTTTCTTTCGGTTGACTTTTTTTTGACGATAGAGTATATTGAAATCACTTTTAATAATCAACGAAACTTATTAAGGGTGGAATGTGCAGTTGCGTACAGCCGCTTTTGTGGAGGCGGACATATACTTTGATAAGGAGACGTCTTGGATCTTTTCGATAAGTGTTCAAATTTTACGCTTGCTGATGAAGTTAAGAAACAAGGATTCTATCCGTATTTTCGGCCTATTCAGGCGAACGAAGGACCCGTTGTCCAAATGGAGGGACGGCAGGTCATTATGGCCGGCTCAAATAACTACCTCGGCCTTACCGCTCATCCCAAAGTAAAGGAAGCAGCAATAGCAGCCATTCGCAAGTATGGAACCGGCTGCTCCGGTTCACGATACCTCACCGGTACGCTTGATCTTCACATTGAGCTGGAAGGGCGTCTTGCAAAATTCCTCGGAAGTGAAGATTGCCTCCTGTTCAGCACGGGCTTTCAGACTGCGCAGGGAATCATTCCGACGCTTGTGCAGCGGGGAGAATATGTCGTGTCCGACAAGGACAACCATGCCTGTATCGTCGCCGGCAACATGATCGCGATTGGGATGACCGCCGAAGTTGTTCGGTACAAACATAATGACATGAAACATCTCGGCGTTGTGCTTTCCAAGCTTCCGCTGGAAGCGGGAAAGCTGATCGTCTCGGACGGCGTGTTCAGCACGTCCGGAGAAATTGTGGATCTGCCTGAGCTCGTCGCGATGGCAAAGAAATATAACGCCCGCGTGTTGATCGACGACGCTCATGCGACGGGCGTGATCGGGAAAGGCGGACGCGGTACGGCCAGCCGATTCAACCTCGAAGCCGATGTCGATCTGACCATGGGGACCTTTAGCAAGACATTTGCCTCACTGGGCGGTTTTGTGTGCGGCAAACGATCTGTCATTAATTACATGAAACATTTCGCCCCGGCACTTATTTTCAGCGCAAGCCCCACGCCGGCGTCTGTTGCCGCGGCATTGGCGGCGTTGGGTATTCTTGAAGCTGAGCCGGAACGGATAACGAAGCTCAATCACAATGCTTCAAAAATGCGGGTCGGATTTCGGTCGATGGGATTTAAAATTATCGACGGTCATGATTCGGCAATCGTTCCCGTGATCATCGGTGAGACGGACAAGACGCTCGTCTTCTGGCGCGAACTGTACGATGCAGGGGTGTTCGTCAATGCGTTCGTACGGCCCGGCGTGCCGCCCGGCATGGAAATGCTGAGAACGAGCTACATGGCGACCCATGAAGACAAGCACCTCGATAAGATTCTGGAAATTTTCGGCATTATCGGGAAAAAGCTCGGCGTGATTAACTAAAAAATCCTTTTTCAAACTCTAGAAAAAGCCACGCCGGGTCGAGACCTCAGCGTGGCTTTTTAATACTATTGGAGTCCCTTCATGGAGAACATTTCCGTCCTTCCTGTTCGCACAAAAAATGATGAGAAAAGATTCATTCGTTTCTTGTGGGAGATATACGCAAACGACCCGCTGTGGGTCCCGCCGCTCATGATGGACAGGGAGAAATTGATCGACAGGAAAAAGAATCCTTTCTACGAACACTCCGACATGGAACTCTTTCTCGCCGAGCGGAACGGAACCGTGGTAGGGCGTATCGGCGCCATTATAAATCACAACCATAACAAAGAGCATAATGAGAATATCGGTTTCTTCGGGTTTTATGAATCGATCAACGACCAGTCTGTCGCGAACGCGCTGTTCGATGCTGCGAAGAAGTATTTGCAGTCGAAGGGTGTTACCGCTATGCGCGGGCCGGCAAATCCGTCGGTCAATGATGAGTATGGGCTGCTCGTAGACGGTTTTGACCGGAGCCCTGTTGTTTTGATGACGTACAATCCGCCGTATTATGGAACGCTGTTCGAAAAGTACGGCCTAAAAAAACTGAAGGACTTGTACGCATATCTTCTCGACCAGGATACGGTGTATTCGGAACGCTTCGTACGGTTCAATGAAATCGTGAAACAGCGCGAAGGGCTGACGTTTCGGTCAATCGATATGAAACACTTCAAAGAAGAGGTCGACCGCATCAAAGTTATCTATAACAAGGCATGGTCAAAAAATTGGGGCGCCGTGCCGATGACCGACGCCGAGTTCGATGCGCTCGCGGCCGATCTAAAACCGGTGGTTGTCCCCGAACTAATCATCATGGCTGAAGCGAAAGGGAAACCGATCGGTTTTGCGCTCTCGCTGCCCGACATCAACATTCCGTTGAAGTATAATAAGAGCGGCGGATTATTGACCGGCCTGTACCATCTCTATACAAAAAAGAAGCTTGTCGATCTGGTCCGCATTATCGTTCTCGGAGTCATTCCTGAACAACAACGGACGGGAGCTGCGGGCGTTTTGTTCTATGAGACTGCCGTCAGGGCAAAGAAACTCGGATACAAATATGGAGAAGCAAGCTGGGTGCTCGAAGATAATATTATGATGAATCGTGCGGCCGAAATGATGCAGGGTAAGCGTTACAAAACGTACAGAATATACGAGATGGGAGTGTAAGCGAGAGAAAAGTTAAAAGTGAGAAGTGAAAAGTTAAGCAAGAGAAGGAGTGAGATTTTTTGTTTGTATGACACCTTCTTACCTCTCACAGTTCATCACGAACTCTAAATACGGGATTACGACCATGGCAGTGAAAAAAGTTGAAAAAATATGGATGAACGGAAAGCTTGTCAATTGGGATGATGCAAAAATCCACGTGATGTCGCATGTCGTTCATTACGGCAGCAGCTGGTTCGAAGGCATTCGCTGCTACGAGACAAAAAAGGGCTCTGCGATTTTCCGCCTTGATAAGCACATCGACCGGTTGTTCGACTCCGCGAAAATTTACCGGGCAGAAATTCCGTACACAAAAAAAGAAATAGAGGCTGCGATCAAGGAAACGATCAAAGCGAATAAACTGAAGGCGTGCTACATTCGCCCGGTTGTGTATCGAGGGTACGGAGACGTCGGCGTCAGCCCTGTCGGATGTCCGGTTGACGTCAGCGTTGTCGTATGGGAATGGGGAAAATATCTCGGAGCCGACGCAATTGAGAAGGGAATCGATGTGCGCGTCGCGTCGTGGGCACGCCCTGCGCCGAATACACTCCCAACGATGGCCAAGACCGGCGCCAATTACATGAATTCGCAGCTCATCAAACTTGAAGCCCTGGCTGACGGTTACGCCGAAGGGATCGCGCTCGACACGCGCGGACAGATCAGCGAGGGAAGCGGCGAGAATATTTTCGTTGTGCGGGATGGGGCTATCGTCACCCCGCCGCTGATCGATGCGCTCCTTCCGGGCATCACCCGCTCTTCAGTGATCACGCTCGCCAAAGACGCCGGGATTCCTGTTACGGAATCGCATATCCCGCGGGAGATGCTCTATATCGCCGACGAGGTATTCTTCTCCGGAACGGCGGCAGAGATAACGCCGATCAGATCCATCGACCGCATGAAGGTAGGCGAAGGTAAACCGGGCCCTGTAACGCGCGAACTCCAGAAGCGTTTCATGAGCGTTGTAGAAGCGGGAAAAGACCCCCATCGTTGGCTGAACTTCATCCGATAACCACGCGGGGCTCAAGCCGCACCATTACCACACCGTGTTGATTCTAGAGCCCCGATGTAGTACAATTGCATACCATCACCATGTCCTCTCATTCTCCTGCTTGGATAAAGGAAAGCTTGCCGTGGCCATAGACCGATTCCGAAAAATCATTCAGAAATCTGAAAGTTTGGAATGGAAGAACGTCTTCCGGATAAAACGGAAAACCACTACTATCGAAGAAATGCTGTTGAAGATACCTGTGTTTGAAAATTTGAAACCGCGGGAAGTCCGGCAGGTTGCCGGAATAGTCCACCGCCGCCAATATGTTGCGGGCGAATATGTGTGTTTTCAGAACGACCCCGGCCTTGGAATGTATGTGGTGGAACAGGGCGAAGTTTCCGTCATTCTCCTCGGTGCGAACGGGACGAAGAAGGAGCTCGCAGTTTTGAAGGACGGGGATTTCTTCGGCGAGCTTTCCCTGCTCGACGAATCGCCGCGCTCGGCTTCGGTCATTGCGCTGACGGATACGAACCTGATAGGATTCTTCCGCCTGGATTTGTTTGAAATTATGGAGAAGACGCCGGGGACCGGCCTAAAAATTGTCCTGAAGGTTGCTGGAATGATCGGAGAACGGCTGCGGCATGCGAACCAGGAGCTCTCCGCCGTCCGAGCAGAACTCGATGCATTGAAACTCTCATAACGACCGGAGGCCGACATGAAAAATAAAAAAGCGCAGAAGAAGAAAATACTTCAGCCCAAAAGAAAACCTGCCGCCGTAAAGAAACCTGTGCTTTCATCTTCGCCGATTGCACTGCGAAAAATTCTTGTTCCGATCGATTTCTCCGATTATTCAAAAAAAGCACTTCATTATGCGGTCCCCTTTGCGCGGCAGTTCAACGCGAGGATCTATTTACTCTATGTCGTCGAGCCGACGATCTACCCGGCTGATTTCAGCTTTGGACAGATCGGTATGCCGAACGTCGAGAACGAATTGCGAATGAAGGGCGAACAGGAACTCCAGGAATTGATCAAGAATGAGATCAAGGGTGCAGTGCCGTCGGAAGCGCTGGTGAAAGTCGGATTGCCGTTTGTCGAAGTTGTTTCGTTCGCAAAGGATGAAAAAATCGAATTGATCATCGTTGCGACGCACGGTCACTCAGGCGTTGAACATGTGCTCTTCGGCAGCACAGCCGAAAAGATCGTTCGCAAAGCCCCCTGCCCCGTACTCGTCGTTCGCTCGGATGAGCGCGATTTCGTGGACGAGCGGGTGTGATCGGGCGGCGAAAGTTTCGGATACTCGATCAAAGGTTCGTGTAGGGACCTCAACATCAGTGCGCTCTTTTTGCAGAAAGAACAGCCAGGGTTAATTTTGTCCCAAACGCGCAGAGATTTTATGAAAGCATCGGCGCTTGCGGCCGGTGCGTCCTTATTTGCCGGACGTACTCCGGATGCGCTGGCAGCGGCATACCTCAACGATACGAAGTCCACCCGTCTCTCGTTGACCTTCAAACCCTACACGCTGGAATTGAAACACATTTTCACTCTCTCCTCAAGCTCCCGCTCGACCACGCCTGTCGTCCTGACACAAATCGAATACGGAGATGTCGTCGGTTACGGAGAGGCTTCGATGCCGCCGTACCTCGGAGAATCGCATGCAAGCGCAACAGCATTCCTATCGAAAGTCAATCTCAGCAAATACGAAAACCCTTTTGAATTAGAAACGATTCTGAGTGACGTCGACGCCGTTGCGCCGGGAAATCCGGCCGCCAAAGCGTCGGTGGACATCGCACTGCATGATGTAGTCGGCAAGATCATGAATCAACCGTGGTTTAATATCTGGGGATTTCCGAAAGAAAAAACGCCGTACACATCGTTCACTATCGGCATCGATACTCCGGACGTTGTGCGTCAGAAAGTAAGGGAAGCAGAGGAATTCAAGATTCTCAAAGTAAAATTGGGCCGCGACACTGACAAAGAAATGATCGAAACGATCCGGTCCGTTACGGGCGTACCTCTTTGTGTCGACATCAACGAGGGATGGAGGGATAAGCAGCTTGCCCTCGACATGGTTCACTGGCTGAAGGAAAAAGGAGTGGTGTTTGTCGAACAGCCGATGCCGAGGACATGGTTCGATGAACATGCATGGCTGACCGAACGAAGCCCGCTTCCGATCATGGGCGACGAATCTGTTCAGCGTTTGGAGGATGTGCAGAGAGCGCACGGCGCTTTTTCGGGAATCAACATCAAGCTGATGAAGTCGACGGGAATGAGAGAAGCACACAAGATGATTACGCTGGCGCGTTCGCTCGGAATGAAGCTCATGATCGGCTGCATGACCGAGACATCGTGCGCAATTTCCGCTGCCTCCCACCTTTCGCCGATGGTTGATTGGGCGGATTTGGACGGCGCGCTTCTTATCCGGAATAATGTTTTTGATGGGATGAAGGTTGTCGATGGCAAAGTAACGCTAAACGACAATCCGGGTATCGGCGTGAAGAAATTATAGCCGCAAACAAAGGTGACGCTAGGGGTGAGTGGCTGGACCAGAGTTCTTCCGCACCAAAGTTCAGAAATATCCTTGCAATTCCGGCGATTCTTTGCTACATTTTATTTATTGATTGAAATATCCGCAAACTCGGGAAAACGAGTGCTCTGCTGTTGGGCGATGAAACATTCCCAGAATTTCAAACCTGAAAGGCGCCCGCAGTTCCATCCAGCAAAGAGACTTCGGGAATTCGCTGAGAGGATTTACAAAAATCAACAACTGTGCTCGTAGCTCAATCCTGCAAAGAAGACCGCGGGATTTCGCTGAGAAAATTTCCAAGGCTTAAAACCCGCGCTCGTAGCTCAACTGGATAGAGCGTCAGCCTCCGAAGCTGAAGGTTTCGGGTTCGACTCCCGACGAGCGTACAAGCAACTCATCCACCAATCAAAAACTGAAAACTATGCTCCGCGCTAAGAAAAAAATTTCACAAAGGGTTATAAAGGAAGACGCACTCGTCACGACCTATTTCAAAGCTCAGGTGTGGTACGACGAAAACAAGAAGAGAGTTTCAACTGCTGCCGGCATTGTAGCTGTTCTTGCGGTGGCGTTGTGGTTCTATTCGAACAACATGCGTGCGAACGACGACCGTGCGACGTCCGAACTCGCCAAAGTCTTTACCTTTTACGACAACGGTCAATATCAAATCGCCATCAATGGAATTCCAGAGAAGAACGTCACCGGGCTTCAGTCGATCGTCGACAATTACGGGAGCACAAAAGCCGGCAACATCGCAAAATTTTATCTCGCCAACGCATATTACAATTCTCAGAACTATGACAAGGCGCTTCAGTATTTCAGTGATTTCAGCGGCGGCGGCAACGCACTCGTGGAAAATTCAGCCATTGCAGGAATAGGGGCGTGCTACGAGGCGAAAGGCGATTTTAAGAAAGCAGCGGAGAACTATGAAAAGGCTGCACTGAAGAACAGCGAAGATCCGAATGCAGCCGACAATTTGGTAAACGCAGCGCGCAATTTCGGAAAATCCGGCGACAAAAACCGAGCCGTGGAATTGCTGAAGAAAGTCAAAAAAGACTACCCAACCTCAACCGCTGCACGTGATGTGGACCGGTACCTCGCCGAAGTGAGTGCCTGACACTTGCCGCGATACTTGATACAATGGGAATAGCTATTTATATTCGGTCTGCCGGTTGTTCGATCATTTGCCATTTTTTTCAGACGAGAAAGTGCATTCATGTTAACTGACTTTGGCAGGATCTTAATTTTTCTCCTCATCGGGGCTGTCTTCACCGGAGGAGGACTTGTCGCCTCATGGTTGCTGCGTCCCCGCCGCCCGTACCCGGGAAAACTTTCAACGTATGAATGCGGGGAAGAGCCTATCGGCAATTCATGGGTAAAATTTAACATCCGATTTTATGTGACTGCGCTGATTTTTTTAATCTTCGACGTTGAGGTTGTATTTCTTTTCCCTTGGGCGCTTGTTTTCAAAGAGTTTGGCATGTTTGCATTTATTGAAATGGCCGTCTTTCTTGCGATCCTTATCGTCGGGTATGCATATGTCTGGGTAAAAGGAGACTTGGATTGGGATAAGCCGGTGCCGAAAGTTTCGCGGTATGTTAAAGGAATCGGAGTCGTTTCGGAAGAGGCTCCAGATGTGAACGAACACGCAGCAGCGTAGGGAAAAAAGATGGGACTTCTCGACAGGCAATTCGACAACAGCAATATCGTGATTACATCGCTCGACAGTCTGCTGAACTGGGCACGCCTTTCGTCGCTCTGGCAAATGCAGTTCGGGCTTGCGTGCTGCGCTATCGAAATGATGGCGGCATCGGCGTCGAATTTTGACATGATGCGTTTCGGCGTCATTCCTCGGGCTACGCCCCGCCAGTGCGACGTCATGATCGTTTCCGGTACTGTGACGTTAAAGATGGCTTCGCGGATCAAAAGGCTCTACGACCAAATGTCCGAACCGCGATACGTGATCTCGATGGGAAGCTGCTCGAATTGCGGCGGACCGTATTGGGAACACGGTTATCATGTCCTCAAAGGCGTCGATCGCGTCATTCCGGTCGACGTGTACGTGCCGGGCTGCCCGCCACGTCCGGAAGCATTGATTGAAGGATTGATGAAGCTGCAGGAAAAAGTGCGAAACGAAAGTCTCGCGAAGAAAAAATTAGTGTAACACAAAAGAATATCAATCGGCCGTATGACTCCCCAGGAAATTGCAGACAAGCTTACTGCCAAGTTCGGCCGCACACCGGACGTAGGCATCGAAGCCAAGCTTGATAACCCCGTTGACCCGTATATAAAGACCTCCCCAGACCACATCCTCGATGTCGCAAAATTTCTCCGCGATGACGAAGAGCTGTTGTTTGATTTTCTTTCGTGTCTGTCCGGCGTCGACTTGAAAGGGAAGCTCGGAACCGTCTATCAATTGTTCTCGATGGTGAAACGGCATAAGATCACGTTGAAAGTTGAAGTTCCCTCCGAAACTCCCAACATTCAATCCGTTGAATCGATTTGGAAGACCGCCAATTGGCACGAACGCGAGGCATTCGACCTGTACGGCATCAATTTTATCGGCCACCCCGATTTGCGGCGAATTCTCCTCCCGTACGACTGGGAAGGGTATCCTCTCCGAAAAGATTATCAGGTGCCCGAATACTATAATGGAATGAAAGTCCCGTATTAATCCGTTGACAACCATGGCCGAAACCATCTTAACTCCGCCGAAGACCTCAAGCGGAAAACCTCTTCGAACCGAAGAGATGATCATCAACATGGGACCGCAGCATCCGTCGACACACGGAGTGCTGCGGCTTGAACTTGTTGTTGACGGCGAAATCGTGGTCGACGTAGTGCCGCACATCGGCTACCTGCACCGGTGCTTCGAGAAGCATTGCGAGCACATGACGAATTACCAGCAGGTGATCCCGTACGTCGACAGGATGGATTACGTTTGTTCGATGAACAATGAATTTGCCTACGTGGTCGCAGCAGAACGGCTGCTGAAAATTCAGGTTCCTGAGCGGGTTGAATACATCCGCGTGATCATGGCGGAGTTGCAGCGGATCGCGAGCCACTTGATCGCGGTCGGAACGTATGGAATCGACATCGGCGCATTCACGCCCTTCCTCTATTGTTTCCGCGACAGGGAAAAAATCCTCGACCTTTTCGAAATGACATGCGGCGCACGCCTGCTCTATAATTACATGTGGATCGGCGGGCTTTCGCACGACATACCGGCCGATTTTGTTGCCCGGGCAAAAGAATTCTGCGCATATTTTAAACCTCAGATTCGCGATTTCAACAATCTTCTGACCTATAATGAAATTTTTGTAAAACGGACCGCAAAGACAGGCGTTTTGCCTGCGGACGTCGCAATCAACTTCGCATGCAGCGGGCCGATGCTTCGCGGATCGGGTGTGAACTGGGATTTGCGGCGCGACGATCCGTATTCAGTCTATCACAAGTTTGAATGGGACGTTGCGGTCGGGACAGGCGAGGCGGGTCCGGTCGGCAGCTGCTGGGATCGGCATATCGTGCGCATGAAAGAAATGGAGCAGAGCGTACGCATCATCGAGCAGGCTCTTGCGCAAATTCCGGACGGTGATGTGCAGTCGGCAATTCCGAAACGCATCCGCCCGAACCCCGGCGAAGTCTACGCACGTACGGAATCGCCGAGGGGCGAGTTGGGATTTTACATCGTGAGCGACGGTACGGGAACTCCGTACCGCATTAAGGCGCGTTCTCCGGGGTTCGTCAACCTGAGCGTCATCAACGAAATCGCGCGCGGAGGGATGATCGCTGACCTCGTTGCAATTATCGGGAGCATCGACATCGTTCTCGGCGAAGTTGACCGTTGATCAATCAACAATGAACAATCAACAATCAACAATCAACAATCAACAATCAACACGTTGATCAATAATTATTTATTCTGAATTCTGACTTCTGAATTCTGATCCAATGGAACAATTTCTCACATCTCTTGTCGGCAATGCGCTCGTGGTGCACATCATCATGGCGGCAATCCCGTTGCTTTTCATTTTGCCCTACGCGCTCGTTGTCATTTATCTTGAAATGAAAATTGCGGCGCACATGCAGGATCGCGTCGCGTATATGCGGACCGGATGGCACGGCACTCTTCAACCGATTGCCGACATGCTTAAACTCCTGCAGAAAGAGGATACGATCCCCGCCGCCGCCGACAAATTTTTGTTCATCGTTGCTCCGTACATCGTTTTTATCGGTACCTATGCCGCTTTTGCCGCACTGCCGTTCAGCTCTGCATTCATCGGCAGCAATATCAACATCGGTATCTTCTATATTGTTGCGATCTCATCGCTCGTCGTTGTGGGATTGCTGATGGCCGGATGGGCGTCGAACAACAAATGGTCGCTGTTCGGCGCGCTTCGCTCTGCCGCTCAGATCGTCAGCTATGAAATCCCTTCCGCGTTTGCGATCCTCGCCGTTGTGATGATGGCCGGTACGATGAACCTGCAGGAATTGAGCGCCATCCAGACCGGCGGCATCATGCACTGGATGATCCTCGGAGGGACGCTCCCGTTGATGAAGAAGCTCATCGTTATTCCTTTGATGCTCATTTTGTTCGTTGTCTACTATATTTCTTCGATGGCCGAAGTCAACCGCACGCCGTTCGACATTCCCGAAGCGGAATCCGAGCTCGTACAGGGGTATAACACCGAGTACAGCGGTATGAAGTTTGCGATTTTTTATCTGGCGGAATACGCTAACCTGTTTGCCGTGTCGGCGGTCGCCACGGTCCTTTTCTTCGGGGGATGGGCGAGTCCGTTCGCATCTCTCATGACGGGCCCATGGTGGAGCTCGTTCTGGTTTATTTCGAAGGGGATGCTCTTTGTCTGTTTGAATATCTGGCTTCGCTGGACGCTTCCGAGGCTGCGTGTCGACCAACTGATGTACATGTCGTGGAAAGTATTGACGCCGTTCGCATTTGCCTGTGTAGTTGCGCTCGGTTTAGTGTTGGTGTGGTAAATTAGAGGAACGAATGAATCCGGTCGTAGAATATTTCGACAACATCTATAAAGGTCTCAGAACCGCTTCTGTCGGAATGCGCATTACGTTCAAGCATCTCTTCACGAAAGCCGTGACGATCCAATATCCGACCGTGAAGATGAAATTGCCGGAACGCGCGCGCAACAGGCTGTATGTCAATATGGATGACTGTATTGGCTGCGATCAATGCTCAATGGCATGTCCCGTCGATTGCATCGATATCGAAACGATAAAATCGACTCCGGAAGATAATTTGGGGACGACCTCAACCGGCCAAAAGAAGCGCCTTCACGTTCCCGTGTTTGATATCGACATTGCAAAATGCTGTTACTGCGGATTGTGCGTTTATCCTTGTCCGACCGAATGCATCAAGATGACCGACGTCTATGAATTCTCGGAATTTGACCGTCACAATTTGATCTATAGCTTCAGCACCATGACGCCCGCCGAGATAGAAACCGCACGGGCTAAAGCAAAAAAAATGGAAGAGGAAGCCGCGGCGAAGAAAACCGCCGCCGCAGCTGCAGCAAAAACCGCTGCCGAAGCCAAAGCGGCCGCACAGCCGGCGGCTGCCCCTCCTCAGCCGGATAGTTCACAGCAAAAGCCAGAATAAGTATGGATCAGATCTCTTCGCTAACGCTTTTTGATATCGTCTTTTACTTCTTTGCGCTCATAACGGTCGTTTCTGCGGCAATTGTCGCATTCTCCAGGAACATTGTCCATTCGGCATTTTCATTGATGTTCACTTTTTTCGGCGTCGCTGGACTCTACGTGATGTTGAGCGCCGATTTCATCGCCGTCACGCAGGTGCTCGTGTACGTCGGCGGCATCCTCGTGCTGATCTTGTTCGGCGTGATGTTGACGACCAAAGCCATCGGAGTGGAAATGAAGACCGGAACATTGCGGGTGCTGCCCGCTTCGATCCTGGTTGCAATTCTTGCAGGAACCTTAGGCGGAATATTTTGGATCACCGATTGGCAAGTCCAGCCCGGGGTCAATAATGAGACGCACGCGACGACCGCTGCCGGCATCGGCAGAGCGTTGATGACATCGTACCTGCTCCCCTTTGAAGCCGCTTCCGTCGTCCTCCTTGTTGCCATGCTTGGTGCCGCAATGATCGCACGGAGGGACCGGCAAAGCCAGAGTGGAAAGTTATAATTTTTGAGTTGTAAGTTCCAAGTTCTGAATTTTGTTCCTGAGGTTACTTATTACTGAACACTGATAACTGAAAACAATGCCCGTTCATGTTTCATTAATACATTTCCTGCTTGTCAGCGCCATTCTATTTTCGTTCGGCGTGTATGCCGTCGTCACCCGCCGGAATGCAATTATGGTGCTGATGGGAATAGAACTGATACTCAATTCGGCCAATATAAATTTCATTGCGTTTGGCCGGTACGGAACGCAAAGCCTCGACGGACAAATGGCGTCGATCTTCGTGATCATTCTCGCCGCATGCGAAGCCGCCGTCGCGCTGGCGATTGTCCTGAACATCTACCAGCAGTTCAACACCGTGAATGTGGACGAAGTGGATTCAATGCGCGAGTGAACAGCATGATCGTCCGTTTGGTGCTCGGTCTTTACATACATTTTTGATGCTTTCTTTATGACCCAAGAATTACTGCTTCAGCTTTCAACTGCCGTCTTGCTTCTGCCGCTGATTAGTTTCTTGATTCTCATCTTTTTCGGAAAGAGGCTTCCCCGGCAGGGAGATCTTGTAGCGACCTCGATACTCGGCCTCGCGCTGCTGACGTCGTTTGTGATTCTTATCGCTAAACTGACGCTGTACCACGACGAACTCCTCAATTTCACCTTCACGTGGGTCGATTTCAAATCGGTTGCGGGCATCGGTCACCTGACGCTTGACCTCGGCATCATGATCGATAATATCACGGCGATCATGCTGGTTGTTGTTACGCTCATCAGTTTTCTTGTCCACCTGTTTTCGACCGCGTATATGAGCGGCGATATACGGTACTCGCGCTACTTCGCCTATCTCGGTTTCTTCTCTTTCTCGATGCTCGGCATCGTTATTACGAACAACTTCTTCATGATGTACGTATTCTGGGAGTTGGTCGGTATCAGTTCGTACCTTCTCATCGGCCACTGGTATGAAAAGAAGTCCGCATCCGACGCGTCGATGAAGGCGTTCATCGTCAACCGTGTCGGCGATGTCGGAATGTTTATTGGTATCAATATCCTCTGGGCGAACTTTCATACTTTGACGTTCGAAGGAATATTTTCCGCCGTCTCGAGCGGGCACATTCCGTTCGACAGCAATCCATGGCTCACCGCCGCGGGAATTCTGATCTTCTGCGGAGCCATCGGAAAGTCGGCTCAGTTCCCTCTGCACGTCTGGCTCCCCGACGCGATGGAAGGACCTACGCCTGTCAGCGCGTTGATCCACGCGGCGACGATGGTCGCGGCAGGCGTCTATCTTGTTGCTCGCGCTTTCCCTCTGATGACCGCCGATGCGCTCGTTTTTATCGCTTACATCGGAGCGATTACAGCGTTCATCGCCGCGACGATTGCGATCGCGCAGACCGACATTAAGAAAGTCCTTGCGTACTCGACTGTAAGCCAGCTTGGGTACATGGTCATGGGATTGGGTGTCGGTGCGTACACCGCTGGCTTTTTCCATCTGGTCACTCACGCCGCATTCAAGGCGGGATTATTTTTGGGGTCGGGCTCCGTTATCCATGCGATGCACAACGCGCTTCATCATCAGCACGACCATCAAACCGACCCGCAGGACATTCGCAACATGGGGGGATTGAAAGGGAAGATGCCGATCACCTTCTGGGCGTTTCTCGTCTATACGCTGGCAATATCAGGAGTGCCGCTCACCTCGGGCTTCTTGAGCAAGGATGAGATTCTCGCAGGAACGCTGGCGTTCGGAAATCTCACCGGCCATACTCTTATCCCGATCATCGGTTTTTTGGTCGCCGGATTGACCGCCTTCTATATGTTCCGTCTTGTCATCCTCACATTTTTGGGAGAACATAAGGACGCCGCGCGCGCGGAGCATCTCCACGAATCACCAAAGCCTATGACGATCCCGCTTATCGTCCTTGCGTGTCTTTCGTTCTTTGCCTTCTACAGCTTTAATCCGATCGGCGCTTCGAGCGGTTGGTTTTTTCACGCGGTCGAACGGCCGATGAGTGTCGTGCCGAATGCCGTGGCAGCCGCCTCTGCCCAGATGTTCGAAGAGGCGGTTCACGATGTACATTTCACAGCAATGTATTTGTCGCTTTCCGTTGCAGGGCTCGGCATTCTTCTCGCCTTCGCAACCTACTACTGGAAAAAGATCAACGCGGAGTCGATCGCGAAAGCTCTCTCCCCGGTGCATTCGTTCCTCATGAATAAATGGTATTTCGACGAATTGTACCAAGCAACGGTAGTCTCCGGAACGCTCGGCCTATCCCGGCTGCTTGCATGGTTCGACAGCAGGGTCATCGACGGTACTGTGAACGGCGTCGCGACTGTTACACGGCAGATGTCTTTTGCGAGCGGGAAATTTGACAGCATCGTTGTGGACGGACTTGTGAATCTTGTCGCATACCTTACCGGATTGTTCGGTCTGATGCTCAGGAAAGTTCAAACGGGACGCGTGCAGACCTATATTGCATTTGTGCTGGTTGGCGTGATGGTGTTCTTTTTTATCTACCGCGCCGTGTAATGAAAAGTGTAGAAAAAACAAACTATTAGGAATTTTTCGCTATGGCATTTACGATTCTCGGTATCGGCATTCTCACATGGATAACATTCCTTCCGATCCTTGGAATGATCATTGTCCTCGTGCTCCCGAAGAGCAACAGCAATGTGATGCGCTGGACGTCGCTCGCGATCACGGTCCTGCAAGTTGTGCTCGCAGGGATTATTTTTATGAATTTTGACCGCGGGATGGCCGGCATCAACAATGCCAATACGATGCAGTTCAAAGAACTCTTCACGTGGATAGACATCAAGAGCGTCTCCTGGTTCGGTCGGATCCACATCGATTATTTTGTCGGCATCGACGGCATCAGCGCGCCGATGGTTCTTCTCACCGCGCTCATCTCTTTTGTTGCGATCATTGCTTCCTGGAAGATCGAGAAATCGGTGAAAGGCTACTTCGCGCTTCTTCTCCTGCTCGACACCGGCATGATGGGCGTCTTCGTCGCCCTCGATTTCTTCCTGTTCTACGTATTCTGGGAAATCATGCTGCTGCCGATGTATTTCCTTATCGGAATATGGGGAGGGCCGAGGCGTGAATATGCCGCGATCAAGTTCTTCATCTATACATTGTTCGGCTCTGTGTTGATGCTTCTCGCTCTGCTTGCCTTGTATTTCAGCGTGAGTGTTGTCGACCCGGCGACGGGGGAGAAGATTCACACGTTTAACATGCTGGCGATGATGAACCCGGCGAACTTCGAACCCGGATCGATTCTCTCCGGACTCAACACGTACTGGCGGTATGTCGCATACGTTGCGCTCTTCATCGGGTTCGCTATCAAAGTGCCTCTCTTTCCATTTCACACGTGGCTTCCCGATGCACACGTCGAAGCACCGACAGCGATCAGCGTTATTCTTGCCGGTGTGTTGTTGAAGATGGGAACGTACGGCTTGATGCGGGTTGCATTCCCGATTTTCCCCGACGCGGCAATGCACTATTTATACCCTCTGGCATTCATCGGGTTCATCAATATTGTGTACGGGGCTCTCTGTGCGATGGCACAGAAAGATTTTAAGAAACTGATCGCCTATTCTTCCATCAGCCATATGGGCGTTGTTATTCTCGGCATGACGGCGATGAATACGCAAGGAATGATGGGCGCGGTCTTCCAAATGTTCAACCACGGCACGATCACCGCAATGCTCTTCTTGATCGTCGGCGTTATTTACGACAGGACGCACACACGCGGACTGGACGACTTCGGCGGATTGATGAACCAGATGCCGAAATACTCCGCGGTCATGGTCATCGCATTCTTTGCCGCCCTCGGCCTCCCCGGGCTCAGCGGCTTCATCTCCGAGGCGTTCTCCTTCCTCGGCGCGTTCCAGACATTTCGCTGGCTGACGATCGCGTCGACGCTCGGGATCGTGCTTACCGCAGCGTACATGTTGTGGACGCTGCAGCGTGTCTTTCTCGGAACTCTTCCCGACAAGTGGAAGGATTTGCCCGACATCAACGGAAGAGAATTGGTCGCGCTCGTTCCGCTTGCGATCATCGTCATTTTCTTAGGGATCTATCCTGCGCCGATGCTGAACCTGATGAATGCGTCCGCAAATCAACTTGTGGATTTCGTCCGGGAAGGCGCGAATGCAGTGTTGCTTGGGAGATAATTTTGCCACGAAAGAACATCTATTCACATGCTTGATCAAATTTTACACAGTCTAGGATTTATCCGGCCGGAATTCGCGCTTGTTTTCACGTTCCTCAGCGCGATCGTTGCCGACCTCGTGTCAAAACGGAAAGCGATCGTCGCCGGAATTGTGCTCGGCGGATTTGCGGCGACGGCATATTATGTCTTCGATGAGATGGGACTAACCGTTTCGATCTTCGGCAATATGCTTGCCGTCGACCCGTTCTCCGTGTTCTTCAAATTTGTTATTATCGTGAGCGCTCTCTTCATTGTCATGTTTTCTCTGGCATCGAATGAAGTGAACGCATCATTTCGGCGGATCGGCGAGTACTACGCTCTCCTCGTTGCAATGACGACGGGAATGTTTTTGATGGTGGGTTCCTCGAATCTGCTTATGATGTATCTTTCGCTCGAATTGACAAGCATTAGCTCGTACATCCTTGCCGGTTTCTCAAAGGAAGTTCCCAACTCAGCCGAGGCTTCGTTGAAGTATGTCGTCTACGGCGCCCTGTCGTCGGGCTTTATGCTGTACGGCATTTCCATTATTTATGGTTTGACCGGTTCGCTGGATATTTATACGGTCAATCAAGTCTTGTCGCAGGGAGGCGGAGGGAGACTTGCACTGCTCATCGCCGGTATCTTTGCACTCGTCGGGTTTGGATACAAAATCTCAGCGGTGCCTTTTCATTTCTGGACGCCCGACGTCTATGAAGGCGCTCCGATTACGATCACGGCATTTCTCTCGGTCGGTTCGAAGGCCGCGGGTTTCGCGATGCTGATGCGGTTTTTAAAAGTGACTTTCAGCAATTCTGCCGTCCTGAGTAGTACGGTGGGATTGTGGACGACCGTCAAGGGCTTTGAGCTGACAAACGTCCTGATCATTATTTCCGTTCTGACGATGACGCTCGGCAACCTCGTTGCCATTTGGCAGGACAACGTCAAGAGACTGCTCGCGTATTCCAGCATCGCTCAGGCAGGGTACATGCTGCTGGGACTCGTGGTACTTGGGAACGACGGCTTCGCGGCGACGATGATTTATTTCGTCGTATACTTGTTCATGAACCTCGGCGCCTTTTACGTCGTGATGCTTGTTTCCAATAAAACAGGGAGCGAGGAGATACGGGACTACAAAGGACTCGGCTCGAGGGCGCCCTTCCTCGCGGTCGCAATGGCAATATTCCTCGTCTCTCTTACGGGATTACCGCCGACCGCCGGTTTTATCGGGAAGTTATATTTATTCGCCGCGTTGATCAGAGCCAAATTGATCTGGCTCGCGATCGTCGGCGCCTTGAACAGCGTCGTCTCCCTTTATTACTATGTCAGGATTTTCCGCAATATGTTTCTCCGCGATGCAGAGAGTTCGGCCGAAAGATTAACCTTTGAAGCATCGGACATCGTTCTCCTGGTCGTCCTTGTCGTTCCGACACTTGCCCTTGGACTTTATTTCGGTCCGCTAGTCGAATTTGCGCAAGCTTCCGTTGCGATGTTTGGAATAAAATAGATTCTTTGCTGTCTGCAATGATACAGTGACTTAGAAAAGATAGGTGCCGCTCAGCTTCGAAAGGAGGGGGCATGTTTCTTCGTTCATTCCTGTTCTATCCCATCGCGCTTTTTCTTTCTTTCTCCACGATTTTTTCCCAAACTAATTTCTGGAAGCCGGCCAACGGTCCGTCGGGAGAAGCCGTGTGGTCTTTGGTGTTAGACTCCCATGATGTTGTCTACAGCGGGTCGAGCAACGGCATTTACTGCTCAACTGACCATGGAAATTCGTGGCCTTCGTTCGCGCTTCAAGGGATGAGCGCCCCGGTGATTTGCATTTCGGCAGCGGGAACGATTTTTACTTCTTTGCCCGACAGCATGGTCCATCGCTCAACTGATAGCGGTAAGACTTGGGCCTCGACAAGCATGGGAGCCTACCAACTCCAATCTCTCACGGCAGAACCTAACGGTGATATTTTTGCAGTAGAGTGGATGGCTGGAGCGTTTCGGTCAACCGACGATGGAGGAACATGGACATCGATTTTTTGGATGTCTCCTCCGGGAATTGGGCCAATGGCCCGCACCCCTCTTGGAATATTTTACCTTTCAAATTGGTCGACCATCTATCGTTCTACTGACCTTGGCACAACGTGGGAGAGTGTGCTTGAAGCCCCCCAGGCTTTTCCGTTTAACTCTGCAATCGGCGGAGATTCGAAAGGGAATGTTTACGCTGCAATCGAAAACGGGGGTGTTTATTTTTCAGCGGATACCGGGAACCATTGGGCGATCGAAAATTCCGGTTTACCCCGTGGCACGATCAACGGTTTCGCCTTTAACGCGCTCGGAAGAGTATTTGCAGCGAGCGACAGTGGAGTCTTTTATCACGACAGAGACAGCGTACTCTGGCACCCTCTTAATGATGGTTTGTCAGTTTTGCAAACCACTTGTATTGCAGTTGATTGGGGAGGATATGTTTATGCAGGGACTTCTGGGGCTGGGGTCTTTCAAAGTATAGCATCAACGCTGCTCTCTGTTGATGAAAAGGAGGGACGCACCCCCTCGACGAATTCCCTTGACCAGAACTACCCGAATCCATTCAATCCTACGACCCGAATTTATTACAGCGTGGCTAACAGCGGGAATGTTGAAATCGGCGTCTACAATGTGTTGGGCCAGTTGGTGCGTAGGCTAGTACGGGAGTCGAAAAATCCAGGAGAGTATTCTGTCGAGTTTAATGCGGCGGGACTTGCAAGTGGGATGTACATTTATCGATTAACGCTTTTGGGAGCGACAAGCTCTTTTACAAAATCAAAGATGATGATATTGTTGAAGTAGCGAAGTTATCCGTACTCCGTGATCCTTCAGATGACTTTTGGATTACTTTCTTTATCGTATTATTCGTTCAAAAAAAGCGTGGATGATATGCTGTGTTCCTTTAAGAGCCAGCGAAAAGTCATTTCTTTTTTGAGGTCATCTTCTCTACGATGATCCGAATCCCTTCCAGGACGAGGGTCGGCTCGTGCTTGTTGATGATCTTCGTGTGGCTCATCATCAGCCCCGAAAATCCCCCCGTTGCAATTACGGTTGGGTAATCGTCGATCTCTTTCGAGATGCGGCGGATCATGGTCTCCATAGAATCCAGTGCGCCGTAGAGAATCCCGGACTGCATGCTGCTCACGGTATTTTTTCCTACGATCGTCTTCGGGAAGTGGATGTCGATCTTCGGGAGTTTTGCAGCCCGCCGGTGCAGTTCCGCCGCGGAGGTTTCAATGCCGGGTGCGATGACACCGCCGAGATATTCTCCCTTTTTTGAAATGACATCGTATGTCGTCGCGGTTCCGAAATCAACGATCACCAGCGGGCCCTTGTATTTGGCATATCCCGCAACTGCGTTGCAGAGCCTGTCAGCCCCAACCGAAGACGGGTCGTCGACAAGGACTGTGATCCCGAGCGGGATAGACGTTGACACAATGATCGGTTCGATCGAAAAATACTTCTTGGCCATCCGCTCCATAACATCGGTAAGGTTCGGAACGACGGACGAAATTCCGACTGCGGAGATCTTCTTCACAGCAATTCCGGCATCGATGCAAAAATTACGGACCAGCGCTCCGAATTCGTCCTCCGTCCGGGTCACAAAACTCGTTACGCGCCAATCCCCGAGCAGCTTTTTCTTATCGTAAATCCCGAATACTGTGTGTGTGTTCCCGATATCGACTGCAAGTATCATGATATTCCGTTATGATTATTTCAGTTCATGTGGCTTCTTTAACATTCCTGATTCTCAATCCATCATTCTTCAATTCCCAATCGTCACGTCTCCTGCAAAAACTTGGCGGCGCGTGCCGTCGGATTCTTCGATGATAAGGGCTCCGTTGGGAGCCACATCCATTGCCTTTGCTTTGATCGCGGTGCGATCCTCGACGAGCGTGATCTCGGACCCCAACATAGTCGCCCGCTGCTTCCATTCGTCGAGAAGGATCTGAGGAGAAAAATGACGAAGCTGATCGAACCGGTACTCCAATTCTTCAAGAACCGCGCACAGCAGACGGACCCGGTCGACATCCTGCTGTGCATGAAGCTTCAACGACGTGGCCTTGTTCCTGATGTCGTCGGCAAACTCGGTTTGGTTCACGTTAATGCCGATGCCGAGGATCACGTTCATGATGGCATCGTTCTGCATCGTTGTTTCGATGAGCATTCCCGCTACTTTTTTTCCGTCTATCAACAAATCGTTCGGCCATTTGCATTCGATCGCCGACTTCGTTTCCTGTTCGATGCCGTCTGCCGCGGCCAATGCAGCAGCGAACGGGAGCACTCGGATCTTATCGTGAACGAAAAGAGGTTGCGTGACCACGGTAAAGAGCAGATTCATCCCTTTTTGCGATTGCCATTGGCGCCCCTGACGCCCTTTGCCTGCCGTCTGCTCATCGGCAACAATCAACGTACCGTTGGGACAAGCCTCCTCTTTCAGAGAGCGTGCAAATGTATTTGTCGAGTCAATAGAGTCGAAAGAATAGATCCGTCGTCCGAGGAATTGCGCGCGCAGGGATTGTCGTATGTCGTGTTCGTTTATCATCTGTTCCTGGATGGGGATGAATTGAATCCTCCTTTGTCGACGGCAGGGCGCAGCGGATTGGACGCAAGTTTCCATCCTGTATAAAAAACCAATTGGGCGCGCTTTGCAAGAATGCCAAAATTGATCTTCTCGACTTTGTCCGTCGGCTGATGATAGTCCGCATGTTCTCCGTCGAAGTAGAAGATGATAGGGATGCCCTTTCTTGCAAAATTATAGTGGTCGCTTCTTCGATAGTATTGGTGCGGGTCGGCTTCGTCGTCGTACGTATAATCCAGATTGAGATGTACACTCTCGTCGTTCGCCTTCCTGCCGATCGAATCCAAAGCGGAACTGAGTTTGTCCGATCCAATGACGTATACGTAATTCGTGTCGTTTATTTGTTCATGTTCGGGATCGAATCTCCCTATCATATCCGCGTTGAGGTCGGTGATCATTTTTTCCAACGGGACCGTCGGATGCTCTGTATAGAAGAGCGATCCCAGAAGTCCCTTTTCTTCTCCGGCGACAGAAAGAAAAAGAAGGCTTCGTTGCGGCGGTGATTTCATTGTCGCAAACGCATGAGCGATCTCAAGTAAAGAACATGTTCCCGAGCCGTCATCATCGGCGCCGTTATAGACCTCGCCCGTCGCGGTATTCTTGCCGAGGTGGTCGTGATGAGCCGAAAACACCACAAACTCATCCTTCAACAATGAATCGGAGCCGGGGAGAATTCCGACGACATTTTCGGAAAAAACTTCGTCGTGATGCATGATGAGGGAAAGTGTTACCCGTGCCCCCTCGAGAGTAAAGGATTCCGGTCTTCTGGTTGAATCTATCTCGTGCTGCAATTCATCGGCAGTCTTTCCTGATGAGCGGAGCAATTCGTCCGCAATCTGCCGGCTGATGGAGAACATCGGCACATTTGTACGGACACGCTGAGGGATCGTGATCAATCCGCGCGTTAGATCGTCCTTGCGTTCTTCGAACGCATCCTTCATAGTCCTTCCCTTCAAATCCTCAACAATTAAAAGCGCCGCAGCACCGCACCGCTGCGCGTACATTCGTTTTGCGAAGACGGAACCTTCAGATCTGTTTCGTGCGAAAACATCGGTCGAATCATCTTCCCGCGGAGTTCCCCGAAAAAGAAGAACGATTTTCCCACTGTAATTCTTTTTCGGATCGTACTCCGCGTATCGTAAGGCCGTGGAATTAATTCCGTAGCCCACGAACTCGACGTCTCCGGAAATCGTTGTGTCTCTGCCGGAAGGGTAGGGGAAATACTCTTCGCCAAATTTCCTCCACTGTTTTGTCCCTGCCGGGGATGATGTTGTTACGAAGCTTTTTGTGTCGATAGTAATATGAAGAACCGGAAAATGTTGAAAGTACGTTCCGCTGTCCCCCGCTGGTCGCAACCCCATGAGCTCAAATTGTGACGCAAGATAAAGGGCAGTTAATTTTTGCCCCCGAAATGATGTCTCGCGTCCTTCGAATTCATCCGAAGCAATGAGCGTTAATTGTGCCCGGAGCCGTTCGGGCGTGATCGATTTCATCGCCGCTAATCCGTTGGGGTTCGGCTCGGATGCCAATGCTTTTCCTGCCGCTAAAAAATATCCGAAAGAAAATATTCCAACCAGGAGAACGCACTTCTTCATGCAGCAATTTGCAGGGTGATTTATCGTTGAAAAAAATTTGCCTCAAGGTAACGAATTGTTGAGCGAAAAGTCAAGAAATCATTTGAGTTCATTAGTCCGACAAGATGTCAAGCTCTCGTTTTTTTGGCAGGAAAATTGACGTAATGTCTGCCAATGTGACAAGCTGACGATCGTTAGGGGATCATGCACTATCGAAATTCGACCAAAAATCAAGTATTCTCCTGGCACGATGGTTGCGGAATAGTTAAGCAAATTTTGTATTACTGAACGAATCTACGAGACAAAAAAATATTTTAATTAGGAGATTTAATCATGGCTGGAAAAATTATCGGCATCGATCTTGGAACAACCAATTCCGTCGTCGCGGTGATGGAGGGGAATGACCCAGTGGTCATCGCGAACGCCGAGGGAATGCGGACAACACCGTCTGTGGTAGCCTTTGCAAAGAATGGCGAACGTTTGGTTGGCCAGCCGGCAAAGCGGCAAGCGGTAACGAACTCTCAAAACACGGTTTTTTCGATTAAGCGCTTCATGGGAAGATTCATGAATGAAGTGAACGAAGAGATGAAGCTCATCCCTTATAAAGTTGTTACGGGAGAGAGCAACACTGCCCGTGTTCAAATTGGGGATCGAGTCTATTCACCCCCGGAAATTTCCGCGATGATCCTCCAGAAAATGAAACAAACGGCTGAAGACTATTTAGGGCAGAAGGTGACCGAAGCGGTCATCACGGTACCGGCGTACTTCAACGATGCACAGCGTCAGGCAACGAAAGAAGCGGGAGAGATCGCAGGCTTGAATGTCCGGCGCATTATCAACGAGCCGACCGCCGCTGCACTGGCGTACGGATTGGATAAGAAGCACAAAGATTCGAAAGTCGCGGTCTTCGACCTCGGCGGCGGAACGTTTGATATTTCAGTCCTTGAACTCGGCGACGGTGTCTTCGAAGTGAAATCGACGAACGGCGATACTCATCTCGGAGGAGATAACTTCGACCAGCGCCTTGTCGACTATATTGCTGAAGAGTTCAAGAAGACCGACAGCATCGACCTCCGCAAAGATCCGATGGCACTGCAGCGCTTGCGCGAAGCTGCCGAAAAAGCAAAGATGGAACTCTCACAATTGAACCAGACGGAAATAAACCTGCCGTTTGTCACAGCGACCGCGGAAGGTCCGAAGCATCTGAACTTAAACCTCACCCGCGCGAAGTTCGAACAGCTTGTCGACGACCTGATCAAGAAGTGTATACCCCCGGTCGAAAAAGCATTGAAGGATGCGAACCTGCAGCCGAGTCAGATCGACGAGATCATCCTCGTCGGCGGCATGACACGCGTACCGCGCGTGCAGCAGCTCGTGAAAGATATTTTTGGGAAAGAGGGACATAAGGGTGTGAACCCGGATGAGGTCGTCGCGGTCGGCGCAGCTATTCAAGGCGGCGTTCTTTCCGGTGACGTGACCGATGTGTTGCTCCTTGACATTACTCCGCTCTCGCTCGGCATTGAAACGCTTGGCAGCGTTATGACAAAGCTGATCGATGCGAATACAACAATTCCGACCCGGAAAAGCGAAGTGTTCAGCACGGCATCGGACAGTCAAACGTCGGTTGAAATCCATATTCTCCAAGGAGAACGGCCGCTGGCAAGCGATAATCGCACGCTGGGAAGATTCCATCTTGACGGGATTCCGCCTGCACCGCGGGGCGTTCCTCAGGTTGAGGTGACGTTCGACATCGACGCTAACGGAATGCTGCATGTCCTTGCGAAAGACAAAGCGACGAATAAAGAGCAGAGCATCCGCATCACCTCTTCTTCAGGTTTGAGCAAAGAAGAAGTGGACAAGATGAAGAAGGATGCACAGGCTCATTCAGCGGATGATGCTAAACGAAAAGAAGAGATCGAGCTGAAAAACCAGGCTGATAACCTTGTCTTCTCTACGCGGAAGCAAGTGAAGGACCTTGGCGAGAAGGTTGACGCCGAGACGAAAACGAAACTCGAGTCGGCGGCGACAGCTCTTGAGGATGCGATCAAAGCAAATAACGCCGCTGATATCAAAGCCAAGATGGAAGCGTTAAATGCAATTTGGAACGAGGCGTCCACCAAGATGTACGAGGCCGCGAAACAGGCCGGCCCGCAGCCGGGAGCACAGGCTGGCCCGCAACAAGGTCCCGGACCGGATCAACAGACAGCACCCGGAGCGAAGGAGGATAAGAAGGTGGAGAATGCGGACTTCGAAGTGGTGGATGATAAATAATTGATTGCTCCGGTTGCGCAGATTTTGCGCAGATTTTCCCGAAGGGATTCCTTCGGAACAGATTGCGCGGATTGAATGCAAGGCGAGGCAACAACCTCGCCTTTTGTTTTTTCCGTCATATATAGACGACCATGGACTTAGAACCTCCACCTTACAACCCAAGACCTAAAACTGAAACATGAACTTCAATAAATTTACAATCAAATCACAAGAAGCAGCTCAGAACGCTCAAGAGATCGCGTCGAGCTACGGGAATCAATCGATCGAGCCCGAACATCTGCTCGCTGCACTCGTTCAGGACTCGCAGGGAATTGTTATTCCGATCCTGCAAAAACTCGGCACGAACGTCAACTACGTAAAGATCAAAATGAATGAAGTCGTTGAAAAATTGCCGAAGGTCCAGGGAACAAGCCAGCAGCATATTTCCGGGGATTTGCAGAAGATTTTCGACCAAGCGCAGAAGGAAGCGGAGAACCTTAAAGACGAGTTTGTGAGTACGGAACATTTGCTCCTCGCGCTGCTCGACCAGAAGCAAAATGCAGCAACGAAACTGCTCGTCGACCAGGGCGTTACAAAAGAGAGTGTACTCAAAGCGTTGAAGGATGTCCGCGGCTCGCAGCGCGTGACGGACCAGAATCCGGAGGACAAGTTCCAACCCCTGGAAAAATTCGGCCGTGACTTGAACGAGCTTGCGCGAAAAGGAAAACTCGACCCGGTCATCGGCCGCGAAGAGGAAATTCGTCGCGTGCTCCAGGTGTTGTCCAGAAGGACAAAAAACAACCCTGTTCTCATCGGGGAACCGGGCGTCGGAAAGACGGCCATCGCCGAAGGGCTGGCGCATCGAATTATTCAGGGGGATGTACCGGAAACTCTCAAGTCGAAACGCATCGTCGCGTTGGATATGGCGGCGATGATAGCCGGAGCCAGCTTCCGCGGACAATTCGAAGAACGGATGAAAGCGGTTCTCAAGGAAGTCGAAGACTCGCACGGCAGCATCATTCTTTTCATCGACGAGCTTCATACTCTTGTTGGCGCTGGTGCGGCACAAGGAGCTGTCGACGCTTCAAACATGCTCAAACCGGCTCTCGCGCGCGGCGACTTGCGGGCGATCGGCGCAACGACGCTGGATGAATACCGAAAGTACATCGAAAAGGATCCGGCGCTCGAGCGCCGGTTCCAGCCGATACTGATCGACGAGCCGAATGTTGAGGACACGATCTCAATTTTACGCGGGCTCAACGACCGGTACGAAGTGCATCACGGCGTACGCATCACCGACGCCGCAATTGTCGCTGCAGCGCAGCTGAGCTACCGGTATATCTCGGACAGGTTCCTGCCCGATAAAGCGATCGACCTTATTGATGAGGCCGCTGCAAAACTTCGCATTGAGATCGATTCCATGCCTGAAGAGCTCGATGTTCTCGAACGAAAAGTGAAGCAGCTTGAAATCGAAAATGAAGCGGTGAAGCGTGAACTTACCGCAGAGTACGCTGACGAATCGGATAAGGCCGCGATTACAAGCCATCTGCAGCAGATCAGACATGACCTAGCGGAACTAAATCAAAACCGAGGCGAGCTGAAGGCCCACTGGCAAGTGGAGAAAGAACTGATTCAGTCCATTCGCTCCATGAAGGCCGAGATCGAGCAGGTTCGCATCGAAGCGGATGCAAAAGAACGTGAAGGCGATCTCGGGAAAGTTGCCGAGCTGCGATACGGCGTCCTGACAAATCTTGATAAAAAAATTAAAGCGGCGACGGCAAAACTTGCAGAGGTGCAAAAAGACCGCAAAATGCTGAAAGAGGAAGTGGACGCAGAAGATATTGCAGAGATTGTCTCCAAGTGGACCGGTATTCCCGTGACCCGAATGCTGGAAAGTGAGCGGACGAAACTGCTGCATCTCGAAGATAAAATCCACGAGCGGATGGTAAATCAGGAAGAAGCGGTGAAAGCCGTTGCAGACGCTATCCGGCGAAGCCGGGCCGGGCTGCAGGATGAAAAGAGGCCGATCGGTTCCTTCATTTTTCTCGGAACGACCGGCGTTGGAAAGACCGAGCTGGCACGCTCGCTGGCAGAGGTGCTCTTCAACGATGAGGAAGCTATCGTTCGGATCGACATGAGCGAATATATGGAAAAATTCTCGGTGTCGCGGCTGATCGGCGCGCCCCCGGGTTACGTAGGATACGAAGAAGGGGGCCAGCTCACGGAAGCTGTGCGGCGCAGGCCGTATTCCGTCCTTCTTCTCGACGAAATTGAGAAAGCGCACCCTGAAGTTTTTAATATCCTGTTGCAGCTGCTCGACGACGGCCGCTTGACAGATTCGAAGGGACGGACGGTGAATTTCAAGAACACCATTGTGATCATGACATCGAATCTCGGCTCACAACTGATCCAGGAGAAAATATCGGGATCGGAAAATGATGAAGACTGGGCGAACATCCATGGAGAACTTCGCGCCGAATTGTTTGAGATGCTGCGCCAGTCGATACGCCCCGAGTTTCTGAACCGTGTCGATGAGATCATCCTCTTCAAGCCCCTCTCACGAAGTGACATCAAAAAGGTTGTCGACCTCCAGCTCCATCGCGTTGCAGCGTTGCTCGCGAAGAAAGAGATGAAGCTTTCGGTCTCGGAAGAAGCGAAGGAGTGGCTCGCCAAGCTTGGCTACGACCCGAGTTACGGGGCACGCCCGCTCAAGCGGGTGATCCAGAAACATATTGTTAATGTTCTCTCCGAGAGAATTCTCGCCGGAGACTTTTCGGACAGAGACAGCGTCGAAATCGTGCTTGACAGGGAAGGCGTCATCGGGTTTCGAAAACTGAAGCAATCCGCGTAAGTTGCGGGGGCAGGCAAAACTCTTGCCCCTGCTATTGGCTGTCGGACACCTTCTCTGAACGGTCGTACTCTATTCATAGGATGGGTACGGTAATCTAACGAGGTGTCCGACAGTTGATCACACTGCCTCCTCATTCCATTTGATTTCCCACTCGAAACTTTCTACATTTGTTCATCTATACCTGAGATGAACCTCGCGTTCTGCATTCTTCAATGATTTCTTCATATTTTGATCGTCGGAGAGATTACGAATGAGTACTTCTGCTGTTGCCATTCCTTATAGCACGAATGCTTACTTCGAGAGGTCACTCCGTCAGCTTATCCTGTCATCATCGATCGATAGGATTTTTGTTTTTCATGACGGCGGCTATCTTCCGCCATCGTCTAAGTGTGAGGGAATCGATGCCGGCCTGCCGAATTCCGGCAGAGCGCTCAACACGCTTCTCAAGAAGGTTAAGAGTAAATATCTTTTTCTGATCACTGAACCGGTGGAAATTGCCCTTGGACAATTTGCCCTTGAGCGCTTTCTCTCGGCTGAGGAAGAGACGAATGCGGGTATCGTATATTCGGATTATTATGATGTCAGGAACGGCGAGCGGGACGCTCATCCCGTCAATGACTACCAGTTCGGAAGCATTCGCGACAGTTTTGATTTTGGTCCAATGATGCTCTTTTCTCTCTCAGCGATTCGCACAGCATTGAAAAAGTATGGCTCCATTCCCAAAGCAAGCAATGCCGGAGTATACGACCTGCGATTAAAAATTTCGGCTGATCACCGGATTTTCCACATCCGCGAATATCTTTATGCCAAGAGAGTCGCCGACGGCAGGCTGACGGAGGAAAAGCAGTTCGACTACGTGGATGCTCGTTTTCATGAGATCCAGAAGGAGATGGAGGCAGTTGAAACGAATCACCTGAAGAACATCGGTGCGTACTTGAAACCGAAATTCAAGCCTGTTCCCAACGCGGGAGAGAAATTTCCGGTCGAAGCAAGCATTGTCATCCCGGTACGTAACAGAATGAAAACGATCGCAGACGCCGTTGGCAGCGCGTTGACTCAACAAACCAATTTTTCATTTAACATCATTATCGTCGACAACCACTCGTCTGACGGAACGACCGAGGTATTGAAAGCCCTCACTCGGAAGAATTCGAGTGTGACGCATCTTATTCCAGAACGGGCCGATCTGTGCATCGGGGGATGCTGGAATGAGGCGGTACGATCGGAGTACTGCGGTAGATACGCGGTACAGCTGGACTCAGACGACATGTATTCCGACAATACGACGCTCCAAAAAGTTGTCGATGTATTTCGAAGCGGCGAGTATGCGATGGTCATCGGCTCGTACAAGCTAGTTACCATGAAAGGTGAAGAAATTCCGCCCGGGATTGTCGATCACAAGGAATGGACGCCCAAGAACGGCCGCAACAATGCACTTCGCGTTAACGGGTTCGGCGCGCCGCGCGCGTTCCAAACGTCTCTCCTTCGCCAAATTCCATTTTCGAATGTCAGCTACGGCGAAGATTACCAGATCGCACTTCGCCTCTCGCGAGAATATCAAATCGGAAGAATATACGAACCAATGTATTTGTGCCGGCGGTGGGAAGGGAATACCGATGCGGCCTTGTCGTTGGAGCAATCAAACCGCAACGATGCCTATAAAGATATGGCCCGCACAATAGAAATTTTCGCGAGGCAGAGGATAAACAAAAGAGGTTGATCGGCGTATGGAGTTGTAACTTCACATTGCGATGGTCTAATAGCATTTAGTTAAATCTTTCGCACGAATTTCATTGCTTTCACAAAGAGTATTTGCATCGTTTAGCCCTCACTCGCCGGGTGAATCTCTCTCAGCCCTTGCGATTTCCCTTCTTGCCGAACAAAAATTGAAATGGCAGCTTCTTGCCAATGCATACAGATCGCTGGATTCGGCAGCGACGCGCGAAATTCAGTGCAACGGTTTCTCGACACTGCTTCAATTCAATCCGAAAAGAATCACCAGCACAAGTGCCGACGTCGACGATACAGCCGTTCGATCCCGGCAGTGTTTTCTTTGCATTGAAAACCTGCCTGTGGAGCAGGAAGGTGTGTTGTATCGTGATGATTTTCTTTTGTTGTGTAATCCCGCTCCGATTTTTTCCCGTCACTTTACCATATCCACCGTGCAGCACACACCGCAAGAGATCGGGAAATTTGCCGGAACGCTCCTTGCGCTGGCGAAGGAGTTGAGCCCAGACTTCACGGTCTTTTACAACGGTCCCCGTTGCGGCGCCTCGGCTCCCGACCATATGCATTTTCAAGCCAGCCCGAGCGGCTCGATACCGGTTGAGGGAACTGCCGAAGATGTCCGAAGGAGAATCCTGCTAAAAAAGGAGGCAGCTGTTTCGTTTTTTGCCCTTCGCAACTACGGGAGACGAGTTCTTCTTTTGGAATCGGAGCTTGAACATGAGCTTGAATCTTCTTTCATACATATTATGAATGCGATGCAAAGGGTTACGTTAACAGCCGAAGAGCCGATGCTGAACGTTCTCTGCTCGTTTCAGGAGAACGCCTGGCGCCTCATAATATTTCCCCGGCGTAAACATCGTCCGGACATTTATTTCCGCCGGGGAGATGCCCGTGTTCTCATTAGTCCGGCCGCCGTGGACATTGGAGGCTTGGTCATTACACCGATCGAGCGAGATTTTCACAAAGTTGATGCGGCGTTGATCGAGAGTATCTTTGAGGAAGTGTCTGTCGCTCCGGACGTTTTTGAAAAGATCGTCGGCGAGGCATAAGATCGGCTAAGAGGGACAACGGAGGCGAATAATAAAATCAGCATGAAACGAAAAATAAGATTATGATTATAAAAGAGCCATCCATCAAGGTTGGAATTCTTGACCGCGTTCGAGAAGCCAACGGCAGTTTCGGCGGCACTTTCGCCGTTGATGGGATTCGTCAAGTACAAGGAAAGTTCTCCGTTCGTTATGAAAATGGGGAGATTCTCCTTGCTGCCAATGACGGAAACATCAATATTACCGGCCAGGAAATTCATTGCACGAATGCCTCCGCCGGGACGTTCACTCTCAGCGATGTTGCGATCGGATTGCAATTTCACTGGGAGCGAAAAGAAGAGGAAACATTCCGTGGAAATTTGATATTCAAATCCCGCGAGAATGGAACTCTTGCAGTCATCAATGAAATTCCTCTCGAAGAGTATCTCGCGAGCGTGATCTCGTCGGAAATGAGCGGAGAAGCGCCGTTTGAATTTCTGAAAGTGCATGCTATTACTTCCCGAAGCTGGTTGGCTGCGATGCTGGTGCGCGAAGGGCGAAACGTCGATATCGATCCTGAACGGTCATTTCGGAGCGATGACGAGTTGATACGCTGGTATGACAGAGAAGACCACGACATTTTTGATGTGTGCGCCGATGATCATTGCCAGCGCTATCAGGGGATTTCCAAGAAAGCTTCCGATCGGGCCGCGAAAGCTGTCGAAGCAACAAGAGGGCTCTTCCTTGTTCACGGAGAGGGAATTTGCGATGCTCGATTCTCAAAAGCCTGCGGCGGACTCACCGAAGAATTTGAAAATACATGGGAAGATAAGCATGTGCCGTATCTCGAGTGCGTTCCCGATTCAGCAATCCAACATCCTAAAATTTTAAGCGAACCGGCTGCCGAAGATTGGATTCTCTCAAACCCGGATGCGTACTGCAACACGTCTGACGAAAACATTTTACGCCAAATACTTCCTGCATCCGACCGGGAGACTGCTAACTTTTTCCGCTGGGCTGTCGACTACGAGCGGAGCGAGCTTGAAGAAATCCTCAATGCAAAATCGGGAATGGACTTCGGAACACTTCTCAACATTGTTCCGCTGCAACGCGGGCCTTCGGGACGGGTTTACAGACTAAAAATTGAAGGGTCGAAGAGATCGCTTATCGTGGGGAAAGAATTGGAAATCCGCCGATGGTTGTCTAAAACCCATCTTTACAGTTCCGGCTTCATTGTGATGACGGAACGAGACAGCGAAGGCGTGCCCAAGCATTTTCTTTTTTATGGTGCCGGGTGGGGACACGGTGTTGGATTGTGCCAGATTGGCGCAGCAGTGATGGCGGCAAAAAACTTTCCTGCGGAAGAAATACTCAAGCATTATTTTCGGAACGCTCAACTCCAAAAATTATATTGATCCCAGAAATGTTCGACGCGCACCTCCCATCTCGTTTTCCCGACAAAAAGCGGAGCGCTGCATTGTGGGTTTCCGTCATTTATTTTGCCGAAGGTTTTCCGTATACGATCGTCAATTTAATGTCGGTGATATTTCTGAAGGATCTCGGCGCAAGCAACGAATTAATCGGGCTGACGAGTTTCCTTTATCTCCCTTGGACATTGAAAGGCCTCTGGGGGCCGATGGTCGACATTTATTCGACGAAACGGACATGGATACTGGCGGCAGAAATTGTTTGCACATTTTTATTTATCCTTCTTGCGTTGGGGGCGCTCAGTTCTCAGGCAATCGCAGCATCGATCGTCATATTCGCTTTCATCGCATTGGTTTCCGCGACTCACGACATCGCCATCGACGGTTTTTATCTCGACGCGCTGAACAAAGAGCAACAGGCGTTCTTTGTCGGCGTTCGTTCGACAGCGTACAAGCTCGCCTGGCTTGCCGGAAACGGCGGCCTCGTATTTCTTGCCGGGTATCTTGCGAATCAGCATCTCATCCAATCGAATCCTGACGGGACAAAATTATTTGAGGATATCCATTTCGCTGCATTAGGGAAGACATTTTCAATTCGTCCGCTGGAATTTGGCTGGGCGGTCGCGTTTAGCATCGCCGCCGTCGTGTTTCTTTTGGTCTATCTCTTCCAACTCTGGTATCTTCCGCGTCCGAAACCTTTTGTCCGGGAGAACGAAAGGAATGAAGCGGGCAAAAATTTCTTCGAAGCATTCAGGACCTACTTCAGCCAATACAGAATTGGATGGATCGTGACGTACGTTCTGATCTTCAGGCTTGGCGATGCGTTCATGCTAAAAATGGCTCCCCCTTTTCTCATGGATAGCGGAGCGAAAGGAGGGTTGACACTCTCGACTGCCGAGATGGGAATTCTGTACGGAACGGTTGGCGTCGTCTTTCTCCTCGCAGGCGGAATCCTTGGTGGATTTGTTATCGCGAAGAAGGGATTGAAAAACTGGATGTGGCCGACGGCCATTCTTCAAAACTCGGCGATTGTATTGTACTGGCTTCTCGCAAAGTTTAGGCCCGGCATCGAGTGGGTGTACGTCGTAAATTCATTCGAACAATTCTCCTACGGCCTCGGAGTCTCCGCGTACACCGTTTTTTTGATGAGGACCGTGCGTCCGGAATTCAAAGCCTCGCATTATGCAATCACGACGGCGTTCATGGCGGCCGGCATTTTGCTCCCTGGAGTTGTGAGCGGTTATCTTCAGGTATGGATGGGATACGAGAATTATTTCTTGATGAGCTTTTTGGCAGCGATCCCCGGATTGGCAACGATTTATTTCTTACCGTTGGAAGACAAAGCGTAAGACCGCCTTGTCAAGGTTTAAAACCTTGACAAGGCCTTCCTTTTCATCCTTGCAATCTATGTGTGCCCGAGAGGTTGATTCTCGCGCCGCATCTTCGTAATTTATCCAGTTCAAGCGATTATGGCTCTTTTCTATCTATGAAATTATCACAATTCGTCATTGGTATCGATGGCGGCGGTACGAAAACGACGGCTGTTATTGCCGACCTTAAAGGAAATATTCTGGCGCAGCACACCGCCGGTCCCTCGAACATTCAGATCATCGGAGTAGAGAAAGCGGCGGGGGTAATATTTTCATTGATACGAAAATGCTGCAATTCGGTCGGCTGCACTCCGAAAAATATTCGCGGAACAACGGTTGGGCTGGCCGGAGCCGGAAGACCGGACGATCAAAAAAGAATTGCCTATGGACTGCGAAAGCTTGCCTCAGCAAAGAAATCCCCTTTGAAAAAAATTCGGATTGAAAGCGACGTCCGCATCGCTCTCGAAGGAGCGTTCCACGGAGGCGGCGGAATAGTTCTGATTGCAGGCACAGGGTCGATTGCCGTCGCAAAAGATATGAATGGAAAGATTCACCGTACGGGAGGGTGGGGGAGAATACTCGGAGATGAGGGGAGCGGATATTTTATCGGGAAAGAGGGGTTGAAGGCAGTGTGCCGTCATTGTGACGGCCGGTCCGGTTCGACTCTTCTCACGGATATGGTGGCGAAGAAATTCAGGTTAAAAACATCGGCTGACATCATCACTGCAGTGTATAGAAAAAATTTCGATGTTGCCTCTCTTGCACCGGTCGTATTTAAGGCGGCAGAAATGGGGGATGCCGCTTCGGCCGACATCCTCCGGCTGGCATCAATTGAGTTGACCGAGCTTGTTCGGGCATTATTGATGAAAATAGAGAATGGCAGAACCGGACATGCTGTGCGAAGGATCCCTCTCTCTTTTATCGGCGGTCTCATTGAAAACGAAACACCGTTAGCCCGGGCCCTTCGGATGCAGATTCTCGCTTCATTCTCCAACGTCGTCATTGTTCCGCCTTCATCGCCGCCTGCGGCCGGGGCGGTATTGATGGCTCTAGCGTAACGAATGTCCCTGATTGATACTCTTCACTTCACACACGAAATCGAGGTACAGCCATGCCATTGAAAATATTCAAGAACGAACCGCTCACTGATTTTTCAAAACCCGCGGAACGGAAGGCGATGCAGAAAGCCCTGGCCAAGGTCCGATCGTCATTCTCCCGCGAATACCCGATCGTCATCGGAGCCGAGGAAATTTGGTCTGAAGAAAAGTTCAATTCGTACAATCCATCCGCACCGGAAGAAGTCGTCGGTGTTTTTCAAAAGGCCACCACCGTTTTGGCGAACAAGGCGGTCGAGACTGCCGCGGCGAAATTTGAAGAATGGAAATTAATCGACGCAAAAAAAAGAGCGGAGTATCTTTTCAAAGCTGCGAAGCTCATGCGTAAACGGAAGCATGATTTCAGCGCTACAATGGTCTACGAAGTTGGCAAGACGTGGCCCGAAGCAGATGCTGATACTGCTGAAGCCATCGATTTTCTGGAATTTTACGCACGGGAAATGCTTCGCTTTGCAGGACCTCAACCCGTTACAAAAATAGCCGCAGAGAAAAGTGAGCTGCGCTACATCCCTCTCGGCGTCGGCGTCGTCGTTCCGCCATGGAACTTTGCCCTCGCGATTCTTGCGGGCATGACGTCCGCGGCAGTGGTGTCCGGCAACACTGTTGTGCTCAAGCCCTCAAGCGATTCGCCGCTCACCGGCTGGCAATATTTTTCTTTGATGCGTGAGGTTGGCGTTCCCCCCGGCGTCATTAATTTTGTCACGGGTTCGGGAGGCACCGTCGGCGATACGCTAGTAGCCCATCCGAAGACACGATTTGTTTCGTTCACCGGATCCAAAGAGGTCGGGATCCACATCAACGAACTCGCGGCAAAAGTCCAGCCGGGGCAAAAATGGTTGAAACGCGTTGTCGCCGAAATGGGGGGAAAAGACTCTATCGTCGTCGATGACTCGACGGACCTCAATGCTGCCGCGCAGGCGGCCGTTGTTTCCGCATTCGGATTTCAGGGGCAGAAATGCTCTGCAGCCTCGCGCGCTATCGTTGTGGAAAAAGTATACGATAAATTTGTCGGCCTCCTGAAAGAAAAAACAGAAAAGCTCACCGTGGGTTCAGTGGACGATCCAGCGAATTACATGGGCCCTGTCGTGAATCGGGGAGCACAAGAGAAGATATTGGAATACATCGGAAAGGGATTGCGCGAAGGTGGAAGGCTCATTGCCGGCGGCAAGAAGGGCGAAGGGAAAGGTTATTTTATTCAACCGACGGTGATCGCAGATGTTGACCCGCACGCGACGATCGCACAGGAAGAGATCTTTGGACCGGTACTCGCAGTGATCAAGGCAAAAGATTTTGATCATGCTCTCGAAATTGCGAACAACACCGAATTTGGGCTGACCGGAGGTGTTTGGTCAAAAAACAAGAAAAGGATCGAGAAAGCAAAGAATACTTTTCACGTCGGCAATTTTTACGTGAATAGAAAAATTACCGGTGCGCTCGTCGGCGTTCACCCGTTCGGCGGATTCAATATGTCAGGAACGGATTCAAAAGCCGGCGGCCGCGACTATCTCCTTCTATTCATGCAGGCCAAAGCGATCTCAGAAAAAATTAAGTGAATCGGCCAGAGTTGAAACTCAGCAGGATTAGCCCTTCGCATAATTAACAGAAGCCAACATTGAGCGGAGTTTCTTCATTCGTAAATTGGCAATCGAAAATTGGAAATTGACGATTATATTCAGGGTACTGAAGTACAACAACAAAGGTATTTACCATGAAAATTCACGAGTATCAGGGCAAAGAAATTCTTCGGAAATACAACGTCGCCATGCCTCAAGGCGCCGTTGCCTTTTCGGCCGACGAAGCTGCAACGATAGCCCAGCGGCTCGGGGGAAGCGTTTGGGTCGTCAAGGCGCAAATTCACGCCGGCGGCAGGGGCAAAGGAGGCGGCGTGAAAATTGCAAAGAGTGTTGGCGAAGTGAAATCGCTTGCATCGCAAATTCTTGGGATGAAACTCGTCACGCATCAAACCGGTCCGGAGGGGAGAATCGTAAAACGGCTTCTCATCGAACAAGGAATCGATATTGCGAAAGAAATGTACGTCGGAGTGACTCTGGACCGGACAACGGGAACGAATGTCCTGATGGTGTCGACGGAGGGAGGAGTTGAGATAGAAAAGGTCGCTGCGGAATCGCCGGAGAAGATCGTCAAAGAACATGTCGACCCCTCCGTCGGGTTGCAGCAATTTCAGGCGCGAAAACTTGCTTTCGCTTTAGGGCTGAGCGGTGATGCATTCAAGAACGGCGTAAAGTTCTTGCTGGCATTATATAAAGCGTACGACGCAACCGATGCATCTCTCGCTGAAATCAATCCGTTAGTGATCACGAAGGGAGGAGATGTCCTTGCTCTGGATGCAAAAATAAACTTTGATGACAATGCTCTCTATCGACATCCCGAATTTGCTGAACTTCGGGATCTCGATGAAGAGGAACCGCTGGAAATCGAGGCCTCAAAATCCAACCTGAACTATATCAAGCTGGACGGCAACGTCGGATGCATGGTCAACGGCGCAGGCCTCGCGATGGCGACGATGGACATCATCAAGCTGGCAGGGGGCGAGCCTGCAAATTTCCTTGACGTCGGCGGCGGAGCGAATGCGCAAACGGTCGAAAGCGGTTTCAAGATTATCCTTGCGGACAAAAATGTAAAAGCGATCCTTATCAACATCTTCGGCGGGATCGTGCGCTGCGACCGCGTGGCGACGGGTGTCGTCGAAGCGGCCAAAAAAGTTGAAGTGAAGATCCCTATTGTCATCCGGCTTGCGGGAACGAACGCCGACCTGGCCGCGGAGATCCTGAAAAAATCAGGCATGAGTTTCCTGGTCGCCGAAAACCTGGAAGACGCCGCCGAAAAAGTAACAAACGCACTTGCTGCTTAGTGATTCAGAAGAATGAAACACGCTGACAATGAACGATAGATATGAAGCGGTAATCGGCCTTGAAGTGCACGCTCAGCTCTTGACGAACTCGAAAGCGTTCTGCAGCTGCACGACTAAATTCGGCAATACTCCGAATTCAAATTCCTGCCCGGTATGTCTTGGAATGCCGGGGGTGCTGCCTGTTCTCAACAAAGATGTTGTGGAGTTTGTCATCAAAATGGGACTCTCGACGCATTGTTCGATTGCGCCGAAATCCATTTTCGCCCGGAAGAATTATTTTTATCCTGATTTGCCAAAAGGTTACCAGATATCACAATACGAAGAACCGATCTGTGTGAATGGATATATCGACGCCGAATTGAAAGACGGCACGACGAAGCGGGTCGGCATCACGCGTATCCACATGGAAGAAGACGCCGGGAAGTTGATCCATGACATGGACGCCGATACGCTCGTCGATGTGAATCGATGCGGTGTTCCGCTCATCGAAATTGTCAGCGAACCGGATATTCGGACCTCTCATGAGGCATACCAATATCTTTCGATGATAAAACAAATTGTGACGTATCTTGGAATCTGCGACGGCAATATGGAGGAGGGAAGCCTCCGGTGTGATGCCAACGTTTCCGTGCGGCTGAAAGGCGAAAAGAAATTCGGTACGAAGACAGAAGTAAAGAACATGAATTCCTTCCGCAACGTGGAGCGGGCTCTCGACTATGAGATCAACCGTCAGATTGTCCTTGTGGAAGACGGCGGCGCGGTCGTGCAGGAAACGTTGTTGTGGGACGCGGACAAGAACGTTGCTGTTTCGATGAGGAGCAAGGAAGAGGCGCACGATTACAGATATTTTCCGGACCCCGACCTGGTACCGGTGCTGGTGGATGAGCCGTGGATTGCACGGGTGCGATCGTCCCTCCCCGAACTGCCGAAGGAACGGCGCAGCAGGTTTATTGAATCATACGCCCTGCCGAAATACGACGCGGATATTTTGACTCTTGAACGGAGCTTGGCTGATTACTATGAAAAGGCCGCTTCAGGAATATTGCATCCCAATGCCGAGGGATACAAGGCCGTCAGCAACTGGGTCATGACCGAGGTTCTCCGGGTCGTAAAAGAAGAGCACATCGCAATCGAGGCCTTCCCTGTCTCGCCGGAAAATTTAGCGGCGATGCTCAACCTCATCGCCGACGGCGTGATCAGCGGAAAGATCGCTAAGGAAGTGTTCGATGAAATGTTGAAGACGAAGGAGCATCCGAAAGCGATCGTTGAGAAGAAAGGACTTGTTCAAGTTACCGACTCCGGTGCGATTGAGAGAATTATCGATGAAGTCCTTTCCAACAATCCCGCCCAGCGAGAACAATTCAGGAACGGCAAGACGCAAGTGTTCGGCTTTTTCGTCGGCGAAACGATGAAAGCGACAAAAGGAAAAGCGAATCCAAAAATAGTGAACGAAATTCTGAAAAAGAAGCTTAACGAAACGTAACCCTGTACACGTACCCTCACTCTAAAAACTAAAAACCGAAAGAAGAAATCGTATGAGAAATAAAGTCATTGCTGGCAATTGGAAGATGAACAAGGACGTTTTCGAGACGGCTGACCTCATCAACGGACTTAAGAAATCACCCGGGAAAGCAAACACTGAAGTCATTATTTGTCCGCCTTTTACATCGCTCGTTATTGCGCAGCAGTTGTTAAAGGGGAGCGCAATTAAACTCGGAGCGCAAGACGTATCGGTTCATGACGACGGAGCCTATACGGGCGAAATTTCGGTGAAAATGCTTAAGTCGGTCGGCTGCGAATATGTTATCGTCGGTCACTCCGAGCGGCGGCAATATTTTCATGAATCCAATGAACTCATCAACCAAAAAGCCAAAAAAGTCCTTGCAGCAGGAATGAAGACGATAATATGTGTGGGTGAAACGCTTGATGAGCGTGAAAAGGAGATCACAGACCAGGTCATTACGGCACAAGTGAAAGGCGTTCTTGCCGGTCTCACGCAAAGCGATATGGATCGGGTAATCATTGCATACGAACCTGTATGGGCGATCGGTACTGGAAAAACAGCATCGACTCAGCAGGCTGAGGACGTTCACCAGCTAATTAGAAAGCTTGTAGCGCAGTTATACGCCTGGGCCGTTGCTGAAAAATTAATCATTCAGTATGGCGGGAGTGTGAAACCTGAAAACGCAAAGGAACTCTTAAATCAGGCGAATATTGACGGGGCTCTGGTCGGCGGGGCGTGCCTCAAGGCTGATTCTTTTTCTGCCATCATTAGTGCAGTGTAGCATTTTCTCAATCATCCGGCAGATTTTAGCCAGAATTCTGGAGTTCTACCTTCTTAAGATGCTCTAACTCACTTAATTATAGTGGTTTAGAGCATTTTTATTTTCATTGCTTTTCGGGCTCCTTTGTATTATATTAACTTAAATAAAGGACTTGTGTTGGCCTAAATCCTCAAAAACACACGTTTTTCTTCAAATATTTTGAGTCCATTATTGCAAACCTCATCCCATCGCTATCTCCTGGCACTGGCTTTTCTTCTCACGGTTTCATCTGACGCGCTTACTAAGAACCAATTTTTCGAAAATGGGGAGAAATCCAGGCCTGAAGTTCTCAATTATTCTTCTGGCACCCGGTCGACCGTAGACCTTTCTGGAAAATGGAGTTTCTCCACAGATGACGGCGCGACATGGCAAGATGTTCTCCTGCCGTCAGCCTCCGGTTTTGAAGGAAAAGTAATTTTTAAGCGAAAATTCGACCTTCCGACAGATCTTCTCACCTTGCATAGTTTCAAATTCGTTGCTTATGGGGTCAATTATCAGGCGGAGGTATTCCTCAACGAGGTATTTGTTGGAAAGCATGAGGGAGGCTATACTTCTTTTTCATTTCTCGTTCCCGAAAACACTCTCCAGCTTGGGAATGAAAATGTTATCCGCATAGTTGTTGACAACACCCTAAACTCCAAAAGTACTCTCCCTCTCCGCCAGCAAATTGGCGGTTGGAAAAACTATGGGGGGATTTTCCGGGACGTTTTTTTGGTCGCCACTCCGCTTGTCTGGATCGATGACCTCGTTGCGGTAACGGAGAGTCTTGATCCGAAGGCGGTGAAGCTTTCGGTGCAGGCAGTTATTTCGGGGCGTGATTTTTCAAAGCTTGCCTTAAGTGATCGCCCTGGTTCCGTTCCTCTGAATTTTACTGTTGAGGCATCGGACAAGACAACCGGTCTCGTGACGGGAAAAAGCCTCCCGGTTTCTTTTACGCCGGAAGGGAACAAGGATGTTACGGTGCAAACTACCGTTACGATCCCCGGCGCAAAAATGTGGAGCCCGGATCAGCCCAATCTTTACACCCTGCATGCCGTCATTTCGACGGGTGAAGGAAAGAACAGCGTTGTTCTGGATGAGTGCACGATTCATACCGGGATCAGGACAGTGGGGAAAGAAAAGCAGAATCTATTTCTTAACGGCGCTGTCGTGGCGCTGCGCGGGATTACTTGGGGAGAAGATTCACCGGATCATGGAAGCGCGCTGAGCTATGAGCAGATGGAGAGGGATATTGCATTGATTAAGAACCTCGGCGCGAATGCCGTGCAATTTGCATTTCATCCCCCGCATCCGTACCTCCTTGACCTTTGCGACCAGTACGGCCTTTTGGCGTTTGAAGAAATTCCTCTGTATGAAACTCCTTCCGATATCTTTTCAACAGAGAATTACCGGGCGCTTGCTGAAAATTACACGAAGGAGATGATTCGCCGGGACAGGAACCATCCGTCTCTTGTCGCCTGGGGTTTCGGCGACGGTTTTGAGTCGGTCGATCCGCGCGCCAAAATGCTCCTTGACGATTTACAAAGCATCGAACGGTCGATGGATTCACGGTTGACGTATTACATTTCTCTTTCGCTCGACGACGTTCAGAACTCTCGCATCGTCGATATCGCCGGCGTTCGTCTGTCAAATGGCGATATCAAGAGCTTTGCATCGTCCCTTCAGAAATGGAAGGTTTCTCATCCCGACCAGCCGGTGATTGTCGGACGCTACGGCAAAGCAGCAGAGACGGGTAACCGGAACGGCTACAGCGATCCGATGTCACAGGAGGCGCAGGCGCGATTTCTTTTCCAGCGGTACGACGTGATCAAGGATGCCGGAGTTGCCGGCAGTTTCGTGTGGAGTTTCGATGATTGGCGCGGCGACCGTCCGCTGCTCACCGTTCAGTCTTCCGTCCCGGACCTGTATACTCAGGGGATTGTTGAGTTCAATCGCGAGAAAAAAGTTGCCTACGATGTTGTCCGTTCAATGTTCCTTGGTGAAAAAATTGCGGCCCTGCCTGTTGGAACTCATTCTGTTTCGTCTCCGGTGTCGTACGTTCTCCTTGGCCTGCTGCTGTTGATTCTTTTTTTCTGGCTGCTGAACACCGACCGCCGGTTCCGCGAGAGCGTGTTCCGGGCTCTTCGCCGTCCGTACAATTTTTATGCCGACATTCGCGACCAGCGAATTCTGTCGAACCTTCACACGGCTGTCCTTTCGGCGATCGTGGCCGTGACGTTTGCGATCGTCGCGTCGAGCGTCCTCTATCATTTTCGAACAAGCGCCGTCCTCGATTACATTTTGACGATGCTCATCACCTCGGATTCCATAAAGACCGTTGTCATTGGACTCATCTGGCATCCGATGATGTGTATCGCATACGGCGGGCTCGCCTGCTTTGCCTGGATGTTTATCGTAACGGTGCTGGTGCAGGTTTTTTCCTTTTTTGTCCGGACAAAAGTATATCTCTTTCATTCGTACTCGGTCGCGGTGTGGTCGACGCTGCCGATGGTGATCTTCATTCCGCTGGGGATGATCCTGTATCGCGTCATGGAGAGCGAAGTGTACGTGATCCCTGTTCTTGCGATCTTCGGAATGGTTCTGATCTGGATTCTTTTCAGGACCCTGAAAGGGGTTTCGATAATTTACGACAGTTCTTCCGTTAAAATTTATGCGATCGGAATTGTCGTCCTCGCGGCGTTAGGAATTTTGTGGTACGGATACTTCGATTATGCCCACTCTATGATGGCGTACATACATTTCATGATGAGCACAGTGGTACCGGTGGAGAACTGAACGGTGTAAGAGAATTATGTATCTATCGAAGTTAGAAGTTGTTGGATTTAAGTCATTCGCGAACAAAGTACACTTGAAGTTCGACTCGGGGATCACCGCGATCGTCGGGCCGAACGGCTGCGGCAAAACGAATGTCGTCGATGCGATCCGCTGGGCGCTGGGGGAGCAGCGGCCGAGCACACTGCGCAGCGACAAGATGGAAGATGTCATTTTTAATGGGACGAAGAATCGCAAGGCGATCGGGATGGCTGACGTTTCGCTGACGATCGAGAACACAAAGGGGATCCTTCCGACCGAATACTCCGAAGTGACAGTGACCCGCCGTGTCTATCGTTCCGGGGAGAGCGAATACTACCTCAACAAGACCCTCTGCAGGCTGAAAGATATTAAGGACCTGTTCATGGATACCGGAATGGGTTCGGACGCATACTCTGTCATCGAGCTGAAAATGGTTGAGACCATTCTCAGCGACAGGACCGACGAACGGCGCCGTTTGTTTGAGGAGGCGGCGGGGGTGACGAAATACAAACATCGCAGAAAAGAGGCGTACCGCAAGCTCGAGACCGTACAGCAAGACCTCGTCCGCGTGAATGATGTCGTCAAAGAAGTTCAAAAGGCGGTGAATTCTCTCGAACGCCAGGCACAGAAGGCCGAGAAATATAATGCGCTGTCGAAGGGCCTTCGTGCTCTCGATGTGGATCTTCTGGAACGCGATTATGCGGCAATCTCCGGCAAGATCGAACCGTTGAAGCGGGAGCTTGAAGGTGCACGCAGCGAAAAGGAACGGATCGACTCGGAACTTTCCAACAAAGAAACGCTCCTCGACCTTCTTCGAAAAGAGCTGGAGGGTCTTGAGTCGAGGCTTGTCGCTGCGCAAAGCGATGTCGCCGAACAGCAGCAGCGCATTAATGGCGTTCAGCAGATGCGTATTTCGTCGAGCGAAAGGAAGAAATCTCTTGTCACGTCGATCGAACGGTACGAAAAGGACAAAATCGAGCTGCGCCGGCAGCAAGAAGAACTGCAGGAACGCTCGAAAGAGCTTCGATCGTCGATCGAGCAGACGCACGTAAAAGTGGACGACGCCGAGCGGCATTATGCGAAGAAGAAAGACGAACTTGATGCTTTCACCCTTCAACTCGACGCGAAAAAGGCCGACGTCAAGAAACTGCAGGACCTCATTATGGAACTTCTTAATGAGATTTCTCTGCGTCGACAGCAGCATGAGCGAACGAAGGCGAGAATTGAGAACATTCACGGACGGATCGATTTCTCGGACGAGGAAAACGGGATCTATAAAAGCGAAATCGAGACGAATTCAGAGTTGGTAAATCAATTGAGCGCTGAAGACCGCGAGCATAGGAGGCAATTTGCCGAAGCCGAAGTGCTGGTGCATCAGTCCGAGGCGCGGAAGTCCGCGTTGGAAAAGGAGATTGAATCGCTTCGCAATAAGGAATTTGAAGTTCGCAGCGTGCTCGACCGCCGCCGCGCGCGGATGGAGTTTCTCAAAGGCCTTGTCGAGAGTTACGACGGATTTTCGGAAGGCGCGAAATATCTTATCACGAACGACGAGTGGAAGTCGAACGTTCAGACGACCGTCGCCGATGCTCTCTCTACGGATGCTCAGTACCGCGTCGCCATCGAATCGGCGCTCGGTGAGACGGCCAGTTTTATCGTTGTAAAGAATATCGAAGAAGCCTACCGGGGAATCGATGTGCTGAAAAAAAATCAAAAAGGAAAAGCGACGTTCATCTGCCTCGACCGAATCCCGGGTCTGAAAAATTCCCGCCAGAAGATTTCCGTTGACGGAGTCGTAGCATGGGCGCGGGATGTCATCTCGTGCGACCCGGCATTCAATGCTCTGTGCGACTATATTTTTGACAACACGCTGCTCGTGACCGATGTGAACGCCGCTTCACTCGTCATCGGCGGCGGCTCACTCCTGAAATGCGTTACCCTCGACGGCGAAGTTGTTACCGGCCAGGGCGTTTTGAAGGGGGGAAGCCTTCGCGCCGACGACGGGGGGATGATCGGCAAGAAGAGTCAGATTGCGGAACTCGAGAGCGAAACTGCCGCCCTCGAAAGCTCTCTCGCGGCGCTTCGGAATGACATCGCAGGGAAAGAGGATGCGCTCGCATCGATAGACCTAAAAACATTGGCGGGAAATGCAAAACGCATCGAACAGCAGATGACCGGCGTCGAGATGCGTATTGCACAGATCGAGTTCGAAAAGAAACGCATCAACGAGAACATGGAACGGAATATCTCGGAAAACGTGAAGCTTGTCGCCGAGGCGGAAGAACTGCAAAAAGAGCTTAACGTTCTCGTGCCGGATATTGAACGCCTCGACAAGGAACGGTCGGCAGCCGAGCAGAATTCTGGTGCAGCGACGAGTGAGATGGAAACGATGGAGGTGCTCTGGAGCGAGTATTCTGACGTGACAAATAAAGCTCACGTAACTCTCCTCAACTTGCAGAATGAAGAAAAGAACATCGCCCGGGAGCTCGAATATACCCGCGAAACGATCGACAATATTGTGGTCACGCTTTCACAGCGTGACCACGATATTGCCGAGGCAAGATCCGAGATCGAGCGGCTGGAGAAGGAGCTCATGGAGACCGAAACGGAACTTCAGCGTTTAAACGCCGGGCTCCAGGTGATGATCGAACGCGGGAAGAGCGTGGACAGCGAGTACAACACGAAGCGAAACCAGATGCACGACATCGAACTGAAGATCAAGGACGAACGACGACTGCACGACGATTCGCTCGGAGTGACGCATGATCTGGAGATCAAGCTGTCAGAGCTGTCGATGAAATCGGAAAACCTCGTCGTCCGCGCACGCGAAGAGTACGGATTCCTCCTCGAATTGAAAGAATATGCGGACGCTCAGGCGTTCGATATCGACGCCGTGCGGGAAGAGGGGCGCGCGCTGAAAGAAAAGATCGCATCCCTTGGCCCGGTGAATTTCGCAGCGTTCGATGAATTCAAGAGCGAGAGCGAACGGCTCGAGTTTATCACGACGCAGCGCAGCGACTTGGTGGAGGCAGAGCAAACGCTCCTCTCGACGATCGAGGAGATCAACACGACGGCGCAGCGTACGTTCGGTGAGACGTTTAATAAGATACGGGATAATTTCATCACAACGTTTAAAAGCCTGTTCGATGAGGGGGATGAATGCGACTTGCGCCTCGAAGAGGACGTCGACCCTCTCGAAGCCCGCATTGAGATCATCGCGAAGCCGCGCGGCAAGCGCCCGACATCCATCGATCTGCTCTCGGGAGGAGAAAAGACGCTCACCGCGATCGCGCTGCTGTTCGCAATCTATCTCGTGAAGCCGAGCCCGTTCTGTATTCTTGACGAGGTTGACGCTCCGCTTGACGATTCGAACATCGACCGGTTCTCGCGCATCCTCCGGAAGTTCAGCGACAATACGCAATTCATCGTCGTCACGCACAACAAACGGACGATGGAAGCGGCGAACGCAATGTACGGCGTGACCATGGAAGAAGAAGGCGTTTCAAAACTCGTCTCGGTTCGGTTCAACGAAAATGCCATAGCGACGAATTGATGACAGACGGACTTTCATATATTGTGTTCACAGATTTTGACGGAACGATCACCCGCACCGACATCGGCGACTCGATGTTCAAAGTGTTCGGCGATCCGGAAGAATGTTCGGAGGCCTTCCGTGAAACACGCGACGGAAAGATCGGGATGAGGGAGAGCTGGCGGCGTTCATGTGCTACGGTCGAGTCTATGTCGACGGCTGCCTTCGATTCTTTCGTCGAGTTGCAGGAGATCGATGCAGGCTTCCACCGCTTTGAACGCTATTGCGCTGACCGGTCAATTCCTATTACTATTGTAAGCGATGGGTTTGATCTGTATATCCGGCATGTGCTGGAAAGGGAACGGCTGGGCCATCTCCCGTTCTATTCGAACGGATTGGTGATTGACGACGGCGGCGCGCTCATTCCGCATTTTCCCTATACGGACTCGGAGTGCACGATGTGTGCGAACTGCAAACGGAATCATCTGCTGACGAGATCCAGCGACGAGAATGTCATCGTGTATATCGGCAACGGCTATTCGGATCGATGCCCGTCAAGATATGCCGATGTCGTATTTGCAAAGGGATCGCTGCTCACATACTGCGAGCGGGAGAACATCACGTACCATCGTTTTGAGACGTTTGACGAAGTGCTCTCTCGATTCAAGGAGATGGTTGATGGAGGCCGTCCGCGCAAACGCCGTACAGCGGAACTGGCGCGAAAAGAAATTTTCATGAGAGGATAGTTGTTGGACTTCCGGCAAAAAATATTTGAGCTGCGCGGCTATACGCCGATCCCGTTCATTCTCCTGATGCTTGCGTTTGCCCGGCCAACCCCGCTCTCGCTTATTGCAGGACTCAGCCTGGCGCTCTTCGGAGAGTCGATTCGTCTGTGGGGAGTTTCGGTCGCGGGAACTGAAACGAGGACAACAGGGCGTGTGGGGGGAACCCATTTGTTTATCGACGGGCCTTTCGGATATGTCCGAAATCCGCTCTATGTCGGGAATATGACCATGTATGTCGGCGTTGGAGTGATGGCGAATGCGTTGACTCCGTACCTTGCGCTCGGTGCGCTCGGATTTTTCCTGGTTCAGTATTCAATGATTGTTACAAAAGAAGAAGAATACCTGCGAACGGCGTTTGGCGACGAGTACGATCGCTACGTGAGGGAAGTTCCCCGGTTTGTCCCCCGCTTCACGCGATACGCCGGCGAACACTCATTCCACCGAGACGCGGACCTGGCACGCGGACTGCAATCGGAACGGCGCACGCTGCAGGCATTCGCGATCATTGCGGTCGCGATCATAATTATTTATTTCGTACAGCAGGCCTGAGCATGGTCCAACGAGTGATGATGATTGCGGGAGAAGTTTCGGGCGACATACACGGGGCAGGAGTCGTGAGGGAACTGAAGCGCCGGCAGCCGGCGATCGAGATCTATGGCATTGGCGGGGAGAGGATGAAACATGAGGGGATGGCGCTGACATACCATGTGAGTGAGCTGTCGTTTATGGGATTTATGGAGGTTGTGAAACATCTTCCGCTTATCCGTTCGGTTGAGCAGACGCTGGAACAATTGCTTGTTTTGAAGAGGCCCGACGTTGTCGTGCTTATCGACTATCCGGGCTTCAATCTTCGGTTCGCGCGAAAGGCAAAAAAACACGGCGTCAAGGTCGTCTATTACATCAGTCCTCAAGTATGGGCGTGGAAAAAGGGGAGAGTGAAAAAAATGCGGGGCGTCGTGGATACTATGCTTGTCGTCTTTCCATTCGAAGTGGAAATTTACAAGAAGGAAGGAATCGATGTGCACTTTGTCGGACATCCGTTGCTCGAAGAGCTGAACGTGGAATTTACCCGGGCTCAATTCTGCAAACGCTTCGGCATTGATCCTGGGAAAAAAATAGTAGCACTTATTCCGGGAAGCAGGCGGCAGGAAATCCAGAATCTATTTTCGGTGATGGCGAGGTCTGGCGCAGTTCTGCAGAAGGAAGACGATTGTGCGATCGTCGTTGGCGTTGCGCCAAACCTCCAGGAAAAACTGTTCACGACGTACTTGCCGCCGAACGTCACGCTCAATTTTGTCGAGAATGCGACGCATGAAACCATGAAGTACGCCGAACTCGCGATCGTCACGTCCGGTACCGCAACGCTCGAGACAGCCTGTTTCGAGACTCCGATGATCGTCGTGTACAGAACATCGTGGATTACGTATCTCATTGCCCGCGCCCTGGTGAGGGTCAAGAATATAGGACTTGTCAATATCGTTGCAGGGAAGACGATTGTACCGGAGCTTATACAGCACAACGTGACGGTGCAGAAGATCGTGGAGCTGGCGTCCGTGCTTCTCAACGATGAAGCGCGAAGAACGGCGATGAAAAAGGAGCTGTCGGCTGTAAAGGGTTTGCTCGGTTCGAAGGGAGCATCGGCAAACGTTGCAGATGCGATCCTCGCATTGAATCCGGCATGAACGACAAGCGTTTTGACTGATGGCTAAGAAAATAGTCAATGCTGTTGCAAAAAGAGTTTTGTGGTTGGCAGCATTGGCGTTATGCAGTACGTACCGGATAAAAAAATATCATTCTTCGCTCTTTGAAAAAAATCAAACGGATAATGCACGGTCGGTCATCGCTTTCTGGCACGGTTCGATGCTTGTTGGCTGGTTTCTGCACCGTCCGCAAAACGGCATGCCGGCAGCCGCGCTCGTCAGCCAAAGTGAGGATGGCGAGATACTTTCCGCAACCCTCGCGCGGTGGGGGTACACTATGATCAGGGGGTCGAGCCACATCGGCGGAAAAGAAGCGATGCAATTGATGGTGGATGCGATCCTTCGCGGCAATTCGTTGTGCATCACTCCCGACGGTCCGACGGGACCGCGGCACCAGATGAAAATGGGAGCGGTCCGAGCTGCTCAGCGGGCTCGCGTTCCACTCTTTCTTGTCGGCATTGCCGCTGACCGGAAGAAAATATTAAAAAGTTGGGATGGATTCGAAATCCCGGGACCGTTTTCGAACGTAAGCGTGTGGTACAGCGATCCGATTATGGTACCGGAAAATTTACAGGATACGTCGCTCGACATCTTTTTGACCGAAACGCAGGCCCAATTGATCGAGCTGAATATGAAGGCAGAGCAGGTTTTATAGAATTACCGAATGATGAAACCAGTTCCGGCATTATTACCGTTTTCGTGGCTGTATGAATGCGTCGTTGTTCTTCGAAATTTGTTGTTTGATTGGAAAATGTTCGCTGCGGAGCGTATCGGCGTTCCCGTTATTTCAGTCGGCAATATCACGACAGGCGGGACGGGCAAAACGCCGGTCGTCAGACTGATCGCAGAAATGCTGCTGGGAAAAAACATTCATACAGCAATCGTCAGCCGGGGGTACGGGCGCCGCACGGAGGGCCTGGTGGAAGTATCAAACGGAACGACGTTGGAAGCGACAGCGGAGAATGCAGGGGACGAAGCATTTGAATTGGCGATGCAGCTGCCTAAGGCAAGTGTTGTGGTGGATGAGGAGAGGGTGCGCGGTGCACGGTACGCCGCGGAAAAACTGAATGCCCAGGTCGTGGTACTTGACGACGGATTTCAGCACCGCGCGCTTCATCGCGATCTGGACATTGTGTTGATCGACGCTGCGCATTCTCCATTCGGGATGGCAATGCTTCCGGCGGGCCATCGGAGAGATACTCTACGTTCTTTGAAACGGGCTGACGCCGTGCTCATTACGAAAGTGACGAGCATTGCAAACATTGTAAAGCTGAAGGATGAGATCGGGCGATGCACAAAAGCGAAAATATTTTCCTCCTCGATTGCCGTCACGGCGTTTCGAAGGGCGAAGACTCGGTTCAGCGTCGATCTGAACAGCGTCAAAGGAAAACAGGCGGTCGCTTTTTGCGGAATCGCGCAGCCCGAAAGCTTTAAGAATATCCTGGAAGAGCTCGGTATCAGAGTCAGCTCGATGTTGGCGTTCCAGGATCATCATCCGTTCACGGAATCCGATATCCGGCGCATCATTGCGGAGCAGGAGAAGTATAAGGCGGAATATATCATCACAACGGAGAAGGATCTGGCACGGTTGTCTTCTTCAGATCTATCCGAACACTATCCGCTTTTCTGTGTGGAGATTGAAGTCACAATTCATCAAGAGCGTGAATGGAACGAGCTTATTGACTCCGGGCTCGGCAGAAGAAAAAACTGATGAAGATCGGCATCACAAAGAACACTCTGAAAGAGGATACATTCAACGCCTACAAAGGCTGGCTTTTGAGGTTCAATCCGACGATTGAATTTCATGATCTCGCGCATGAAGAGAGCCAGGCTGACGAAATTGAACAATGCGACGGTTTGCTGCTTACAGGAGGAGGTGATATTCACCCGAAGGCTTTCGGAAGAAATGACGGAGTAGGACAAACAGAGGGTGTTGACGAACGGCGCGATACCTTTGAATTTGCGGTCATCGAGAAAGCTCTGGCACAGACGATGCCGGTGCTAGGAATCTGCCGCGGGATGCAATCGCTCAATGTATATCTCGGCGGCTCGCTGCACCTCGATCTGAAATCGGACGGATATCCGCTGCACCATGAGGAAGATGGAAAGGAGAATCGGCACAAAATTGTTATTGAAAAGGAATCGCTGCTCGCCGCGATCAACGGGACAAGCTCGGGCGAAGTCAATTCCTTCCACCATCAGGGAGTCGACCGTGTCGGCAAAGGACTGGCGGTGAGCGCTCGTTCTGATGATGGAGTGATAGAAGGATTGGAATGGATGGACAAAAGCAGAGCCCCGTTTCTGCTGTTGGTGCAATGGCATCCGGAGCGAATGAGAGACACGTTTAATCCCCTCACGGAAAAAGTCGGACGAACGTTTTTAGAAGAAGTCAACAAGTACAAAGGACACTCTTAATTCACATGGCATATTAACCAATCACTAAGACCAATACCACACAATAAAATAAGAAGGAAAAATTACAACGATGGCTAAATTTGTTTATTACTTCGGCAACGGAAAAGCCGAAGGCAAAGCAGAAATGAAAAACCTACTCGGCGGCAAAGGTGCAAACCTTGCCGAGATGACGAACATCGGTTTACCGGTGCCGGCGGGTTTTTCGATCTCGACGGAAGTCTGTACCTACTACTACGCGAACAAAAAAACGTATCCCAAGTCTCTCGCGGCTGACGTGAAAAAATCGATTGGCAAAGTAGAAAAAGCGATGGGAGCGAAGTTCGGCGACCTGAAGAATCCGCTTCTTGTTTCGGTTCGTTCGGGCGCCCGCGCTTCCATGCCGGGAATGATGGACACGATTCTGAACCTGGGCCTCAACGATAAAGTTGCCGAAGGCCTGGTCAAGAAGACGAATAACCCCCGTTTCGTGTACGATTCATACCGGCGTTTTGTTCAGATGTACGGCGATGTTGTGCTCGGTTTGAAACCGGTCCATAAAGATGAAATCGATCCTTTCGAAGCGATCATCGAAGAGAAGAAGAAACTAAAAGGAGTTCATCTTGATACGGAACTGACGGCAGATGACCTGAAGGACCTTGTTGCGCAGTTCAAAAAAGCGATCAAGGAAAAGACGGGAAACGATTTTCCGCAGGAGCCGATGGCGCAGTTGTGGGGCGCGATCGGGGCAGTGTTCGGGTCATGGAACAACGACCGCGCGAACGCGTACCGGAAAATGTACGACATCCCCGAATCATGGGGAACCGCCGTCAACGTCCAGTCCATGGTGTTCGGCAATATGGGCGACGATTCCGGAACGGGTGTTGCGTTCACACGCGATGCAGCGACGGGAGAGAACGTTTTCTACGGTGAATATCTGATGAACGCCCAGGGCGAGGACGTTGTGGCCGGCACGCGCACACCGCTCCCCATTTCCCAGCTTGCAAAAGATAACCCGAAAATCTACAATCAACTCGATAAGATCCGCAAGACGCTGGAGAAGCATTATCGCGACATGAACGATATCGAGTTCACGATACAGCAGGGCAAATTGTACATGCTGCAATGCCGGGTCGGGAAACGGACGGCATTTGCCGCGATCAAGATCGCGGTCGACATGGTCGATGAGAAACTGATCTCGGACAAGGAAGCATTGAAGAGGATCGAGCCCGATCAGCTGAACCAGCTTCTCCGCCCTGTCTTCGACCTGAAAGAAAAAGAAGCCGCCGTGAAAAGCGGGAGGCTGCTTGCCAAGGGACTAAATGCAGGTCCTGGTGCAGCGACAGGCCGCGTGGTGTTCAATGCACCGGATGCCGAAGCGTGGAAGAAGAGGGGCGAGCTTGTCATCCTTACACGCATCGAGACATCTCCGGAAGACATCAAAGGCATGGATGCGGCGGAAGGAATTCTCACCGCACGCGGAGGCATGACGTCGCATGCAGCGCTCGTTGCCCGTCAAATGGGAAAAGTCTGCGTTGCGGGCTGTTCATCGCTCGATATCGACTACTCGACCCATACCATGAAGGTCAAAGGCAAAACGATCAAAGAAGGCGATTGGATTTCGCTGGACGGAACAACGGGCGAAGTGATCGAAGGAAAAGTAGCAACGAAGCCGTCAGAAGTGCTCCAGGTGCTTGTCAGCAAGACACTCGCACCGAAGGAAGCTCCGGTGTATCAACAGTATGCAAAGATCATGTCGTGGGCGGATAAGTACCGCAGGCTGAAGATCCGGACGAATGCAGATCAGCCGGACCAGGCGCTCAACGCCGTGGCTTTCGGCGCCGAAGGTATCGGCTTGTGCAGAACCGAACACATGTTTTTCGGTGAAGGCAAGATCGGCCCGATGCGCGAGATGATCCTGGCAGATACGGTGGAGGAGCGCAAAGCCGCGCTTGCAAAGCTCCTGCCGCTGCAGCGGACAGACTTCGAAGGAATTTTCGAAGCGATGAACGGGCTGCCGGTGACGATCAGGACCATCGATCCGCCGCTCCACGAATTCGTTCCGCACGAGGAAGCAGCGCAGCGTCAGCTGGCCGCCGAGATCGGCATCAGTTATGAAAAAGTGCATCAACGCGTTGAAAGCCTGCACGAATTCAACCCGATGCTCGGCCTTCGCGGATGCCGTTTGGGCATCATCTACCCGGAGATCACTGAAATGCAGTCGAGGGCAATTTTCGAAGCCGCGGCGAACATTCAGGCGAAAGGTATCAAGGTTGAGCCGGAGGTGATGATTCCGCTCGTCGGCAACGTGAAGGAGCTTGAGAATCAGGAGAAGATCGTGCGCAAGGTTGCAGGCGAAGTGATGAAGGAAAAGGGCGTGAAGTTCAAATATCTCGTCGGGACGATGATCGAGATCCCGCGGGGCGCCATCACAGCGGACGAAATTGCGACGGTTGCGGAGTTCTTCAGCTTTGGAACGAACGACCTCACGCAAACGACGCTGGGAGTGAGCCGCGACGATGCAGCGAAATTCCTTATTCCGTACGTCCAGATGGAAATCCTCCCCAAAGACCCGTTCGAAGTATTGGACCGTGTCGGCGTCGGATCATTGATGAAAATGGCAATCGAAAAAGGCCGCTCGGTGCGCTCCGATCTTAAAGTCGGTATCTGCGGAGAGCATGGAGGCGAACCGTCGAGCGTTGAATTCTGCCATGAGATCAACCAGAATTACGTCAGCTGCTCGCCGTTCCGTGTGCCGATCGCACGGCTCGCGGCAGCGCGTGCGGCGTTGAAAGACGCACCGGCTTCAGCCGCCAAGAAGACAGCAAAGAAGTCGAAGAAGAAGTAAACAGTAAAGAGTAAGTAGTAAACTGTAAAAAGTGAACAGTAGGTGGTAGTCAGTATGTCGGGCAAAAACGAATATCCTTCCATACTGATTACTGCTTACTGAAAGTAATCCACTCGCTCCCGTAAGAGCGTATGTTCCACTAAAGGGAATGTTTCCCCAGAAAGAAACATTAGCGCGATGAAACTTTCGGATTTCAAATATCCTTTACCGCGAAACCTCATAGCCAAGCATCCCGTTTCCCCACGCGATCGTTCAAAGCTCATGGTCTTGAACCGCAACGACGAGAATATCAGCGAAGAGCATTTTCGCGATATTATCAATTATTTCAAAAAGGGGGATTGCCTTGTCGTGAACGAGACGAAAGTTTTCCAGGCCCGCCTCTACGGACGCAAAGAGAAAACGAACGCAAAGATCGAAGTCTTTCTTCTCCGGCAATTGAACGCGACGGACAATATTTGGGATGTCATCGTCGACCCCGCTCGGAAAGTCCGCATCGGCAATAAGATCTATTTCGACAACGGCAATCTCTCGTGTGAGGTGATTGATAACACGACGTCGCGCGGTCGGACAGTCCGATTCAACTACGAGGGGGATTTTTTCAAGCTGATTGAAAAAATTGGAAAAACACCGCTGCCGGCGTACATCAAACGTGACCCGACGGAAAAGGACAAGGAGGCGTACCAGACCGTCTATGCCAAGACCATCGGTGCGGTAGCCGCTCCGACTGCCGGACTTCATTTCACCAAGCCGCTGCTGAAAAAGCTGGAGCGAAAGGGCGTGAAGGTTGTCTCCGTCCTCCTCCATATCGGGCTGGGCACCTTTCGGACCGTCGAAGTGGAAGATTTGACGAAGCATAAAATGGATTCTGAATATTTCGAAGTGAACGACCAGGCAGCGAACGTTGTCAACCGGGTTATTGACAACCGGGGCAATGTCTTCGTCTGCGGCACAAGCACCTGCAGAGCGCTTGAATCCAGCGTGACGACGGACGGCCATCTTAAAGCAAGCAGAGGCTGGACGGATAAGTTCATTTTCCCGCCGTACGATTTTAAGATTGCCGACAAACTCATCACCAATTTTCATATGCCGGAATCGACGCTGCTTATGCTGACAGCGGCGTTTGCCGACCACGACTTCGTGATGCGCGCGTACAAACTCGCGATCAAGAAGGGGTATAGATTCTACAGCTACGGCGATGCCATGCTGATTCTTTAGATCGATCGAACGTCCATCGCCGCACGCATGCTGATCGCATGACGTGATGGTCAGTCTTCTGCATCACGTGTCTCCATGGAATGTTCCCTGGAACTGGATTTCTGATCGAGTCCATTGGGGGATCGGAAATCCCCGCCGGAAAGTGAGCAAGCATGTTTACCAGTGTTATCATCCCCGCTGCAGGTGTCGGAGAGCGGATGGGAGCCTCTGTCAGCAAGCAGTTCCTTCCGCTGCAGGGAAAGCCGATCATCGTCCATACGCTTGAACGGTTTCAAATGTGTGCGGCGGTCGATGAAATTATCGTTGCCGTTCATCCTTCGAGCCGCCGGCAGGTCGAATTGCTCGTCGATGAGTATCGACTTTCTAAAGCGGCAAAAATTGTTGAAGGGGGAAGGAGAAGGCAGGATTCCGTCAGCAACGCGATCCGGCATATCGAACCCGGCGCCGAGATCGTCATCGTTCATGATGCCGTCCGGCCGTTCGTTCAGCAAAAAGTGATTTTACATTCGATCGATAAGGCAAAGTCAATGTCCGCCGCAGTCGCGGCGGTCCGCGTCAAAGACACCATCAAGGTCGGGAATGATCGCGGAGAATTCGAACGAACGCTCGACCGTTCAGTGCTGTGGCTGGCGCAGACCCCCCAGACGTTTCGAAAACAACTGCTGATCGATGCGTACGAACACGCCGGCCGCGAAGAGATCGAAGCGACCGATGACGCATCGCTCGTTGAGCGGTTGAATGTTCACCCTGCGATCGTAGATGGGAGCTTTGATAACATCAAGATCACTACGCCCGACGACCTTGAGTTTGCAGAGGTCCTTGCGCGCCGGTTCAAAGATTAGGACTATCAGAAGAGACTCTGAAGCACAATGGCAGTGAAGAAAATATTGCTTCTTGGCAATCCCGTACTTCGCTCGAAATGCAGAATCATCAGGGATTGTTCGTCGGCGTCAACGCGCGCGGCGATCAGGAATTTGCGCGATACGCTCGAGGATTTCCGGTCCAGGCATGCTTTCGGGAGAGGAATTGCCGCTCCGCAAATCGGTTTGCCGGTCAGAATCATATTCATCGGGCTGGACTGGCTCGGCCCGCTGATCAATCCAAAAATAACAAAACGCAGCAAAAAGAAGATTATTCTGTGGGATGATTGTTTTTCTTTTCCCGATATCCTTGTACGAGTGAGGCGCCACGAGTGGGTTGAGGTTTCATACCAGGACGAATCTGGGGCGCGAAAAGAGTTAAAAGCGAGAAACAGCCTTTCTGAACTTCTGCAGCACGAAATTGACCACATTGACGGCATCTTGGCCATAGATCGTGCGATAAGCGCAAAGGATATTATTCTTCGCAGCGAATTGCGGCCCCCGCCTTGATTTTAATTATGTGATTCTCTATTTTACATAGAGAAAGAAGCCATTTCCCCCACTCATAACCTGGACGAACAATGGTCAATCTTGCCATCGTTATTCTCTTGAGTTATATCGTTGGTTCAATCCCGACGAGCATCATCGCATCAAAAATTTCCCGCGGGTTTGACATACGTCAGCATGGCAGCGGGAATGCCGGCGGTACCAACGTACTGCGTGTGCTCGGGTGGAAGATTGGCTTGGCGGTGATCCTGTTCGATCTCTTTAAAGGAGTGGTTGCGACGATGTTTGTTGCACGTCTTTTCTGGGATCCGTCGCTCCCGTTTCAAAACAGAACTCCGTTCGAAGATTTTACGGTTGTTCAGATCATCTGCGGAATGGCCGCAATTCTCGGCCACATCTGGACGCTCTTTGCAGGATTCAGGGGAGGGAAAGGAGTAGCTACCGGCGCGGGTATGCTTTTGGCATTGGCGCCTGTCGAATTCGTTGTCGCGGTGTTGATCTTTGCTGCAGTCTTTTCAAGCTCTCGCTATGTATCGCTCGGTTCGATCGCGGGAGCGGTGGCGTTCCCGCTGACGATGTTCTTTCGTGAGAACATTTTTAAGGTCGATATCCGGGGGTATCACACATTGATCTTTTTTGCAATCGGAACATCTCTTCTCCTCATCTACACACATCGAGAAAACATCAAACGGCTTATTCGAGGGACTGAAAATAAGCTGACGAACTTTCGGGGTTCATCCTCCCGCAGGTAACGAGTTTGCCGTTGCATCACTCTTCACTCTAGCAGGTCCGCCATGCGTATTGCCGTCCTAGGAGCCGGAAGTTGGGGAACGACTCTTGCGGTTCTCCTTTCCGAAAAAAATCATGACGTTTCGCTGTGGACGTACCGCCCTGAACAAGCGGACCTTATCATTGAGACGAGAGAGAATTCCGCATTCCTGCCGGGAATAAAGATCCCGAAACAGATTTCGATCCTCACCGATATCCAGGAGGCGGCGTACAAAAAAGACATTATCGTCTCTGCCGTACCGTCCCAGTTTCTCCGCTCCGTCATCATGCAAATTGCCCATCATGAACTTTCACAAACGATCATCGTCAATGTGGCGAAGGGGATCGAAAACCATTCACTCATGACAATGTCCGAGGTGATGCTGGATGTGTTCGAGCACGAGAAAAAGGCGAACCTTGCAATCCTGTCAGGGCCAAGCCACGCCGAAGAAGTAATCCAGCGGATGCCGACGGCGGTTGTTTCTGCATCGTTCAATATGAGGACCGCCAGGACGGTCGCCGCTGCGTTCAGCACGCCGTATTTCCGTGTGTACATCAACGACGATATTCGCGGCGTCGAGCTCGGCGGCGCCTTGAAGAATGTCATTGCTGTCGGTGCCGGGGTTGTCGATGGCGCCGGCTTCGGCGACAACACGAAAGCGGCAATCATGACGCGAGGAATTGCCGAGATGACCCGACTCGGCGTGAAAATGGGAGCACTGCCCCGAACATTTGCCGGGCTGACAGGAGTCGGTGATTTGATCGTTACGTGTATGAGCAAACACAGCAGAAATCGTTACGTGGGAGAGCAGGTAGGCAAGGGGAGAAAACTCGACGACGTTTTGAAAGAAATGGTGATGGTTGCTGAAGGAGTAGCTACGTGCCAATCCTCCGTCGACCTCGCGAAAAAACATTCCATCGAGATGGCGATTTTTTCGGAGGTCCATAAAATCCTTTATGAAGGGAAGAATCCTCATCTCGCTACCGAAGACCTCATGACGCGCGAAGTAAAAGGGGAATCGTCGTAGTCTTTCGCTGAAAAACCCAACCTGAGTTATTGTTGGAGACATCTGTAAGGATGACTCTCGCCAAGCCGCCCCCAGCCGCAAAGCAGCTTGGAAATTGATGCAGGCTATGGACCTGGCGACGCAACCCTTTCGGGATCAGCATGACAGTTACAAAGGTTTTATACGTCAAGTCATTTTTGAAATGACTTCTAGATTTGTTTGGAATCCCTTGTTCGTTCATCGGCTGTTTTGCAATCTAAATTTGAAGGGGATTGTTACCCACACTGCGACCGGACCGTTATTCATGACTGCCGGTGTAAAGACCCACTTCATCGCAGCATCCATCGCCGCCTGATTGAATAATTCTGAATCGGTTTTCACTACCTCAGCTTTCTTTGTCCTCCCCTCTTTTGTGACCCATATTTTTAACCACACCGTTCCTTCGATTCCGGCGCGAAGCGGAATTTCGGGGTATTGGGGAGCCGGATGGATGACTGGGACAGGGGGCTTTTCGACGGGTGTGAACGCATCTGGTTCCGCCTCGACTTCAATTTTTGGAGAGGCATCGACAACAACATTTCCGTCTTCCGCTGTTCTGGAATCGGTATTAGCAGTCAATTGATCGATTTCATCTTGAGTCGCCGTCGTGGCATCAGGAGAGATTGCAGCATCAGGAACGACTACCGGGATTGCGTTTTCCGGTCGAGCGCCGCCGGCGGCAATCGTGACAACGGGGGGTACGAAAACATTTTTAATGGAAGTCGGTTGGACAATGTCGCCAAGAAAGACATGAATTGTCTTTAAAGGAGGATCTTCTACCGTGAACGAAGTTCCCAAATAAAAAATCCCGATGACAGCGAGATGAAGGATTGCTGCCAGCATCAATCCTCGCAGGGCAAATGTCGTATATAACGACCGCAGTTCGATTGCACCGTATCTTGCTGAGATGTGATTTGTCATTGTCGTGCCCTCCGCATTGTGTTTGATGGAGTATCTGGTTTGTTTATTGAATAATGGGCCGTTTCTTTGTAATTTCTTCCATTCACCTGCTGACTGTTAATGTCATTAACTGAAGAAAGGTAAATGAATTCATCCCTCTTATTTCTCCATAGCGATGCCAAAATATTGGACCTTATCAGAAAAGGAGAGGGCGAACAATCGCTGGCGGTGTTGTACAAGGCAAATCGAAGGCCGGTTGTATCATATGTGATCAAGAACAACGGAACATTGGATGACGGAAATGATGTTTTGCAGGAGGCGGTGGTCGTATTATGGGAAAAGGTGCGCTCGGGAAAATTTCAGTACAAATCGCAGTTAAGCACATTCATCATGGGAACGGCAAGAAACATCTGGCTGAGACGCCTTGCGCGGCGTCGAAAAGAAGTTCCTGAAGGGCAAAATATTGACAATGCCAGGAACCCGGACCCTTCTCCGCTCGAAGAGTTGATCGACAGCGACCGGGCAAAGTTCGTTCGCGATTCGCTGACAAAACTGGGAGACCCGTGCAAAAAATTGCTCCTCCTTTTCTATTGGGAAGAATGTTCGCTCGAAGAAATCGCACGACAGATGGGCTTCGCGAATGCCGAAACAGTCAAGTCGAAGAAATATCAATGCAAGAAAGCGCTGGAAAGAATATTGACACATGCGTGAATAAGAATGGATAGTAATCAATCTCCACATTGGACCGATGATTCCGACCTGCTCGATCGTTATGTGTTGGAGCGCCTGGGCCAGCCCGAACTTGCAGATCTCCAACAACATCTACGCGAGTGCGAACGATGCCAGCACATCGTGCAGGATGAGCGGGATCTCCTTGCTGGCATCACGCTGTCCGGAAGGGAGAAGATGAAGGAGCTTCTTCGTGAGTCGCTGAAAAAAGAAGAAGCAAACGTCTTCCAGCGTTACCAGCTGGTCAGCCTCGCGGCGGCGGTGATGGTCATTCTTGTCGGGCTTGGTGTCTTCCGGTATTACGTCGGTTCAATTGAATGGCCGGTAAGGTTTTCGTCGAAAACATATGTTGTAAAACAGGGGACACGAGATTCAAGCGCTGCATCGGAACAGAAGGAAGAACCGTTGCCCTCTCAAGCCGAAAATCCAGCATCCGGAGATTTGACAGGTGGAAATGGAAGCGGCAGGGCTGCCGGTACGTTCTGGCTTATCGGAAGAGTAATAATTATTCCTGAATCAAAAGGCGATGAACGTCTTGCCGCCCGAACAGAAGATGGAGAGACCGGTCAGAAATCTTCTTTAGATGGAAGTCGAAAGTTCTCGATACAAAGGAACGGGGTCTCGCAAATCATTACAGTCCGTCAGCGGTCCTCGGATTTCCTGCCGGCATCACATTCGAAGAAGAGTCCCGACAATCGTACAATTGAGACACTCGTCGAAAAGAATCCGCAAGGACTAAGCCTTACGTTGTTTCGTGACACCTTGTTCCTGGATTCTCAAATCCAGCACGCGAGCATCGAACCGGTCACCGAAGATTCTCTGATTGTAAACGTAGCAAACGAACGCATCGCATATCGTATCCCGGGGGGATGGAGTGCTCAACAGTCAATAGAACCTAATAGAGAGCGCCGGTAGGCAGAATTCCATTCCGGCAGCCATTAACAATTGTCATTACTTCATTGAGCCTTCATACAAGCGACACACTTCAATTTGTTAAAGGAATCGGCCCGAAACGGGCAGCCGCCCTGAAAGAAATTGGCATCGATTCGATTCCAAAACTTCTTTACTACCTTCCCCGGGATTATCTCGACCGATCGCGTATCACCACGATCAGGGACCTTCCAAAATTTGTTGAAGCCGGGAAAGAAGTTACCGTGATAGGCTCCGTCTTCCGTCAATCGGCAAGAAGGACGCGGCACGGGAAACAAATGTTCTTTCTCACTCTGAAGGATGAGACGGGATACCTTACGTGCGTCTTTTTTGCCGGAGTTCAATGGTATCAAAAGGCGTTTGAAATCGGAGAAGTCCTGGCGGTCTCCGCCGTGCCTGAACTCGACAAGCTGAACAGGCCGCAATTTATCCACCCCGAGTTCGACCGGTTAAAGACGAACGACGAGGACGATTCGACGGACTGGAACTCTCTCCTTCACACCGGTGCGATTATTCCAATGTATAGGTCGAGCGAGGAATTGCGTCAGGTCGGGCTGGACAATCGCGGTTTCCGCAGGATCATTCGGAACGCTATCCAAAACAACCTCGATTCTCTCGTCGATCATTTGCCGGGCGAGATGCTTCACCGTCGGGGCCTTCTCGGTATGCATTCTTCGCTGCGGATGATTCACTTTCCAAAGACTTATGCGGAAAGGGATATGGCGCTTGGCCGTCTGAAATTCGATGAGCTGTTTTTCTTTGAACTGCTGATGGCGTATCGGAGAAGAGAAATCAAAGGGGCATTAAAGGGCATTTCTTTTACAATCAAGAGTGACCTCGCACGGCAGCTTATTTCCGGGTTGCCGTTTGAACTGACCGGAGCTCAGCGCCGCGTGATCATCGAGATAACACGGGACATGAGTCTACCGGTGCCGATGAACCGGCTATTGCAAGGGGATGTCGGGAGCGGAAAAACTATCGTTGCCTTGTTCGCAATGCTCATCGCAGTTGAAAATGGATATCAATGTGCGTTGATGGCGCCGACGGAAATCCTGGCTGAGCAGCACTTTTTTACCCTGAAGAATTTCTTGAGGGACCTGCCGGTTCATGTCCGGCTTCTGATCGGCGGACAGAAGAAGAAGCTGCGCGAGGACGTTCTTGAGGATATTCGCCGCGGTTCTGCAAACATTGTCATCGGTACGCACGCGTTAATTCAAGAGCATGTCCAATTTGCGAATCTCGGTTTTGTGGTTGTTGATGAACAGCACCGGTTTGGCGTGGCGCAGCGGGCCCTCCTTCGCGGAAAAGGGAAAGAAAATCCAGATGTGCTCGTGATGACCGCAACTCCGATTCCGCGCACATTGTCGCTCACGCTGTACGGAGACCTCGACGTTTCCGTGATCGATGAGCTTCCCCAAAATCGAAGACCGGTGAAAACGGCCGTTCGGACCGAAAAGGAAAAGAAGAAAGTCTATAGCTTTGTGAAAGATGAGCTGCGGCGCGGGCGCCAGGCATACATTGTGTATCCCCTCATCGAAGAGTCGGAGAAGATCGACCTCAAAGCCGCTATCGTGGAATTTGAAAAACTGAAAGAAAATGATTTTGCAGATTTCAGGCTCGGGCTGCTGCACGGCAGGTTGTCGTCGGCAGAGAAAGACGATCTGATGGACAAGTTCAAATCCAAAGAGCTCGATATTCTGGTCGCTACAACAGTAATCGAAGTCGGCATCGACATTCCGAATGCGACGATCATGATCATAGAAAATGCAGAACGATTCGGGCTTTCGCAGCTTCATCAACTGCGGGGGAGAGTAGGACGCGGCGCGGATCAATCCTACTGTGTTCTCCTGACGGACGACCTGGCAGCGAAACGGAAGACGCAGCTAGCAACGAATCGGGCTGAGGCACAGAAACAAATCTCCGACATTTCGAAACGCCTCCACACAATGGTGGAAACAAGCGACGGGTTTACAATTGCGGAAGTGGACCTGGAACTTCGCGGTGCGGGAGATTATTTTGGAACGCGTCAGAGCGGGCTGCCGTCGTTTGTTGTCGCCGACATTGTTCATGATAAAGAGATCCTTCTTCACGCACGGCAAGAAGCGTTCGACCTTGTCGATCGCGATCCTCATTTGCGATTGCCGATGCACTCACGCATACGAACTCGATTTGAATTGGTCTATAAAGAATTGCTTTCCTACGTCCGCATCGGTTAGTGAGTCGCAACAATATTTTGGAAAAATCTTTCCGCAAATATTTATTCCCGCTCTCCCCGCTCCGACAACTCAAAAAGATTTTCTTCGTTCACAGAATCGCCCATCAAAGAGCCTGCCACTCTGACAACGACGACCGCATTTCCGAAGGAAAAAGCCACTTTCTTCTTGACAACGTGTCTAAAAACATTATATTTGTATCAGGCGTTGGACGAAGAACGAAGCCATCGTATCAGCCACTAGTATGAAAGGTATCGAAAGTATTTTTTTGGTACTCCCCTGAATGGAAGTAGCTCTCGTCTACAACATAAAGAAGGAAGAATCAGTTGTCGCCGACGGCGGCATCGACCCTTCGAGTCAGCACATCACTGATGTCAGCACGCAAATACTGGAGAAGTCAACGAGCGCTGATACGTACGCCGAGTGGGACACGATCGAAACCGTGACTGCTGTCCGCGACGCGCTTGCTCTTCGGCACTCCGTCACGATGATCGAAGCTGATGAAGATGCGTATTCCAAACTTCGCAGCCAACGTCCAGAGATCGTCTTCAACATAGCCGAGGGACAGTACGGCGTCTCACGCGAGGCACAGATTCCGGCGATGCTGGAGATGCTCAATATCCCGTACTCAGGCTCAGACGCTCTGACCCTTGCTGTTTGCTTAGATAAGTCAAGAGCGAAAGAAATTCTTTCCTACTATAAGATTCCTACCGCAAAATTTTCCGTCATCCATTCCCTCGCCGAACTTTCAGCGCTGCAAGCAGATTTTCCTTGCATGGTAAAACCGTTGAACGAAGGATCGAGCAAAGGGATTTTCGACGCATCGCTCGTACGGTCTCGCCAGGAGTTACGGGCTCAGGTCGAAAACGTGCTCGTGAAGTACAGCCAGCCCGTCATCGTTGAGGAATTTTTGCCCGGACGCGAATTTACCGTTGCGATGCTCGGCAACGGAGACGACGTGCGTGTGCTGCCGATCGTCGAAATAAAATTTGATTCTCTGCCAAAAGGCGTGAACCCGATCTATTCGTTCGAAGCAAAATGGATTTGGGATCAGGCCTCGAACCCGCTTCAGATTTTTGAATGTCCTGCCCGGGTTACTCCATCTCTCACTGCTGCGATTACAAAGCTCTGCAAGGATGCGTACAAGGTATTGAGATGCCGCGATTGGTCGCGCATCGATGTTCGTCTCGATAAAACCGGAATTCCAAACATTATTGAAATTAATCCTCTGCCGGGCATTCTACCCAAACCAGAGGATAACTCGTGCTATCCCAAAGCAGCACGCGCTGCGGGCATGTCGTATGACGAGATGTTGAATTGTGTGCTGGATGAGGCCTGCAGAAGGAATAGGTTGCAATGATATCCCCTAACTCGTTGAAAACGAACAAGATGCAGGGACGCTTATCTCACAAATACGGAGTAACAACATGAGAAAAAAGCTACATGTTTCGGTTATTTTCAACCAGCCGACGATCCAAACGTCGAAGGGGAGAAAGTTCATTTCCGAATTGGGGATGATCCAGGAGGGAGCAGCGCTTGCGACTGCTCGGGCGAACGGGTTGCTTGACATGTCTGAAGTCGGTGTGATTGAAGAGAGGGAACAAATCCAGGCTGCGCTCACCGAGATTGGATACCAAACCTCTATCTTCAATATGTCCAACAATGTCGAGAAGCTGTTGGAATTCTTGAAGGCTGAAAAACCTGACCTCATTTTCAATCTTGTCGAGTCATTGGGCGATCAGTCGATTCACGAGATGCACGTCGCGGGCATTTATGAAATCCTCGAAATTCCTTATACGGGCTCTCCGACCATAACTTTAGGGACATGTCTCAATAAAGCCCGGACGAAGGAAATCCTCTCCTTTCATGGGATTCCAACGGCAAAGTTTGTCGTTTGCAAGCAGTTGAATGAAATTGTCGCGGACGATTTCGACCTTTCATTCCCGCTTATCGTGAAACCTGCAAAGGAAGATGCCAGCGTCGGAATCGACAATGATTCGATCGTGGATTCACTGACAGCGTTGAAGAAAAGGATCCGGCATATCTTTCAGCAGTACGACCAACCCGCCATCGTCGAAGAATATATAGAGGGGCGTGAGTTGAATGTTGCAATACTAGGAAACGGGAAGCCGACGGTGCTTCCAATCTCCGAAATAGATTTTTCCGGACTCCCGTCCGGTTATCCTAAGATTGTTACCTACGACGCGAAATGGCTCAACGGCTCAATAGAATTCGAAGGGACAAAAGGTGTCTGTCCTGCCGACCTGCCGCCGACAGTCGAATCTCGGGTCAAAGATCTTGCGCTGCAGGCGTTTAACATTATGGGATGCAGGGATTATGCCCGAATCGATTTTCGTTTGACCAAGAACAACAAACCGTACGTTTTGGAAGTGAACCCCAATCCCGACATATCGGACGATGCAGGGTTCATCCGTTCAACGACGACGTACGGGTATACGTTCAATGAGGCGATCGGCAAGATCGTTGAATGCGCATTGAAACGAAATCCGTAGACGCGTCGTTTCACTTACTTCGTACCATACATGAACATCCGCCCCCTCCAGCGTGAGGACAAAGAACCGATTGAAAATCTTTTGCGAGCGACGGATGTATTCAGTGACGAAGAGATCGATGTCGCGATTGAACTGATCGAAATTTGTCTCGACGATGAACACCAGAAAGATTATGAAATATTTTCCTGCGTCGACGATGAACAGCATGTGGCCGGCTACGTGTGCATCGGTCCGACGCCGTCAACGCAGGGAACGTTCGATCTGTACTGGATCGCGGTGACGCCGGGCCTCCACGGCAAGGGAGTCGGCTCGGAACTTCTTCGGTTCGCTGAAGAGCACTTGAAAGGAAACGGAGGACGATTGTTGATCGCGGAGACTTCATCGACATTGAAGTATGAAAAAACGCGCGCGTTCTACGAGCGAAAAGGTTTTGAGCGGCGGGGATGTATCAAGGATTATTACAAGCCCGGAGACGATCTCGTCATCTACGGTAAATATCTTTAACAATATCAGGTAAATCTCTTTATGGAACTCTGGCAGGAAATGTTGAGGGCAAGTGTCGACAGCGGAAAGGATTTGGTGGAACGGTTTAATTTTGACAAGGATCTTGCGGACAAGCTCAATTCCCTTTTTCACATCCGCATCAACCCGTACTATCTAAGCCTCATCCGGTATCCGGGTGATCCCATTTGGCTGCAATGCGTTCCCGATGCTCAGGAATTGGTGCCGGACGATTTTCCGCTCGATCCGCTCAACGAAGAAGCGGACAGTCCTGTCCCGAGCATCACCCATCGGTATCCCGACCGTGTCCTCTTTTTGACGACGAGCCAATGCTCGATGTACTGCCGCTTCTGCACAAGGAAAAGAAAAGTAGGCGACTCCGGAAAAATCAGCATGAAATTCATTCAGTCGGGGCTGGATTACATTGCCGCGCATCCTGAAGTGCGCGACATCATTCTGTCCGGCGGCGATCCGTTGATGCTGACGGATGTCATGCTCGAAAAAATCATCTCGGGCCTTCGGGCGATTCCTCATGTCGAAATTATCCGCCTCGGCACGAAAATGCCGTGTGTTCTTCCGCAGCGTATCACGCCGAAGCTTTGCAAGATGCTGAAGAAATATCACCCGATCTATGTGAACACGCATTTCAACCACCCGTGGGAATGCACGACCGAAGCGAAACGTGCATGCGAAATGCTCGCCGATGCCGGCATCCCGGTCGGAAACCAGGCAGTGCTCATGAAGGGCGTCAACGATGACCCGGACGTCATGCTGGAACTGATGCGTAAATTATTGATGATGCGAGTCCGTCCCTACTACTTATACCAAGCCGATATCACAAAAGGGGCAAACCATTTCCGGACACCCGTCAGTGTCGGCCTGAATATCATGGACAAATTGCGCGGCCACACGTCCGGGCTTGCGATTCCGCATTTCGTGATTGACGCGCCCGGCGGGGGCGGAAAAATTCCCCTGCTTCCACAGTACGTGCTCGGCAGAAGCGGCAACAACATTATTCTGCGGAACTACAAATACGACATCTACCAGTATCCAGATGTTGAGGAAGAAGAGAAGAAGCCCGAGGCGCAGCTCGAAAAGCGCTATATGCGCAAGCGCACCAAGCCGATGCGGAAAAAAGTGTACGAAACCCAGCCGACGCGCGCTGAAGTTTCGGCGAAATAGCATGCACAGTCCCGCTTCCCAGCGGGATTTTTTTTGAGGATTATTCTCCATCGTACCCGTTTTCACCGATTTTTGTAGACCGCTGATGGCAAAACAAAAACTGATCTTGCGGCTTTTCGGCTTCGCAGTTCTCCTCTATGTTTGGTTTCTTCTTCCGTTCAGCTTCTACGAGCCAACTCCGACGTTCCACCTCCCGACTATGTTGTGGTTCATTCATCTTTTTATTCTCTACATCCATGAAGCGGGACACTTTTTTTTCAGGATCTTCGGGGAGAACTTGTACATTCTCGGAGGATCGATCATGCAGGTGCTCGTTCCTTTTGTCTGGTTCATCGTTGCGTGGCGGGAGGAATCTGCCAATGCGCCGGTAGCCGTATTTTTCACCGGCGTGAGCCTCGTGGATGTCAGCATTTATGTCCGCGATGCCGAGACGAAAATTTTGCCGCTCCTCGGGGGTCACCACGTGAAGCACGATTGGGCAACCTTTCTCGGCGATCATGACATGCTCGATTGGGGCGTTCCCCTTGGAAATTTGTTCTTTTTTGCCGGCCTCCTTGCGGCCCTCGGAGCAATCGTTTGGGGAGTGAACATTTCACTTAAATTGTTCCAGCAAGACCGCTTGGAAGAATCGCAACCGCCCGGACCTGACAGCGTATCAGTAAAAGACCTGTAGCTCAGCTTCCTTCAAGTGCGAAATCCCAAATGGCGGGAATGTCCGACCCTTCTTGGCGCCTTGGCGGCTCTATCTTTTGACCTCTTCCTTGTTTCTCACCTCACTTTTGGCTAAATTTTTTGCGTGAGAATCCCCGACGACAAGATTCAAGAAATCCGCGCTGCAACCGACATCGTCGAATACATCGGCATGTTTGTGAAGCTCAAGAAACGCGGAAAAAGTTACCTCGGCCTGTGCCCCTTCCATTCCGAAAAAACCCCGTCGTTCAACGTCAGCCCAGACAAAGGGATGTACTATTGCTTTGGCTGCAGCCGCGGGGGCGACGTCATCAAATTTGTGATGGAATGGGAAAAGGCGACATACGTCGAAGCGATCGAGATACTCGCCGAGCGTGCCGGGATCGCCATCGACCGCACGGAAGAATCACTGCAGTCCGCGAGTGAGAGCGAAAAGCTCTACGCTGCATGCACGTTCGCCGCAAAAATGTTCCACCGGAACATGATGAAAACGGAGGAGGGTGCTTTCGCTCTGAAATATTTTCAGTCAAGAGGTTTTTCCGATAAGACGATCACGGGGTTTGGACTCGGCTATTCTCTTCGCGCGTGGGATGCGCTGGTCAAGCAAGCCGGAGAAGAAGGGATAAAGCCTGAGTATCTGGAAAAAGCAGGCGTGGCGCGTAAACGGGACGACGGCAGCTGCTACGATACTTTTCGGGGGCGGGCAATGTTTCCAATTTTCTCCACGACAGGGAGAGTGATTGGGTTCGGAGCACGAAAATTATATGATGACGACACGCTTGGGAAATATGTAAACTCGTCCGAAACTCCTATCTATCATAAAAGCAAGGTGCTCTACGGTCTTTACCAGGCGAAAGAAGCGATTCGTGAAAAGGACGCTGTCATTCTGGTGGAAGGGTATGCAGACTTGCTTTCCGTTTATCAATCGGGGATCACCAACGTTGTTGCATCGAGCGGCACCGCCCTGACCGTTGAGCAGATTCAGTTGATCGCGCGTTACACGAAAACCGTTATTTTCGTCTATGACGGCGATTCGGCCGGAGTATCTGCGATGATCCGCGGGGTCGACCTCATCCTCGAAAACAGCCTGGACGTTCGGGTCGCCGAACTTCCAGAAGGCGAAGACCCTGACTCCTTCGTGAAAAAGAACGGCGCGGAAGGATTCCACGAGATGCTTGGAAAAGCGGTCACATTCATCGATTTCAAAGCAAACACATTGCGCCGTGAAGGAAAACTCGATTCGCCGGAAGGGAAGGCAGAAGCGGTGCGGGCTCTTGTTCAAACGATCGCGAAAATCAAAGACCCTCTGAAGCAGACTTTTTTCATTAAGGATGTCGCCGAAAAATACAAGCTCTACGAATCGTCTCTTCTTGCAGAATTGGAAAAATTCACGCGCAAAGTTCCCGATCGTTTCCTCGCCGCTCCGCGGACTGCCGGGAATGTAGGCCCTCTCTCCGTCGAAATAAAAACCGTGGCCGCTGCCCATGAGAGCCGGGAAATGCCGGTCGAGGAAAAAGAACTGCTCCTTGTAGCATTCGAGGAGCCGATGCAGATGATTCCGTTCATTTTTTCGTATATCCGTGCAGATGAGTTTTCCCATCCGCTGGCAAAAGAAGTGGCCCAGATCCTCATCGATGAATTCGACAACAAAGGAAAGATTGACGTCAACCAGCTCCTGGCCAGTGCATCTACGGATGCGGTGAGGAAGTGTATTTCTGAATTATCGTTCACACCGTACCAATTGGGTTCACGCTGGGAAAAAGTCGGTGCGCGGCTGAGCGAGACCCGGACGTCGGAACGGGCTGAAGGGGCGATCAAACGGATGAAGAAGAAGGTCCTTGAACAAGAGTTAGCGGACAACCAACGCCGCATGAAGGACGCATCGCTGAGCGGAGAAGAAACGGTTCATTTCTTGCAGCGTCACCAGGAAATTTTCAGGTCGCTGAAGGAAATTGAGAAAGCGCAATTAAGGAAGCCCTCCCTAACGTAGGCAGATCGTCCATCACAAAGGACCGCATGAGCAAGAAATTTGTTGCCATATCCACAGCCGCATTGTTTATTGTTCTGTTCAATGTCGGCTTTGTGTTTCATGAACCGCTCATGGGGACATGGTTCCATCAGCAGGAAGCGGCGATCGTGCGGGATAACTTCATTATTCCTTACATTGCTCTTGCATATCTTGTGTACTGTTTTTTGTTGTCATATTTTTACCCGATGTACGTTGATTATAATCACGGGTCACCGCGAATTTCCACGGCGCTAAGGTTCGGGGTTATCATGGGGGTGCTGTTCGACGCTTTGCAGGGGGAATTATTGAAGTGGCGACATTCAACATGCCGTTTTTGTCGTCGACTCCGGCTACCATGTTTTTATTGAAGGATCGATAGCCGGACTCGTCCTTGCGTTTGTATCCAAGAAATGGCCGACTCGGCAGAACGTACTCTTGATGGATATCCTGATGAGCAGATGAAGTCTCGTTACATATTCTTGATGATCGCTTCGCCGAATTCGGAACACTTTACCTCTTTTGCCCCTTCCATAAGGCGCGCGAAGTCATATGTCACGGTCTTTGCCTGTATCGCTTTGTTGAGCCCATTTAGGATCATATCTGCTGCTTCGGTCCATCCCATGTACCGCAGCATCATCTCACCGCTCAGAATTAGAGATCCCGGATTCACTTTGTCCAACCCTGCGTACTTCGGCGCAGTGCCGTGTGTTGCCTCAAAGATTGCATATCCGTTTTGATAATTGATGTTCGCGCCTGGCGCGATCCCTATGCCGCCGACCTGAGCTGCCAGCGCGTCGGAAATATAATCGCCGTTCAGGTTGAGCGTGGCGATCACTTCATATTCGGATGGACGGGTGAGAATCTGCTGCAGAAAGGCATCGGCGATGACATCCTTGATGATAATTTTTCCCGCTGGAGGCCTGCCGCCGCATTCTTCCCACGACACCGTCTCGTTTGAGAACTCCCGTTTTGCCAGCTCATAGCCCCAATCGCGGAATCCCCCTTCAGTGAATTTCATGATGTTCCCTTTGTGGACAAGCGTTACGGATTTTCGCTTGTTGACGATCGCATACTTTATTGCGGCTCGCACGAGCCGTTCCGTTCCCTCCTGCGACACCGGTTTAATGCCGATGCTCGACGTTTTAGGGAAGCGTATTTTCTTAACACCCATTTCTTTCTGAAGCCACTCGATCACCTTTTGTGCTTCTGGCGTTCCCGCCATCCACTCAATTCCCGCGTAAATGTCTTCAGTATTCTCCCGAAAGATAACCATATCCACATGCTCGGGATGCTTTACCGGCGAGGGGACGCCTTTGAAATATTGAACGGGACGAAGGCAGACATACAGATCGAGCATTTGCCGCAGAGTCACGTTGATCGAGCGAATTCCTTTTCCTACGGGCGTTGTAAGCGGCCCCTTGATCGCAACCGTGTACTCTTTGATTGCCTCAAGAGTGTCGTCGTGAAGCCAGGTATTCTCGCCGTACACTGCGTTCGCCTTTTCTCCAGCGTACACCTCAAACCAATTGATCTTCCTCTTCCCGCTGTATGCCTTTTGGACTGCGGCGTCAAATACTTTTTGCGATGCCTTCCAGATATCGGGGCCTGTGCCGTCTCCCTCAATGAAACAGACGATCGGGTCATTCGGTACGATTAGTCGTCCGTCGGCGGCGCCGATCTTTTGTCCGGATGATGGGGGAATGAGCTTTACATACTGCGGCATAGTAGATTCCTTCAGGGTGAAAATTATTCGTGAATGGCAGCCCGGATTTTTGAAGCGACCTCTCCCATGTCGGTGCCTTCATAACGCTTCAGCTGGAGCACAAACCGGATGTTGTCGCCTTCGTACCGGGGTGTGACATGAATGTGAAAATGGAAAACCGATTGGCCGGCGACGGTCCCGTTGTTCGAAAAAAAGTTGAACCCTTTAAGGTCAAAGCTCTTCACCAGGGCGCGGGAAACAACGTGGACGGCGTGCATAATGCCAGGCAATTCGTTCTCGGGAACATCCAAAAAGTCCTTATGGTGATTTTTCGGAATGACGAGAGCGTGGCCATAGTGAATAGGGTTGACGTCGAGGATCGCAATTGCACAGTCATTTTCGAACAGGAATTCGGCAGGAATTTCTTTCGCGATGATCTTGCAAAAAATACACGCCATTGTCAGCCCTGCTCCTTCTGGAGAAGAGTCCTGAGATCCGCGTGAACAGTGCAAAACGAGGTCATGGTCTTCCTTGCAAATCAGAATCTGGCAATCAGAATGTGGCGTGCTGCAAATAATATAAAAAAATCGTCCGAAAGTCAACGTAAACGAGGGAGAACTTTGGAAAGTTGTGCTCTACGGAAGCTCATCCGCTTTCACCAGCGCCTCGCAGGATGGACAAAAATTTTCGGACTTCAAGTCGATTTCTTCTACGGCAGTTGAACTGTGCATGACACAACGGTAATCGCGGCAGTGAACAAGCCCAAACGTGTGTCCGAGCTCATGAACTGCTTCCTTGACAAGTCGCTCATGGAGGAGCTTCGGATTTGCCGGCATCCCATAGAGGGTATCGTCAAGACGATGGGCGGATACCATTGCAAATGGTCCGTCGAGCTGCGCTTCTCCAAAAACATACGTCAGCACTGGAACGAACAAATCGACTGAGGTAACGCCTATAATTTTTCCGTGAGCGTTCTTGAACCGCTGGATGAAAGCGGCGATGAGCGCGCTGGAATTGAATTGATTGCGGTAGACATCGAAGGCAAACGAAGGGTCGACCGCTTCTTCTGCATCGACCGAGGCCGGGATCCCGAAGATGCGGTTGAGCGGAGGAACAAGTGCACAGATCGAATCGTTATCGCATGGCTGTACCGGAACGACGAGGATAGATGGCATGGGTCACGGTTTGATAAGGCCGTACTTGGCGATTTTGTTGTACAGCGTCACGCGGTCGATAGAGAGAATCTCTGCCGACCGTGTAATGTTCCAGCCTGTCTTCGCGAGCATTGCTTCGATATGCGCCTTCTCGACCGCCGCTATGGAATCGTCGGTCGGGACGTGATGATTCACCCCAAGCTGAAACGGCAGGTCATCCGGCCGAATTGCAGGGGGTTTTGCAAGCACCATCGCTCGCTCGATCACATTCTCCAGTTCCCTCACGTTGCCAGGCCAATCGTACCGGACAAGCAAATCCATCGTATCGGGCGTTACTTCCAACACCTGCTTATTCATGATGGAGGAATATTTTTTTAGGAAGTGTTGGACAAGCAACGGTATGTCTGTCCTTCGTTCCCTGATCGGCGGAATGAAAACGGCGAAGACGTTGAGCCGGTAGTACAGGTCTTCGCGGAATGTTCCTTCTTTCACGGCTTCTTCGAGATCGCGGTTTGTTGCGCAAATAATTCTGAAATCACTGTGAATGACTTCGTTCCCGCCGACGCGTGTGAACTGTTTGGATTCGATGACGCGCAAGAGTTGCACCTGCATCTTTTGGGAGATGGTTCCGATCTCATCGAGGAAGATCGACCCGCCGTCGGCCATTTCAAATTTCCCTTTTCGGCGGTATTGCGCACCGGTGAATGCGCCTTTCTCATGTCCGAAAAGTTCGGTTTCGAGGAGAGATTCCGGTACGGCGCCGCAGTTCACCGCGATGATGGGGAAGTACCTGCGCGGGCTGTTAACGTGAATCGCTCGCGCGATCAGTTCTTTCCCCGACCCGCTTTCTCCGCGGATCATCACCGTTGTGTCGGTTTGCGCAACCGTTTTCGCGAGTTCGATGACCTTCTTCATTTGAGGGCTGTTGCCGACAATCTCGTCTCCTTGCGCCAGTTCAGAAATGTGCTCATGCAATTGGGCGTTCTCTTCGGCGAGCTTCTTTTGGCGAAGCGCATTCGTGACAAGATGGGAAAGATGGTCCGGGTCGACCGGCTTTGTGACATAATCGAAGGCGCCTTCTTTCAACGCCTGCACAGCACTTTCGACGGAGGCGAACGCGGTGATCATGATTGTCGAGATTGCCGGGTCGATTTCTCTTAGCCGTTTCTGAAGCTCAAGGCCGCTCATTCCCGGCATTTTGATGTCGAGGAGGATGACGTTCCACGGGCCATCGTCCATCTTCTTGATTGCATGGGCTGCGTCTTCCGCTGAATCGACGCGATATCCGTCCTGCTTGAACCACTTGGAAAGTGAATCGCGCACCACAAGTTCGTCGTCAACGATAAGGAGGCTGTTCTGTTTGACTAATTTGTCGTTCATGGTCTGTTGTCAAGGGTAAGTGAATCAGGCAACGTGTTGTTCGGCGCCTGACTAGGAGTGCGGGGAAGGAGCAGCGTAAAAGTTGTTCCCCCGTGTAGTTTCGATTGGACATCGACCCTCCCGCCGTGCCGTTCGATGATCCCATAGACGACGGCGAGACCGAGTCCCGTTCCTTTTCCGTTTTCTTTTGTTGTAAAGAATGGCTCAAAAATGTGCGGAAGGGCATCATCCGATATTCCTATGCCGGTGTCGGCGACGGTTATGTGAATTGCGTCGTCGGCAGAGTGATGGGCTTCAACCTTCAACACTCCTCCCTCTGGCATAGCCTCAATGGCATTGATCTCGATCGCGAGAAGAGCCTGCTCTAACTGCTGCGGAGCGCAGAACAGGACGAGCGGTTCACGGTCAAAATCCGTTTCGAGCGTGATGTTGTGTATCTTCAAATGGTGGTCGATCAGGCTCAACGAACGTTCGATCGGGCCGCGAATGTCCGATTCAACAAACTCGCCGACTTTCTGCCTGGAGAAAAGAAGGAGGTTCTTCACGATGTTTCCGCACCGGGCAGTCTCGTCAGCAATGATCGAAAGTTCGTTTTGGATTTCTTCTACTGTCTCCGGTGTTTGCACGCCTTCTTTCACCATTTTTTTAAGGAGCTTTGCGTACGTGAGCACTCCCTCGAGCGGATTGTTGAGCTCATGTGCCACGGTGGACGCCAGTTTGCCGAGGGAGACCATTTTTTCCATCTGGACCATATTCGCTTGGGCCCGCCGCAGTTCCTCCGTCTTTTGTGCGACACGCCCCTCGAGTGTTTGCGCCCATTGCGTTAAATCGTTCCTTGCTCGTTTCAACTCATCGGCCATCTGGTTAAACGACGTCGCAAGCCTTCCGATCTCGTCGTTCGACCTGGCAGCTATCCGATAGTCCAGGTTTCCCCTTGTGATTTCCTGTGTTCCAAGAGTCAATTTGTGAACAGGAATATTTACCACGATCCAGATAAAAATTCCAACAAACGTTGTCATAACGAAAAACATAAAGAGGGCATTCAAGTACTGGGACCGGTTCAAACTCGCGAGATGAGAATCGATTTCACGAAGCGGCATCATGACATCGAGCACGCCGAGAATTGTTTGCGATGATTCATGAGCATGACAGTCGGCGGTGGAACACGTTGAGTCGTTCCTGATCGGGACAATCATCCCGAGGACTCTGTATCCCTTTGGAGAAGAAAAGATGCGGCTTAATTCCCGCGGGTTAGGGGAGAGGGGTGCTTTTCCAACAGAATGGCAAGCGTTGCATGCCTCGGCGTTCATGTTCACATGAGTTCCAACTTCGCCCGCCACAGTCGAAAGTTTTATTTCTCCCTTTTTGTCGTAGATACGGATGGCTTCAATGCCCGGTTCGTTGCCTATTGTAGTGATGATTTGATGGATATCTTCCTGGCGATTCAGCATCATGCTGTAGTTGGTCGACCGTTTAATGACATCGCCAATTCGGTTCGCCCCAACAAGCGCGTCGCGCAGGTATTGTTCTGCCTGGTGATCGACGCTGAGCTTCGTCAGGAGCGCGGTACCCACCAGCATGACGAAGAGGATGATCAAAAAGACTCGAAAAGCGAGCAGGTTCAGAAATTTCATGGGTTTCTCCACCGGATGGAAAGACAAGTACCGTGCCATTTCCAAAAAGTGGGAAACCTAGCAGAAAGGATTGAAAAGAGGGGGCAAAGAGGAACTAATTGCGCAAAAATGCGAAAGAGAATCCCCATTTCTTGTATTTCATGAGACAGAGATCATTTTGAATATCTCACGCCCTTGAAAACAGCCGGTTCGTAATATCAAAGTACCTTTTTTGTCCTACGATCTCAGCGATACTTCTTAACGATTTGCCGCCGTCATAGAGCGTCGGTCCGATTGAGGGTTGCATTTTATTAAACACAGCTGAAAATCTTTCTTTTATTTCCACGAATTCCTTGTGCAACAGTGGTGTGAAGTCGTCCGCGCTGAGAAGTTCGGTTCCGGCAGTCTCAGTTTCTGAGACACGAAGAATCCACCCAGAGTTGTACGGATCATCGAGGAGGAGATACGGGTGTTCGAGAAGCTGATCGTTTGATTGACTTCCGATGCCGGAGACAGCGGCACGCAATGCAATCGTTCCTTCTCTCACAACCAGCCAGGCCAACGGCGAATTCTGTTCGACCCGCGTCGGAGTTTGGGGCAAGACCACGCTGACAACGGGTTTCAAGAAATACGCTCCGACGTGGTCGATGCCAAGCGTCGCAGAGGATGATGAATCATTCTTTATCCACATGTGCCCCCTGCTGTATTTTCGGTCGTTCGGGAGGGGCGACGCGAGAAGAGGCTGGAAGAACTCCTCCAAACTTTGTTCGAAATATTCTTGTGGATTCTGACCTTGTTCCATTTGGACACTCGCGTAAGAGTTATGAAATGACTTCTTCGAATCTCAATTGAAAAGAATGAAATGTTTCATCGGTTCATTCGGTACTGGCTCGCTCTTGCTGAATCGTCAGCGTTCTTTCGACGCAAATTCTAGTTCTTTCATCCATTCGTTGTCGACCGGCTGAGCCGGCACGTGATTGGTGCTCTGCTCGAACACAGGGAAATATTTTGCGACATAGTAAAATGCGACAAACCCGCCGGTGGCGAGTGCGACGGTAATGGAAAGCTCCTGCCACGATGGAATATATGTCCGCTGCGGCCAGTGTTCCATGCTCGTGACCGCAGTGTTCATTCTGTTTGCAACAAAGCCAAGAATGACGAGGACGGAGGTATAGAAAAGTCCCTTTTGACTCGTTCTGATCTTTTTGAACAGAAGGAGAGAGAACGGGATAACCACGCCGACCATGATTTCAACGAGAAACAGCGCACTCTGATAGGTGGGCTGGAAGACATAGCGCAGTGCATCCCGGCTCATCAGGTCCTGGATTCGCACTGTGAAAAATAACGCCAGAACAACTGCCAGCACTCTCGCCAGCTCGGAGAAAAGAGGCATTTCGATTTTGCGGTGAAATGCGCGAGCTGACATGAAGGAAGAAAACATGACCATGGAGATACCGGCTGCGACACATGAAATGAAGAAGAGGAATGGGACGATGTCGGAGAACCAGAGCGGGTGCATCCGTTCCGGCACGACGAGATACAGCGACCCGAAAGATGACTGGTGCAGCGTCGAAAGAATAACGCCCGCAACGACAACGGGCAGCGAGATGGTCCGCAGCACCCGGATCGGCGCATGCATGTGGAATTTTTCCAAAACGACCGGCGCAAACTCCAGTGTCAGTACAGTAGTGTAGAGAATAATGCACCATGTAATTTCGAACATGACTGAATGCGGGTTCCACATCACGAGCGGGTGCCAGAAGTTTTGCGGACGCCCAAGGTCGACGACGAGCACCATCACCACCAGCATGTAGCCTATGTACGCTGTCAGGATCGCCGGCCTCACGATCGGTTCAAAGCGTTCGGCGTTCAGAATGTGGACAGTTGCTGCGATCGTAAATCCAGCAGCCGCGAGGCCGACTCCAATAAAATCGAATCCGATCCAGAATCCCCACGGGAACTGGTCCGTCAGGTGCGTCGTCGCGCCAAGCCCCATGGTGAACCGCTGGAAGGCAGCAACTGCGCCGACAGCCATAAGAATAATAGCGGCAGTTTTCCAAAAACTCAATTTATACGAATGAATTGGGAACATAACGTTTTCTCTCTCTCTCAATTTCTCGTGGATTCCAGTTTCTTTTGTTTTTCTTCTGCTTCAAACTTCGCCACCTCCGAGCGGCGGGCGGTGATCCAATGAATGCCGAATAACACCACGCCTGCCGCAACAGAATACTTTGGAACCTGCGAAAGGACTTTCCACGAAAGCTGCGGAATCGGATGATCGGGAAGGTTCATCGGGAGCCCGAGTTTTTCGAACGGGATGCTTGAAATATATAACACCGATGTTCCGCCTGCTTCTGTCAAACCATAAATATAGTTTACGTACGTCCCCGGACTTGCATCGATGCGCCTGCGGGCTTCTTTGATCAAATCGTCGCGGTCGCCAAACACCGTAGCGTCGAACATGCATGCCTCGGCGCAGGCGGTTTTTCCGCCTGCCGCGATCCGTTCGTAACACATCTTGCATTTTTGTATCCTTGGCGACACGCTGCCCCACTCATACCGGGGGATTTCGAAGGGACATGCCTGCATGCAGTACCGGCAGCCGATACACTTCGTCTCGTCATAGATTACAGCGCCTGTCTCAGTTTTTGTGAAGGCCCCGACAAGGCACACGGAGACACAGGTCGGTTCGTTGCAATGCATGCACAGTTTTCGAACAAAGTTCTGGTTGTCGTTAAGACTCTGCACAACGGTGTAGTGCGTCGCCGAGAGTTCGGCGGCCTCTTCCTGGGGAAGGCGGTTCGTTTCTGCACACGCCCGAGCGCACTCACGGCATCCGACACATTTTGAAACATCGATCAATAACGCTTTCCTGCTCATGATTATCCTCTCCGCCTGCGTTATTGGTTATTGAGAAATTGTTGTTCGAATCGTTCGCACTGTTCAGGGCTAAAATCGTCCAGCAATCCTTCAACCGGAGTTCCGCCATCCTGAAGCAATACTGGAACCGGAGATCCGATTTGCGTTGACTCCGCTATGAAATCCCGAAGCCGTCCGAGCTCTTCCTGGAGCCATGCCCAGCTTTGGTCGCCAAGGAAGAACTGCGTAAGATCGGATGCCCGGTGAGGCTTCATCGTATACGCCCAACCATTGCTGAAGAGCTCTTCTTTCATCTTTTCGGGATGCTGCAGGACGTCTTCGTTCAGGGTGATCACTTCGCCGTCAATCGGAGAATGAACCGTGAGCGTTTTCGATCCTTCGGTTAATTGGAAGAGAGCCTCACCTTTTTTGACGAATGATCCCGGAGCTTTCAGAAATGAAACGTTCGGGTTCTTCATCATGCGAAGAACAAAATCGTCGGCTCCGACACGGACATTGCCGGAAGGGAACAGCCTGAGCCACGAATGCGATGGCGCAAAAAAGATCCCGGACGGTGCTCGTAAAGGAAGCGGTGCGCGCCGCACTTCAACTGCCGCCGGCGCAGTTTTCTTCTTGCGTTGGACAACGACGTCGATTCCGAGGAAGGTAATGATCATAGCTAAAAATAATAGGACTGTCATAGGGGTAGCCTTTTATCAACTATTGATGTTGTAGTTATTGCTTGAGATGTTAGGGAAAAATTCATTGACCAGGATTCGCCATTCTTCGCCGTTCGTCAGGTCGCTCACGTTCTCAACAAGTTCGCCGCCATCCTGCATGACCATACCTAAACGGGGTGAGAACCATTGGATGAGATGGGAACGAACTGCTTCTTGCCATCGTTCGGCAGTTGCCCCTTCAAAGAGATTTTGCACCTCAACCGGCAAATCGTCAGGAACTATTCTTGCGATCCATCCTTTTTCCAGAGGGGACTCATTGATCAGAGAGGGCGTTTTCTTCAGGTCTGTGTTGACTTCAAGTATCGTCCCCGATAACGGCGCAATGACAGGAAGAAGTTTGTCCCCATGTTTCAGTAGTGCCATGACTTCACCCTGCCGGATGCTGGAACCCGCCTGCGGTAATTCTATGTCTCCAAGGTCCCCGATGAACCGCTGCGAAAAATCATCGACACCCGTAACAGCCTCGTTGGAAGAGCGAACGAGAGTCCAGCTATGTCCCGGGTGGAAGAATCGCTCGACAATTTCTGTTGAGAGAGGCGTTCGGACTCCGGGGTTCAGTTTTACATTAGCGGAAAGTTTTTTTGAGAATGAGAAATACTCGGCAGTGAGAAGTATTACTACCATCAGTATGAAAAGTGCGATGACCATTTCGTTGCCTCTTTTGGTGTTATTCTGCCAAAAGTAATTGAAATAATCATGCCAGAATGATGGAGATTTCTACAATTGCTATAACTGTATAGGGTTTTTGATGTTAGGCGGTCTTAGAAGGAAGGTGTGAAGATTTAACGATAGGCGAAGTGTACATAAATTCAACAACTTCTCAATTCATTAACAATAAATCTTGTAAGTCTTTGCAACAGTTGAGAATTAGCATTGTAGAGATTGTATGCATAGTACGTTGAATAATTAAACATCTTTGACTTACTATTGAGGCTCTTTGTCCCACAAAGAGTCAAGCGTCTCAGGATCGCTAATGAACAGCTTTGCACAGAACTCACCTGCGAACTTCCCGCTCTTCTTGCATTGCGCAAGCGTCTTTTTGATTGCTTCAGGGTTGTCTGCTCCTTCGGAAAAGCAATAATTCTCAAGTGAGGCACTGCACTCTGTGCAGAAAATCTCCTTCTGCGGCGGAGGTTGACCTGTGGATTTGTTTTTTGCCATAGCTTTGCATTGTACTCCTGAAGGTGAATTCTGATTTACTCTGAAACCCAACTAACAAAATTATAGGTTGAGAGTCAACCGGTTATTCGTAGCGCACTTCTGACGCGAGCCGCTTAAAGATGACGAAGTGCTCACCCATTGCGAGAGGTTCGCTGTATCCATTTTCATCTAATCCTCTGAGAACCCGTCTCACCTTTTCGCCGTACCGTGAAATGTCTACCTGGCCTAGGTCGCCATGGTTCTCTTTCGAATGTGAAATCGAATAAGTGGAAACAAGCGCGTCAAACGCTTTTCCAGCCTTGAGCAGGGCATACACGGAATCTGCCACCATGGCTGTTTCACACACAATCTCTGCCAGCCCGATATACACAGGAGCTTCGCATTTGACATGTGCGTGAAAGTTGATCCACATTGCTATAGGTTTTCCTTTTTGTATCGCGGGGGAGAATTTCCATTGTTTCATCCGGCTGCCGGCGAGCTCATCCCATGCCGCATCGCCGCTGGGGTTCAATATTTCAGCCTTTTGGACCGAGCCGTCATCCGCAACGAGAATTCTCAGGTCTAACTCTGAATGGTGTACAAGGAGAGCCGCGGACATTGGGGGAAAAGGCTCTTGTTCCATAAGCTGCGGCATCTTCTCCGGCATGTCAGCGGTTTGAGTGCTTGCGCAGCCAAAAGCCATGAAACAGCACACTAGGAATGTATTAGTCGTCCTCATTTGACACCTCCCAAAAAACAAAAAAACCTCATTCCTCCACAGTGCGTGGAATCTTGAGGTCTTCTTTTTGTGGTTGCTGATCCCATAACACCTCCTTCTTGAGGTGGAATCGTAGTAACGACCAGCAGAAGTATTCGTCAGATGGATTTTACATCCTGCAATCTAATGCAAAGATCAATTTTTTTTCCTTCAAAGTCAAGCAACCCGCCGGTCAACTGTCTGCATCCAATTGCGATGGAGTGCGGGATAAATGATCAGCACGGGCGGCAGTAACGCTGCTGATTGAGATCCGTTGAAAGAACTCACCTCTATCGACAGCCCAGAGAGAGAAACCGGCATGAGCGCGTTTCTATTTTTTCTTTTCGGCATACGTGACGACAAATTCCTCGAGCCCCTTTGTAATTTGAGAGGCGATGCGTATTCTAAAGTTGTCGTCAAGGAGGAGCATTTCGTCTTCGGGGTTCGACATGAACGCCGATTCCACGAGGACATTCGGCGGCATCGTCAGAGCGTTCAATGAGAAATTAAAACTCCCGACGACTCCGAACTGGTCAAGTCCGAGTTCGAGCATTTTTCCGTACATAATATTTGCCAGAGGTTGAAACCCAACCTGGCGGTAGTACGCGCTGGTCCCTTTTGACAGCTCAGGGTCTCCCGAGGCGCTCGTCGAGTTCGCATGAATGCTGACGAGGAGTTCCGCTCCGGAGCCGAGAATTTTTTCAGTCCGATCCGCCATAGAGACGTTCTCATCCGTTGTGCGCGTCATGATCACTTTTGCCCCTTTCATCCGCAGGAGCGAATCGAGATGCTGCGCTATGGAGAGCGTTATCTCCTTTTCCTTCTTTCCCGTTGAACCGAGTGCACCGTCGTTTTCGCCTCCGTGACCGGCATCGACTGCGATGACCATTCCAGCGAGCGCCGAATCGGAGGATGCGATGATCGGCGGCCGCCGCACGGATATCCGCATGATCGAGCCGCTATCATACCCAATGTCGTACCCCCAATGCTGCTGGTAGTTCAGCGTGATCGTAAGGCGGTATTGTCCGGCCGCGATTTGGCTCCAAGTCACATTCTTTATACCGCTTCCCGACAATTGGTGGGTGATCCAATTCGTGTTGGAAGTAGCGCCGAAAATATCCACGACGATAGCTGCGGGATCGACGAGCTGTTGGCTGAGGTACGGCAGCCGCTGGTCCAGGGAAACTGTGATCACGTCTTCCTTCTCATTGCCCGATATTGAAAGCGCGCCGATAAGGGAACGGGGGCGGGGTGTTTCGGGAGGGAGGACCTGAGCAAAATCCTCGGGGAGCCATGCCTCCATCTGATCGCCGAGCCCCACCCGGTACTGCTCTCCGATTTTTCCGGTAATCACGATTCTAACGCCCGCCTTAAGATTTCCCAGTTTCGCCCCGCCCAGCCGGTCGGTCCCGACCCCAGCATTGAGGTACGGCCGCCTTCCGATTACCTCTGCGACGCGTGGAAGTTCTTTCGGCATTATTGAGATTTTCCCCTTTGAATATGCCTTCTCGCTCGCGAAAAAATTCTTTGGAATTCGGAATCTCACCCGCACTCCTTTTGCCTCGTCGTCATCCTTTACTTTGTATGACCCGATGTAAATTCCCCCCAGCCCGCTTGATTTTGAGGAGGGGAGTTCCGTCATTGGGATGCCCGACTCGACGCCCGGAATGTCGAAGTACGCTTTGCAGCCCGGGCTTCCTTTAAATTTTACTTCAAGGATGTCATCTTTGCCCAGCCAAATATCTTGCGACGGCTCCATCATGACCGTATCTATCGAGATGGGTTCTCGCGGGGAAGTTTTCGGAGGCTCGGGTCTTTGCACGAGTATGTTCTCGGCCGCAGAATCTCCATTCGCCGACCGGACGACAATGCGGAGCACCGACGAACCAACCGGCACACTGACGACGCCGCAAAATGCCCCGCTGGCGTACACTTTCACTTCTTTGCCGTTGATGAATGCCTTTGCCGTTGGCAAAGTGGAAGCGGACACCCTTTGCCGCGGCGCGGCCGTCACGATCGCGTCGCTATCGGGAACAACAACGCGTATATAGAGCGAGTCCGGAGGTTTAATAAGGCCGGCGTACCCAACATCAACAATAAAAGCTTGCAATAGAAGGGCGAAAAGGGAGAGACTAAAACAGCGAGTCATAGTTTTATTTCAATTAAGGACAATAAGAATGGTCTTGGCGAAAAGTCGATACATGGATCCTGCTGGTAATCGAGAACGGATTTCCCGCGAAAGGGGGCCTAAGCGCAAAATATACAAAAATGAAATTTAGCTTCATCCGTGTCGGGTACGGAGTATTTCTCTGATCCTCCGATATAATATAATAGAGCAGAGCGAGAGTTGCACTAGAGTTTTTTGACCTGTATATTTCCTGGAATTCTGTCGCGGTCTTGGAGCCTCTCTGACGCCGCACAACATTAAATGCAACTTTTCCGTAATCGCTTCGTATACATCCTGCCTGCTCACCATCGTTCATACTAACAAAAGGTGCGATCTATGAAAAAAGCTCTATCCCTGCTAGTCTTCACTCTTGCCATCTCCTCCATTATTTTCGCTCAACAGGAAGCGCGGCTATTGCGGTTTCCGGCGATCCACGGCGACAAAATTGTCTTCAGCTATGCCGGCGATCTGTATACTGTTGCTTCCTCGGGGGGCGTGGCGCGCAAGTTGACGAGCGATGTCGGATATGAGATGTTTGCACGTTTTTCACCCGACGGCAAATGGATCGCTTTCACGGGTCAATACGACGGCAACACGGAAGTCTATGTGATGCCGGCTGAAGGGGGAGTCCCAAAAAGGCTCACCTTCACGGCAACGCTTGACCGTGACGACGTTTCTGACCGAATGGGCCCGAACAATATAGTGATGACATGGAAAGATAATTCACATATCGTTTTCCGTTCACGAATGGACGAACCGAATGATTTCAAAGGACAGCTTTTTGTTGCATCTGTTGACGGAGGGATTCCCGAACAGCTCCCTCTGCCCCGCGGCGGCTTTTGCTCCTTCTCGCCGGACGGAAAGAAAATGGTTTATAATAGAGTGTTCAGAGAATTTCGTACGTGGAAACGGTATCGCGGAGGTCAGGCAGACGATATATGGATGTACGACTTCGACACGAAGGTGACGACCAATGTAACGAACAATCCGGCGCAGGACATTATCCCGATGTGGAGCGGCAACAAGATCTATTTCGCCTCCGACCGCGACGAACACAACCGCATGAACCTTTATGTGTACGACCTCACATCAAAAGAAACAAAGCAGCTGACGAATTTTGTCGACTTCGACGTGAAATTCCCTTCGCTCGGCGACAATGCCGTGGTCTTTGAGAACGGAGGCTTCATTTATCGTCTCGACCTTGCCACAGAGAAATACGAAAGAGTGCCGATTTACATCGACGAGGACTTTGCCATCGGCCGCACGAATGTCATCGACGTGAGCAAGAGCATCACGAACTACGAGATCTCTCCCGACGGCAACAGGGCTCTCTTTGGGGCGCGCGGAGATATTTTCACCGTGCCGGCAAAGTACGGGAACACGCGCAATTTGACGAACACCTCCGGCGTTCACGAGCGGAATTCTAAGTGGTCTCCCGATGGCAAATGGATCACATATATTTCCGACGCATCCGGCGAAGATGAAATTTATATCATGCCCCAGGACGGTAGCACGCCGGGCACGCAGCTCACGAACAAGGGGGATACGTACAAATATCAGGGGTATTGGTCCCCGGACAGCAAGAAAATTGTATGGGCCGATAAGAAATTGCGATTGCAGTACGTCGATATTGAATCGAAGAAAGTTACTCCGGTGGCACAGGCGACCGCATGGGAATTCACGGACTACGCATGGTCGCCCGACAGCAAGTGGATTGCCTACGCCAAACCGGAAGATTCATCGATGACGAATGTCTATCTGTATTCGCTCGAGAAGAGAGAATCATTTGCTGTCACCGATGGATGGTATTCGTCGTACTCGCCGGCGTTCAGCTCCGACGGGAAGTATCTCTTTTTTGTTTCGGATCGAAGCTTTAGTCCCACGCTGAGTCAAACCGAGTTGGACCATGTGTACAACGACATGGCAAAGATCTATTTTGTCACGCTTTCAAAGGAGACAAAATCGCCGTTCGAACCGAAGAGCGATGAAGTAAAGATCAAGGAAGCAGGCAAAGAGCCAGAAAAAACGGACAAGAAGAAGGATGATAAAGAAGAATCGAAGCCTCCCGTAAAAGTCGATCTTGACGGTCTCCAGCAGCGAATTGCCGGATTGCCGATCACAGCCGCGGGGTACCGGGACCTCAACTCGGTCGGAGACAAGCTCTATTATATCCGTAACGGGACGAAGGATGAAAAAGCGATGTTCTTCTTTTTCGATTTTGAAAAACTAAAAGAGACCGAACTCGGTGAGTTTAGCGGATATGAAATTTCGGCCGACGGAAAGAAGGCGATCGTCGGACACGAGGGGTCGTACGCCATCATCGATCTGCCGACGGCGAAAATCGAGATCAAAGACAAGCTCAACCTTTCGGACATGAAAGTGAAGGTCGACCACCACGCCGAATGGAACCAGATCTTCAACGAGGCGTGGCGCCAGATGCGGGATTTCTATTTCGCTCCGAATATGAGCGGCGTCGACTGGGAGAAAGTCCGGAAAAATTATGAGCCACTGGTGGCGTATGTGAATCATCGCGCGGATTTGACATACATCATCGGAGAGATGATCGGCGAATTGAGCACGGGGCATACGTACGTCGGCGGCGGTGAAATGCCGCATGCCGATCGGATCAAGACAGGGCTTCTCGGCGCCAAGATCGAGCGAGACCCGAATTCAAAATACTATCACATCGTGAAGATCCTTCGAGGACAGAATTGGGACAATTCGCTCCGCTCGCCGCTCACAGAAATTGGCGTGAACGCCAAGGAGGGGGATTATATTCTCGCAGTGAACGGCGCGCCGACGAACGAAATGAACAACATCTATGAATCCCTTGTCGGAACAGTAGGAAAGCAGGTTACTCTCAAGCTGAACGCGGCACCGAATGAAGAGGGAAGCCACGAGACCGTCGTTGTTCCGACGGGGGATGAGCATGAGCTGTACTATTTCAACTGGGTACAGTCGAACATCGAGAAAGTTTCAAAGGCGACGAACGGAAAAGTAGGTTACATCCATATTCCCGACATGGGCTTTCACGGCCTGAACGAGTTCGTCAAGTATTATTATCCGCAGCTGACGAAAGAAGCGCTCGTCGTGGATGTTCGCGGGAACGGCGGCGGCTTCGTCTCTCCGATGATTATTGAACGGCTGCATCGCGATCTGGCGATGATCGACATCGCGCGGAATACATCGTTCAGCGTGAACCCAAGCGGAACGTTTGTCGGTCCGAAAGTGCTCGTTCTTGATGAATTCTCCGCCTCAGACGGAGACATTGTCGCATATCGTTTCAAGCAGTATAAGATCGGGACGGTGGTCGGCAAGCGTTCGTGGGGAGGGGTAGTCGGCATCCGCGGATCGCTTCCTTTCCTGGACGGCGGTTTCCTGAATAAGCCGGAATTCTCCCGGTACGATATCGAAGGGAAGTCGTGGATCATGGAAGGGCATGGTGTCGACCCCGACATCGTGGTCGACAACGATCCGGCAAAGGAATATGCCGGAACCGACGAACAACTGAACAAGGCGGTCGAAGTGATCCTTGACCAGATGAAAACTCATCCGGCAAAACTTGCACCTCCTCCGCCGTATCCGGACAAACATAAATAATGGATCTGATTTTCCAAAGGAAGCTCCAGGTGCTCGTCGACCTGGAGCTTCTTTGTTTTGGGTCCACGAAGGACACGAAGAAGCACTAAGAAAATATTATTTTTCAGGATATTATCTTATAAACATTCTCACGAAAAGAATCATAAACCTATTGTCGGTTCTAGCCCTTCGTGTTCCTTTGTGCACTTCGTGGACTACTCTCGTGGATTGATTTTCCTCGGAATTGTTCGTATCGTGTGAGCACGAGGAAATCTATGGCTCCGCAGCATTCAAAATTTGAAACCGAACTCCAGGTCCGCCCTGACGACATCGACATGAACAACCATGTCCACAATACGAGGTATTTGGATTACGTCCTGGCGGCACGGTACGACCAGATGGAGCGATGCTATAAGATGAGAATGGAGGAGTTTATTGCGCTCGGCTACGGGTGGGTAGTCAATACGACGCACGTTGAGCACAAGCGTCCGCTTGGGTTGGGCGAACGAATCATCGTCCGGACCTGGATCGAAGAGGTTCTCAAAGACGGCGTGAAGGTTCGGTTTGAAATTTTGAAGAAGGAAAACAAAAAACTCTCATGCGAAGGCTACGTTCATTACACGATGGTAAATCAGAAAACTGGGCGGGCAGAAGTTATTCCCGAGCCGATCATCGAGAAATATTCGATTTAGGTTCCGGCTCCCCTGCATTGAGGGGCGCAAACGTTCGCTGTCGTAAAAAGCGGGTGCGGTGATTCGATGATTCCTTGTCATGTCCAAACTCTCCGAAGTTTGGATATTTTGTTTTAGCTGCTTTCAACGATCAGTCACTTTCCGGATAATCTCCGATGCCTCTGCGTCGAAACCACGATGCCGAAGTACAAATGCCGTCAGCGACAGTACTCACGGCCTCTGCCGGTGCGGGGAAGACGTACGCCCTGACGCATCAGTATGCGCAAATACTCTTGTCCGGCGAGATCCGGCACAATGCCCTTCAAAACGTCCTGGCAATAACGTTTACCAACAATGCTGCTGCCGAAATGAAGCAGCGGATCCTGACCCTCCTGAAGCTTGCGGCCCTGGGCGACGCAAAGACGTTGACAGAGTTGAGCGACCGCCTTTCGATGGAACACGCAGAGGTCCAGTTGAAAGCCGCCTGGCTGGTCGATGAAATTCTCGATAACTTCTCCGATTTTCAGGTGAAGACCGTCGACAGTTTTATGTCGACGGTCTTCAAATCTTCATCGCTTGAGTACGGCTATCACCCCGATTTCGAAATTCTCCTCGGTACCGACCGCATCTTTGACCTTGCGTTTGACGCATTTTCAAAAGAAGTTAAAGAGAATTCCGCGCAGGCATCTGTTGTCGAAAACATCATCGGACTCATTGCGGAGAACAGTAGATCAGAAAGCAGCTTTGCCTGGAATCCATACGGAGAAATTGCCGGCCAGGTCAAGCGAATTTACAAAACCATCGCAGGTCAGACGAAGCCTCTCGCCGCGGTCAGCTCACCAGCCCCTCTTTCTCTCCTGCGCGAACATATTGCAGCACAGGCTTTGCGTGTTGGAACACTGATAAAAAAATCCGGATTGACTGCCGGCAAACTCTTCGCCGACGACCTTGCATTGATCGCAGCGGGGAATATTCATGCCCTGATCGAGAGAAAATTGAGGACGACGCCGGTCAACAAGGCGAAAGGGAAGGATGAAACTGCGGCGTACGAAAAGTGGATCGGCGGCATTGAACAAGAACATCGAAAGCTGAACGATCTTCTCCGTGAATTCATCCTTCGCTTTGCCGAACAGTATTACCGGCCATATGCCGAGGCGTACGCTTTGATGCAGCCGACGATCGAAAAACTGAAGAGGCAGTACGGGCAAATATTCATTGATGATGTTACCCGGTCGCTTGCCGAACACTTATCCAAGGAGGCGGTGCCGGAGATCTATTTTAAGATCGGCGAGACGATCTATCATTACCTCGTGGACGAATTTCAGGATACATCGCAGATCCAATGGGATAATCTGTTCCCGCTGATCGAAGAGTCTCTTAGTAAAGGAGGGAGCCTCTTTGTTGTCGGGGACACGAAGCAGTCCATTTACGGTTTTCGCAACGCCGATTGGAAAATCATGAAGCAGTTGACGGAAGTCAACCCGTTCCCTTCTGCCCGCCATGAAGTGCGGTCGCTCGACGTGAATTACCGGAGCTATGAAAAGATCGTGGATTTTACAAAAGAAGTATTTCAGACGATCATTCCGGGGAAAGGATTTGGGATTGAAGCGGCTGCGAGCGGACTCTCAACATATGAACAGCATGGGACGCCGGAACACGCCGGCAAGGGATATGTCGAGGTTGTGTGTGTTGATGAGCAGGAAGACGAATCCCCCGAGAAGCACTCCATCCGTTCGATCGTTGAAGAATGCCGATCCCGCGGGTATCGGTACAGCGAGATCGCCGTTCTCACGCCGACGAACAAGCGTGTTATCGATGTCAGCGGCTGGCTGAACGAAACCGGTGTGCCGATTATCTCGCACAGCACGCTCGACGTCAGACGCCGGAAAAGTGCGGGGGAAGTCATTGCACTTCTGCGATTCCTCGATTCGCCTGTCGACGACCTCTCGTTCGCGACGTTCATCCTCGGCGATGTTTTCGGCAGCGCTCTTGGAAAGAAGAACAACCGCGATCTGCGCAGCGAGTTCTCACGGTTCATCGTTGAAGAACGAGGGCGCGCATTCGGTCCGCTCTATACTGCATTCAGGGACCGTTTTAAGAATATATGGGACGAGTATTTCGAACATCTCTTTAATGTTGTCGGCTACCTCCCTTTGTATGACCTCGTCTCGGAAGCGTACAAGATCTTCGACGTCTTTCATTCATCGCCCGATGAAGAAGCGTCGTTCGTGAAACTGCTTGAAGTGATCGAAGTGTTCGAGCAGCAGGGCGCGAATACCATGAAAAACTTTCTCGAATATTCCGACGACGATTCCATCGATGAAACCTGGAAGATCGACATTCCCAAGAATATCGACGCCCTGCAGGTCATGACGATCCACAAGGCAAAAGGAATTGAATTTCCCGTTGTCATCCTTCTGTTGTACGACCAGTCTCCCCGGGGAAAACATTTTCTTCTTCGGGAAGATGAGAATGCAATATCGATACTGAAAGTGAACAAGAAAATCGCGGAGAACGTCGGCCAGCTGCGCGAGCTGTTGGAAGCGGAGCAATTCCGGGATACGGTGGATACGTTCAACAAACTGTATGTCGCCTTCACGCGGGCTGAAAAGGAAATGTACGTTGTCGGCGTATACGAGAAGGAGATGAAGGAGCCGACAACATTTCTTCCACAGCAAGGATATAAACATGCACCGAAACCACCGGTCATGCCGAGCGAGGTTCGGAGGGAGAACATCTTCACGCCGTTCCACCATACAACGAGAAAACAGCTCGGAGTGCAATCGTACGAAAATGTCGGCGCCGAGGAAACCAAGAGGGGGGATTTTATCCACCGTATTTTCTCCTGCATCGAATTTATCGAAGGCGACCTGGACAAACAGCTCCAGGACGCGATTGTCCGTGCCGGCCGCGAGATGCCGGCTCCTGTCGCGCATGACGAACTGAAATCGTTTATTTATAATTGCTTGAATGGCCGCGGCCTGCGTGATTGGTTCGTCCGAAAAGAAAAAAGATTGGTCTTGCGGGAGCAGGAGATCACAAACCGTGACGGTGCATTGTACCGTGCCGACCGCGTTGTCGTTGACCCAGACATTGTCATGGTGATCGACTTTAAGACCGGCGGCGACGAGAGCGAGACTGACTATCGCCTTCAAGTGAAAAATTACATCGATATGCTGAAGGAAGTGTATCCGGAGAAAGAGATCCGGGGTTGCCTTGCGTACGTGGACCTGCAGCTTGTGAGGAACGTTTTATGAGCATTGTCTCTGTTATCCCCTCTCAGGACACGGTAATCGATACCATTGTTTCTTCTCTTGGCGGCCCGAGCCGGGACTATTCGAACAACATTGTTGTCTTTCCCGGAAAACGTCCCGCCCATGCTCTGAGGAAGGCTCTGTCGAAGACGACCGGCGGAGGATTTCTGCCGCCGAAGATATTTTCGATCGATAATTTTGTCGACTATTTGTCCAGCGAGAAGCTGAATCATTCCGCTGCAACGATGAATTCGCTCGATGCGGCTGCGCTATTGTACGAGATACATCTAGCGGATACGCGGCGGATCGGCGGCAACAATTTTACATCACTTGAGTCATTCCTGCCTCTCGGGATAAAGATCTACGGAGAACTTGAAGAAGTGTGGATCGCCGATGTTCCTCTCGCCAAAGTCCGCGAGGCTCTATCAGGCATCACATACTCCGGAGTAACGTCGCTCCTCGTATTTTACGAACAATTCTATGCCCTCGCGCGCGAAAGGAACCTGGCGACCCGCTCGATGAAATACCGGACCGTTGCGGAAAAGGTCACGTCGGTTGACTTTGCGGAATATTCGAAGATCATCTTTGCCGGATTGTTTGACTTGACGAAATCCGAGCAAACTATCGTGAAGCATCTCAATACGCTCAACAATACCGTACTGATCTTTCAGAACGGTCCGGGCATCGGCGGGAAGCTCAGCGAGATCGGTCTCTCGCCCGAAGTGCCTGCGGAAGAACCGGCGCGGCCGTCGCTGCATTTCTACCAGAGCGCTGACGCTCATGGCCAAGTATTTGCGCTAACCGAGAAGATCAACGAGGTGCGTCAACTCGAACGCCCCGGGCTTGAACGCACAGCGATAGTGCTGCCGTCTTCGGAAACGCTCTTTCCCGTGTTCCACCAAACGCTCTCTCTTGTCCCGGACGACGGATACAATATTTCTCTCGGATATCCGGTGACGCGTACGCCCGTGTACGGCTTCCTCGATACGTTGATGGAGTTAATTGTGTCCAAATTCGAGGGGCGGTATTCAGTTGTGGAGTACATGAAGTTTGTGCTCCATCCCTACACAAAAAATATTCGCTATCAGAAGCGGTCGGACGTCACGCGCATTCTGGTCAACACAATCGAAGAGTTCTTCCTCAAAGAGCATTCGGCAGAGTACTTTTCTCTCGAGGAGTTAGAGAATGCAACATCCCTGTTTGACCGGGCTGCGAAACGGATTGCCGGCGCCGGCGAAACTATGTCGGCAGATTTGCTGAAAGAGCATCTTGTTTCTATCGATACGAGCACCATCCGGGTATTTGATGCCGTAGAAAATATCGGTGATTTCGCGTCCAGGATGACCCGAGTTCTTCGTTATGTCAACGCTCACAGCACTGCGCAGCTTCACCCATTTTTCCGTCCGTTCGCAGAAACGATGATTGAACACCTTGAAGCCGTAACGGCATCCCTGCTTAGCGGGCGCAGGTTCAACGATTTCGTTGAATATGTATCGTTGTTCAGGAATTTCATTGGCGCGGCGGAAGTGCCGTTCACCGGAACACCGCTTCACGGGCTTCAGGTGCTCGGATTTCTGGAGACGCGAAATCTGCAGTTCGACAGGGTTTTTATCCTCGACGCCAACGACGATGTACTGCCCGGCAACAAAGGACATGATGTTCTGCTGCCGCTAAAGCTGCGTGAATCGCTTGGACTCTCTACGTTTCGAGACAAGGAGCGCAGGGACGAGTACTATTTCAACTGCCTGCTGCAGGGGGCAAAGGAAGTGCACCTCTTTTTCATCCAGGATGGAAAAAAAGAAAAAAGCCGGTACGTTGAGAAACTTCTTTGGGAACAGGAAAGGAAGGCAGAGTCGATCCAGGCAAACGACCGTCTTGCAACCGTCCAGTACAGGATTCAGCTTGCGAACGCAACTCCGCCGGCGATTCTGAAAACCGAATGGGCGATAGCTTCACTTAAGAAGTTTTTATATCATGCGACCGCATTAGACACGTATTTGCGGTGTCAGTTGAAATTCTACTACGCGTATGTGCTGAAACTGCAGGAGCGTGAAGAAGTCTCGGCTGAACTGGAGCAGGCCGACGTCGGATCATTCATCCATCATGTACTCGCAGAATACTTTCGCGCATTCAAAGGGAGGCGGCTGGAGAAGGAGGGCCTGACTATCGATTTGCTCGATGCAGCCATCGATACCCTGTTCGCAAAAAAATATGGGGACCGCCTGGTGGGGCCGGTATATTTGTTGAAGCGGCAGATCAAATCACATTTGAAAGAATTCTTGACCGACTACCAGTATCCTTTGCTGGAACAAGGCGTTACACTCTTGGATAACGAATTGACTCTGGAGTCAACCATCGGCGGATATCAATGCAAAGGGAAACTGGACAGGGTGGAACGCCGCGGTGAGAACGTATATGTTCTCGATTACAAGACGGGAAGCAGCGAAAAGCATACGAGAATAAATTATAGGAAGCTTAGTTTGGAAAACCGGGATTCGTGGAGCGAGTCTATCGGCTCACTCCAGCTTCCGTTATACGCAATGCTTTATTCTGCGGCGGCGGGGATCCGGACCGATGAAATTGTCCCCGCGTACCTTTTCCTTGGCGAGCAGAAGATTGACGAGAATATTGAAGAACCGCTTTTTAGCGAATCGGGTTCCCCCGCAGAAGAATTCGCGATACTTGAAAAAATTATCGTCGGATTGATGGATGAGATAACAAATATCGACAGTCCGTTTGAGCCGACAAGGCATTTTGAACGCGATTGCCGGACATGCGCTTTCAAATATATTTGCGGAACGCAATGGGCTGGGTAGAGGCAGTCATCGTTGAAAACTGCAGCATCCCGCCCTGCGCTTCCCTCCAAGGGGAGGGAGCAATGGCGGGGACCGTTTGGTGAACTCAAAGGATTCTACCCTAATCACTGTTATATCACATTAATTATTAAAGGAAGCATTTATCATGGCCAAAGCGCTGCCGCGCAAAGTAGATTGGAACAAAGCATTTCGACCCTTGATCAAGAAATACAAAGGGAAGAAACATCCGCTTGATTATAAAAATCGGTATCAATTGGTTGTGATGGTGGTTCTTTCGGCGCGGGACACCGACCGGCATATCAATGATCTCGCCCCGGCCTTGCTGAAAGCATTCCCGTCGATGAAGAAACTCGCGAAGGCGAAAGCCGCTGAATTGCATAAATTCATCGGCAAGGTCCGGAATTATGCCAACAAGACGAAGTGGCTCATTACTCTCGCACAAACCGTGGGCTCGGACGATAAAATTCCAACCACTCTGGAGGGATTGACCGCGCTCCCTGGTATAGGGAGAAAATCCGCTAATGTTATCATTCGCGAATCGGGGGGAGTGGCAGAAGGAATTATTGTAGACTTGCACGTTCTTCGTGTTGCGCCGAGGCTTGGAATTGCGGCCGGAACTGATCCGAAAAAAATCGAGACTCAGCTTATGGCGGAAGTTGCACAAAAGAAATGGAATGAAATCGGCATGGCGCTTTCCTTTCTTGGAAGGGAAACATGCCGTCCGACCGATCCAAATTGTGAAGAGTGCGTCATGAACAAAGTGTGCGCGTATTTCGCCTCGATGAAGTAATTCAAAGCCCGAACGTGGATGTAATTATACGGGCGTGTTGTTCATGAATTTAACTTCAAAGGCCTCCTCTCCTCGTTGTGGGCACTTTCAATTTAGAAAGCAGCCATTTACCCTCCTTCGATGCGTTCTCCCGCACTTTGAGCGGGATCGCTTACTCACGATGAACGTATACGGTTTACCCTGAGCATTCCCGTTCCGCTCCGGCGGAACGGGCTCCCTTCTGCCAAAAGGATAATCACCTAAAGCAATCCGATCTTCTTCTCGTGCTGCGCTTGCTTTTGCAATTTTTTTCGACTATTTTACTAATATAGTCGAAAGGACGATATTGAACGAAAAGCTTACAAGGGACAAAGAAGACGTCATTTTGCGTTCCGCGCAGCGCCGGTTCGCTTCCTTTGGCTATTCCAAGGTGACAATGGATGAGATCGCGGAAGATATTGGAATGGCGAAAGCCTCCCTCTACTACTACTTCCCGACGAAGGAAGCAATTTTCCGGTCTGTTGTTCAGCATGAACAAGAGGAATTCCTTACACATGCCAATAGCATAGTTCAGCAAAAGAAATCGGCATGTGTTAATCTGCTGGAGTACGTTCAGCTCCGGTTGAAGCTGACTGAACGTCTCGCTAATCTGAGCCATTTTCACCAGCAAGGATGGTACGACGTTAAGCCGATCTTTAACGATCTGTTCGCAACATTTGTCCAGCAGGAACTCCGATGTGTGACGCAGATCCTTCAGGATGGGAAGAAAACGGGTGAGTTCCACGTTGAACATCCGCAAAAGACTGCTTCAATGATTCTGCATGCGCTGCAGGGCCTCCATTTGCGCTTCTTCCGCGGTTATGATCAGCACATGACGACCGAATCCGACCGCGAGATGTTTGAGCAAGAAGCGATTCACTTTGTGAATACGATCATCCATGGTATTCGTAAGAGCAAGTAATTCTATTTGATGAAAGGAAGTTGTTAATGCCACAGCAAGATGAGCACACCCTCGCACAGAAAGTACCCGTGCCCGGGCAGCGAGAAATCCAGCCGAAAAACGGAAATGGCGAAGAAGAGCCGATCGAGTCCGTTCCGCTGTATCGAAATTTCAAAATCATTATTCCCTTATTTGTCGTGCTCTTCGGCCTTGCGTTTGTGACATGGCAGTACTACATCAACGCGCGCGATTTCATTTCGACCGACGACGCGTACATCGACGGTAACAGGGTGTCCATCAGTGCGAAGATCCTTGGACGGATCGATCAGCTGCGGGTCGGAGAAGGGGACACCGTCCAGGAAGGCGAAATTCTCGTGACCCTTGACGACAGCGATTTGCGCTCGCAGGAGGCTCAGGCAAAGGCATCTCTTGCTCTTGCGCAGGAAAATATCACTCTCGCCGAAGTCAGCCTCGACAAAGCGCAAACAGATTACGAACGCGCGTCGGCTCAATTCAAAGAGAACATTATTCCTAAGGAACAATTCGACCATGCCAAGAGCGATTTCGAGGCGGCAAAAGCACGCAGCAGTATTGCGGCTGCACAGGCCTTTGCGGCAAAGGCCCAGCTCGGCATCGTCGAGACCCAGTTGAAGAATACGGTCATCATGTCGCCGATGAACGGCGTCGTCTCGAAACGATGGGCGCTTGTCGGCGACGTCGTCCAGCCCGGTCAATCGATTTTTTCGGTGTACGATTTGAAGAACATCTGGGTCACTGCTAATCTCGAGGAAACAAGCCTTGAAGCGCTCCGGTCGAGCGATAAAGTGGAGATCACCGTTGATTCGTATCCCGACATAAAGTTCTCGGGGTCGGTATTTCAGATTGGAGCGAACACTGCGTCGCAATTCTCCCTGATTCCTCCGAACAATGCTTCGGGGAATTTTACGAAGGTGACCCAGCGTGTTCCCGTAAAGATCTCGATCGAACGGAGCGGGAACGTTGATCCTCGCCGGCAGGTGGACCTGCTGCCGGGGATGTCGGTTGAAATAAAAGTGAAGGTACAATAATCGTGGCAGTTTCTTTGCGGCAGCAATTCAAGCAGGGTTTCGTCCGGCGCGTTCCATCGCTTCACCACGAGCACAAGTCCTACCGGTGGTGGGTACTTGCGAACGTGATGATCGGAACGTTCATGGCTGTTCTCGATGCCACTATCGTCGACGTTTCACTTCCGAAAATTATGTCGTCCTTCGGCATCACCGTCGACAAAGCCGAATGGGTCATCACAGCATACATGCTCGTCTTCGCGGTCATGCTTCCGACATCGGGCTGGATCGCCGACCACTTCGGGTACAAAAGAACATATTTTCTGGCGCTGTCCTTGTTTACGCTCGGCTCATTTCTCTGCGGGATGGCATGGAACGAGAACGCGCTTATCACGTTCCGCATCATTCAGGCTACCGGCGCCGGTTTGCTGATGCCGACAGGCATGGCGATCGTCACGCGCGAATTTCCACCGCAGCAGCGGGGCATTGCGCTCGGATTTTGGTCGATCGCGGCGGCGGCGTCAGTATCACTCGGCCCGATGATCGGCGGGTATCTCATCGACAACGTCAACTGGAATGCAATCTTCAACGTGAACGTGCCGGTCGGTGTCATCGGTTTATTCGCCACGGCGGTCATCCAGCGGGAGTACAGGGCCGAGCGCGCGCGTTCGTTTGATGTTATCGGATTCATCTCGATGGCGATATTCGTGTGTGCGCTGCTGCTTGCGTTAACCGACGGCAATGCCTCGTGGAACACCGGCGGGTGGTCGTCGCCGTTCATCATTTCATGTTTCATACTCTCGGCGTTTGCGCTCGTTATCTTCCTGGTGACGGAGTTCACCATCGAACATCCGCTCATTGACCTGAGTTTATTCAAGGATTTTAATTTCAGCGTGGCGAACGGGGTCCTCTTCATCTTTGGATTTGGGATGTTCGGCAGCACATTTTTGCTTCCCCTCTTTCTCCAGACCTCGCTTGGATACACGGCCTTTCAGGCAGGATCGCTTTTTTTGCCCGTCGGCATGCTTCAGGCAACGACTGCCCCGATCTCCGGCTATCTTGCGGACAAGATTAACCCGAAGGTTCCCGCATTGATCGGCATTACATTACTAGCGACAAGCCTCTTCATCAATAGTTCATTGTCATTGTATTCTGAACATCATCAGATCATGCTCGCTCTCTACATCCGCGGATTTGCTATGGGGTTGATGTTTACACCTCTCAATATGACGGCAATGTCCAACGTTCCAAGGCACAAAATGGGGCAGGCCTCCGGATTGTTCAACGTCATTCGCCAATTAGGAGGGAGTTTCGGGATCGCGTTCATGAGCACGATGCTCCTGCGACGGACGATCTATCACATGTCAACGTACGGCCAGGCGGTCAACACGCAGTCCGACGCGTTTCGCCAGGTGGCAGGGCATTTGACGCAATTCAGCATGGATGCGATCGGGGGAAATCAGTCGATGGCAGCGATGCGGGCCAACGCGCTCATTGCCTCCCACATTTCCACACAGGCGTTCATTCGTGCTGTCTGCGACGACTTTTTGGTGGCATCGATGATCACGATTGCTGCGTTTGTTCCCATCTTATTTCTTCGGGTCGGAAAACGAAATAAGTCCGAACACGTCGTGGCAATGGATTGAGGGTCTGAAGCATCAGATAATCGGAAATCAAATTTTGACATTTCGGATTGGCGTGAGCTGCACTTTCGAAATTATTCAGAAGCCTGAAAATTTATTAATTGCACTGAAAGAGCTATACAAGGACGAATCGGTATGAAAAGATTGAACATGGTTTTATTAATTGCTCTTCTTCTTTGCGGGGCAGCAGAAGGACAGGATTCAATGACGGTCGAGCAGGCGGTGCAGCGGGTTCTTCTGACACATCCGGCTATTGACCAGGCGCGCGCAAATATTCGGGCGGCTGAAGCACGGACATCGCAAGCGTCAAGCGCGAAGCTTCCGGATGTAACATCGGCGGCTTCGTATGCTCATATCGGTCCCATACCTGCATTCAGCTTTCCCGTTTTTGGAACCATCGTTCTGGCCCCGGCGGATGACTACAACGCACACGTTGCCGGACAGTACACGGTATATGATTTTGGGAAGACCGTTTCTGCCGTTGACTTGAGCAAGTCGCGGGAGGAATCGTTACGCGATGCGATGGAGTTGACCAAAACAAATCTGTCGCTCCAGACCATTAGAATATTTTATAGCATTATTCTTCTCCAGCGAAGTTTGAAGGTTCAGGATGAACAGATAGAAGCGTTGAACCAGCATCTTTCGGTGACGCAGAAGCGGGTTGAGGCAGGGACTGCGACAAGTTTCGACGTCCTGACAACGCAAGTGCGAGTCGCCGGAGCGCAGAATCAGAGGGTTGACATCCAGAACTCGCTTGAGAAACAGAAAGCGATGCTCGCTCAACTGCTTAACCTTCCTACGCAAAGTCTGCCGGCCATTCAGGGGGCGTTCCAGCAAACGGCGCTGTCGCTGAATATCGACTCGTTGAGTCGCCTTGCGCTGGAGCAAAGAACCGAGTTGAAACTCGCGCACGACGCCGAACGTTCGGCCGAGCGCCAGAAAGCCTTAAATTCGCGCGGCAACATGCCTACGGTAAAAGTGAGCGCGGTCTACGCACTTAACAACGGATTCGAGCCGAATATTTATCCCGTTCGCGGCAACTGGATGTGGGGAGCTCAGGCAGAAGTCCCGATCTTCGACGGCGGACGGGTAGGACACCAGGAAGAGGAAGCAGAGGCCGCGGTACAGGCAGAGCAGGCACATGGGCGGGACGTCGAGTCGCAAATACATTCAGAAGTTGAACAGGTCGTGGCGGACGTCCAGGCAGCGACGGCGAAAGTGCAAATTTCAGAATTACAGCTCCGGCAAGCGCACGACGCCGTCGCAATTGCACGGACGCAATACGAGACCGGCTCGATCACCAATCTCGACCTTTTAGATGCTGTCACGGCTGAATCGGCTGCGAAGCTGTTGAATCTCCAGGCGGTCTATCGATTTGTTATCAGCAAGTACGATCTCGAGCGCGCAACAGGAGCATCGCTCATCGATTGACGAATCTCTCCACACCGCACAGCAAAGAGCCCGTTCACAAAAATGAACGGGCTCTTTTTGTATTGACTACTGACTTCCGATTACTGTCTACCTAGTCATTAACAATTTTCTGACAAGTGTTTGTCCGCCGAATTCCAACCGGGCAAAATAGATGCCGCTGGCAAAACGCGAACCGTCGAATGTCGCCTGATGATAGTCCCCTGCCGATGCAACTGCGTCGAAGAGCGTAGCTACCTTCTGTCCAAGAGTGTTATAGATAATCAGCGTTGTTCGCCTGTTGCTCGGCACGGTAAACTGCATTGTTGTCGTCGGGTTGAACGGATTCGGATAATTCTGTTCAAGCCCGAACACTTTCGGAACCATGGCGACCTGAACGTTGACTTCCTGTGAATAGGTGAACGCGCCGTTGCGGTCGATCTGTTTCAAGCGGTATGAATATGCTCCAGCGTCGCCTACGTTATCGGAATAGAAATAATTGTGCGGAACGTTAGAGGTGCCGTTGCCGGCTACGGATCCGATCTTTGTCCACGAAGTGATTACCTTTCTTTCAATGTCGAAACCAAAATTATTTATTTCTGTTGCGGTTGTCCATTGGAGATTGACAAGAGCATGGTTGATGGATGCAGAAAACGAAGTGAGTTCGACAGGAAGATCAACGTCTCCACTTAACGTTGGAACCGGAAGACTCCCGCCTGGTCCATAGGTGCTATCCACTTGCCATCCTGTTGCAGGGGGGAGTGTTGTATTTGCGGTATCTAAATAGCATCCGTGCCCGCCGCCATCAGCAATTTTCCAGGCTGCCGGCGTATACCCTGGCTCCCAATAAAGAATGTAGGATCCCCCGGCGTAAAAGTTTTTTCCATTAAAAGTATATGGCGACGAAAGTGTGTAACTGCCATCAACAGCCGATGACCCCGCACTTGTAACTACGACTGTTTGGGCAAAAATGCTACGATTGAAACCAACTAACAAAAGTATTGCCACGATAAGTAAGAATATTCGTTTCATGATTTCTCCTTTAGATTGCCTTGAATTTTAAACGAGATGGAACGGGCAAACGATACAACTTTTATTCTTGTCGTTATGAATAACGCTCGGTCCATGTATCTCACTTAGCCGACTTATTTTCGTTTATGCTCTTCCATAAACTGAAGGATCCCCTCCAAACCCGGCGCATTCAATGCGTGCGGAATCGTAAGGCAGACGCAGGCGGCAACGGCCGATGCGAAATCGATCGTCGCTTCATCATTCCACGATTCCAATAATCCATAAATAATCCCCGCACGGAATGAATCGCCGGCGCCGGTCGTATCGATCGGTGTGATCTGGTACGGCTGAAATTTCCTGATAATCTGTCCCCGGCGAGCGTACCAAAGCTCGTCGCTTCCAAACGTGAAAATGATGAGGCCTTTGCATTCTTGCTGATATTGTCCGAATACGTCGATCATGCTACGGTCGCGATATGCTTTTTCGCGCAGCTCGTGAGAGATGATAACAGCCTCCGCATTCTGAGCCATGAAGTCGTCATACCCGCAGTCGATCGTAACATACGGCTTCTGATGCCGGACGCACAATTCCGCGGCGCGCCGCGATTCATCCTTGAGATAGGGGTCCAAAGAAATCAAAGCGGCGCGGCGAATATCGGATTCATCCGGCACGTTCCATTGCTTTTCTGCGGAAAAAAACTTCGCATAGTTGCCGAAAACGGTGCGCGATTCTTTATCGGTGATGACAATTTCCTCTGTCCCGGAATTCTCCCTTAGCGTGAGGCGCGAAACATCAATATTGTAGGGCTTCAGCAGTTCGAGGACCTGTTGAGCCTTGCTGCGATTCAGCCAAATACCATCGAGCTTCGTCGTGATGCCGAATTTTCCCAGTATGATTGCCGAGTTTACGGCTTCGCCGCCGACGGAAGGGAGGGATTGCTTTATTTCTGCATACTGGTTCGGTTGAGGGAAGGTGAAACTCTCGTCGAGAATGTATACGGTGCTCGGTGAGATCATTCCATAGAGATAGACATCATGCCCGGCGGCATTGTTCGGTGCGTGCATAGATTTTTTTCAACGTATCGATTAAAAGTAATCCTGTGAATGTCCGTCAGCAGCGATCGGCTCGGACCTTATTTGAGCAGGGTCATTTTTCCAACCAATACCGTGTTCTGCAAGTCGATTGCATAGATGTATGTCCCGCTGGAAAGGAGAGCATTATGTTCATCGAGCCCATCCCACACAATGCTGTAAATCCCAGTTCCATGTACCTGGAGGCGGAGTGTCCGAACAAGTTCGCCAAGAATATTGTAAACCCGAACATTGATCACCCCGGTGAAATTGGAGTTGACCTTAAACTGGATCGTCGTGGCAGGGTTGAATGGATTCGGATAATTCCCTAATAGCTCAAAGTTCGTCAAATGCAGGTTGGCAGCGTTTCGATTGCTCCTCACTTCAGTGCCGTTGCCTACGCCTGTAAAGCTCGTGAACGACGTAATGATTCCGTACGCCTGACTGAGCGACACGATTTGGTTTTTAATAGACGCAGCTTCCTCCGACGAAGAGACCAACGCATAGTAATGGACAAGGAGCGATTCGATCTTTCGTTTCGCCCATACCTTGGTCAAAAATTGATAATTAACTATTGAAGAATCCGCCAATTGAATATTATAGACATACTTCACGGATTTGCCAAAAGCGGAACCGGATAATGAGATCTGCACCGGCTGCCCATGGCCATACCTTCCCGCAACGATCATCTGTTTCCCCTTGTAAAGATTCGGGAGGGAGTCTGGAAATACTTCCGTGACAATAGACGGGGTGAAACTGATACGACTGTCAAGCAATACAGGATATCGTATTGTCTGGTAAAAATCGGTGATTCGTGAATACAATTCGTCGTTCCCGAGGAAATCGGCAAACCCTTTGTTGTTCATCGACAAAAGTGTCAGCAATTGCTGGTTGACGTCGCCTCCTATTCCGAAACTAAACAGGAAGATCCTCTGCTCGCTTGTCGTGATAAGGTTGTCGACGTACTGCACCAGTTGGGTGATGTCCGTTATCCCTGCCGTCGGCTGGCCATCAGTGAGAAAAATGATGATGTTGGCGGTGCTGTCGTTGGATGAGGTAAATTGCGGTACGGCAGCAGCAAATGCATCGGAGATGCTCGTCGAATTGCGGGCAAAGAGGGAGTTAATATAGATCAATGCGGAATCGCGATTTTGCTGCGTGTAAGGGACGTGCGTCGGGCGATACGATGTCACCACGTCATCAAAATCTATGACATTGAATTTGTCTCCCTCGTTGAGATTATCCACAATGAACACCGCAGCGTTTTTCGCCTGGTCCATTTTTGTTCCGGACATGCTTCCCGACCGATCGATAATGAGTGTAAAAACTTTCGCGATTGTTGCTGTGGTCGAATCAGGATTCGGTTCAGCGATAAACGTAAAGAATCCCTTGCTTAATGAATCCGGAACAGAGGCACTGTCCAGCCTGGAGCTGTACGCAAACAATCCGAGTTGAGTCGGGCTGAGTGAAAATCGGACGCCGTAGTTTTCACTGCCGGCAAGTTCATGGAGGACGATCTGAATTCGTGCGCTGTCTCCATAGTTGGACTGAAATGCCACAGCATGACTACTGGTGACGCGAATGCTGTCGATAGACCTCTGCGATGTCAGTGCAAAATCAAACCGCTGCAGACCGATCGCATTCGATTGTATCAAACGGTAGTCGCTGGGATAGACGTACGTGACGGTCCCGTATGCATACGGAAGGAACTCGACGTACGTCAGTTCGACGGCAAGCGTTGAATCCGCTGGGACTACCTGCGGGATCGAAAAATAGAGAGGTGTAGTACCGAGGTACGACACGAGACTGGCAGCGACCGTGCCGCCGCTTCCGGGGAGCGTGGTATCCTGTTTTGTTCCCGCAACTGCAGCGGTAAACCATTGCGAAGCGATTCGCCAGCGCAGCTGAATAGCGCTTGCTTGCTCGGAAAGGGGAAAGCCGTATTTTACCGCTGCCGCAGAATACGTGTTGGTAAAATACTGCGTCGTCGTCGTTTTAGATATTTGCCCGACTACCGAAACATTGACTGCGGTAGAATCCAATCGTAAGTAGTACGCCTGGCTCGCATCAATAATCGCCACGCCGTTTGCCAATCCGATTGAAAATGGAATCAGTAACGTTATGAATAGAAATAGATTCTTTTTCATCATGCCCTCCTTGTGAATTACTCGACAATTTGTCCGCGGCATTTCGCACGCTACGAAGTGCCGCGGTGCTGCCGGAACTTTTGCTGCAATGCCCCCAACGAGTGAATGTTATCCCTGGAGGGCAGGTTCTTTTTCCTTCGCCGCCCCGTTTGCGGGCCACACAAAAAGCCCCCGCTTGGTATAGGCCGTATGAAGAAGATGATGGGACATTTCTCCCAGCGGCTCCATCAGGAATTCTTTATACAGTGCGGCAACCTGGGGATTCTCATGCGATTTTCGGATCGCCTTTCCCGCATCTTCTTTATAGATCGACTCCGCTCTCTTCTTCCTGATCTCCCATGTAGTCGGAATCGGCTGTCCGCCGCCGCCGAGGCATCCGCCGGGACAGGTCATCACTTCGATGAACGCGTACGGCGATTCTTTCCGCTCAATTTGTTCGAGCAGCACGCGCGCGTTCTTGAGCGTGTGCGCGACCGCCACTTTCACCTTCACGCCGTTCATATCGACCTCCGCTTCCTTGATCCCTTCCATTCCTCTCACGGCAATAAAGTTGATATCCGCAAGCGTTTTTCCGGTGACGACCTCGTACGCAGTTCTGAGAGCGGCTTCCATCACGCCTCCGGTGGCACCGAAGATCGCAGCGGCACCGGTCGATTCGCCCAGCGGGCTGTCGAATTCTTCCGGCGGAAGGTTCGAGAACCGTATCCCGGTTTCCTTGAACATCCGCGCAAGTTCACGCGTCGTCAGAACGTAATCGACATCGTAGAAGGCATCGTCATCCGACCAGGCTTTTTTCTCTTTCCAGTATTCGAACGCGCTCATCATCTCGGGGCGCTTCGCTTCGTACTTCTTCGCTGTGCAGGGCATCACCGAAACGACCACGACGTTTCTCGGGTCGATTCCCATTTTTGCCGCATAGTACGTTTTCGCCACCGAACCGAACATCTGCTGCGGCGACTTGCACGTGGAAAGGTGGGCGAGGGAGTTCGGAAAAAAATGCTCCGCGAATTTTATCCAGCCGGGAGAACATGATGTGATCATCGGAAGAACGCCTTTTGTGGTGATCCGTTTGATCAGTTCGTGTCCTTCCTCTATAATCGTGAGGTCCGCTGTAAATTGGGTGTCGAAGACCTTCGAGAATCCGAGCCTGCGAAGTCCGGCGACCATTTGGCCTGTCACCAGACTGCCGGGTTCCATTCCCATAGCCTCGCCGATGCCGACGCGGATCGCCGGGGCGGTTTGCACAACAACGACTTTGTCAGGATTTGCGATCTCTTCAAACACCATCGCCGTATCGTCACGCTCGACGATGGCGCCGGTGGGGCAGACGAGTGCGCACTGTCCGCAATTCGTGCAGGCGACGTTCCCGAGGCCTTTTTCCATGTACGTCGATACTTTCGTCCGAATGCCTCTCTGCGATAAGCCGATCGCGGAGACTGTCTGCACGTTTTGACAGACCGCGATACACCTGCCGCAGAGGATGCATTTATTGGGGTCCCTTGTGAGTGATACGGATGTTGTATCCAGCGGCTCCATTTTTTTCGTCCGCACGAACGCATCGTCTTTTATTCCGAGGTCGGCCGCGAGCGATTGCAGCTCGCAATTCTGGTTCCTCAAACACGACAGACAATCTTTCGGATGGTTTGCAAGGACCAGTTCGACGCTCGTCTTTCGCGCATCGCGGATCCGGGCGGAACTGGTGGCGATCTCCATTCCTTCGCGGACACATGTCGAGCATGAGCGGGTGAGAGAGCGGGCGCCTTTCACTTCGACGACGCACACGGCGCACGATGCATTTGTCGCCACATCTTCGAGATAGCAGAGAGTGGGAACGGAAATTCCGGCGCGCTTGCATGCTTCAAGAATCGTCGCATACTGCGGAACCTGGTAGTCTCTCCCGTTGATTTTGATATTGACCAATGTATTATCCATTGAATTCTCCTTGGCCTAGTTCTTCATGGCATTTGACGTCGCATCGCAGACACCGCGTTGCCTCCAATAAGGCTTCCTCGCCGGTGAACCCCGATAGTACCTCCTGGAAACTCGAGATCCTTTCTTTCACAGGAATCTTTTTCGGCTCGATTTTTTGAACTCCTTCCGTCTCCGTAACGATTTCATCTTTGTATTTGAAATCGCGGAAGAGCCGGCGGAATCGTTTCTCCTTCATCAGGTCGTTGTCGATCGCTTCAGCGGCGCGCCGGGCGATGCCCATTGCTTCAGCAACCGTTGCCGGTCCTGTCACGGCATCGCCGCCGGCGTAGACATTCGGCAGGTTCGTACGGTAGTTCGGCTGATGAACTTTTATTGCCCCGTTGCTGCGAAGCTCGAGACCGATCTCTTTTGCCTGGTCAAAGTCGACCTTTTCACCGACAGCCAAAATAATAGTGCTGCATTCGATAAAGGCAGACTCGCCCGTCTCGACCGGTTTCTTTCTTCCGGCGTTGTCGAATCCGTCGAACTTCATTTTGTGAATTTCGAGGCCTGTCACCTTTCCGTTCGAGTTTCCGAGGATCCGGTTCGGAGCGGAGAGGAACATAAAGTTGATCGTTTCGTCCGTTGCGTCTTTTATTTCATGGGCGTTTGCCGGCATTTCATCCTTATCCCGGCGGTACACGATCGTGACATCGGCTCCGAGCCGGAGGCACGAGCGCGCAGCGTCGATTGCCACATTGCCTGCGCCGACCACGACGACCTTTTTCCCGACATGCATCTCTTTGCCGAGGGCTAACTCTTCAAGGAATTCGTATCCTTCAATGACGCCTGCGAGTTCTTTCCCCGGAATATCGAGTTCGATATCTTTTTGCGCGCCAACGGCGATAAAGACCGCGTCGGATTGTTTTGAAAGAGACTTAAATGAAACCTCTTTCCCGATGCGTGCGTTGAATACGAATTTCACACCCAGCTTTTTGAAAAGTTCCAACTCCTTATTCAATCCATCTTTGGGAAGGCGGTACGCCGGGATTCCGTATTGCAAAATTCCGCCGGCCTTGGCATGGTTGTCGTACACGGTCACCGAATGTCCGAGGCGGACGAGATAGTACGCCGCAGTTAACCCGGCCGGTCCGGCACCCACGATGGCAATCTTTTTTCCGGTAGGGGAAAGTTTCTCTTTGACCAATCGCTGATAAATTGCCTTTTCTTTTCCCATCTTATACATCGTGTCCGCGAGATAGCGGTGGATCTCTCCCTGGTTCACCGGTTCGTCGACCATCTCCCGGCGGCAGCGCATCTGGCAGTGGAAATAACAAATTCTGCCGACTGTACCAGGCAACGGATTGTCGCGCAGCGTCAGCTCGAATGCTTCTTCGATTTTTCCCTCTTTTAAGAGCTGCAGATACCCGGGAATATTCATGTGCAGCGGGCAGCTGTTTTCGCACAGCGCTACAAAAAGATTTTCACACACGCCGGCTTTGCATCGCTTGTCGACAATGTGTCTCTCGTACTCGTCGCGGAAATACCGGAGAGTGGTTAAGACTGGATTGGAACTTGTTTGCCCCAATCCGCAGAGGGAAGAATCCCTTATCACGTACGCCAGACGTTCGAGCGTGTCCAGGTCGCCCATCGTACCTTCGCCGCGTGTGATCTTGTTTAGCAGCGAGAGCGCCTGCGCTAGTCCTTCCCGGCAGGGTGTGCACTTGCCGCACGATTCCTTCGACGTCACTTCGACAAAATATCGGGCAACGTCCACCATGCAGTTGTCCTGGTCCATGACGACCATGCCGCCGGAGCCCATGATCGTGCCGAGCTTCGTCAGCGATTCGTAATCGACGGGAGTATTGAAATATTCCACCGGAATACATCCTCCGGACGGGCCGCCGGTTTGTACCGCGCGGATCTTTTTCTTATTTCCTGTTCCTTCTCCCATCTGAAAAATAATGTTCTGGAGGGGAGTGCCGAGCGGGAGTTCGACGAGCCCCGTATTTTTAATTTTGCCGACCAGCGAGAACACTTTAGTTCCCGTGCTGGTTTGCGTCCCGAACTTAGCAAATGCATTTCCGCCGATTGTCACGATCACCGGAATGTTGAACCATGTTTCTACATTATTGATGTTCGTCGGTTTTCCCCAAAGTCCTTTTTGTGCAGGGTAAGGGGGACGGGGGACCGGACGCCCGGCTTTTCCTTCGATCGAAACGATGAGCGCAGTTTCTTCGCCGCAGACGAACGCTCCCGCTCCTTCGACGTGCGAGAGGCTGAAGCAGAATGAAGAGCCGAAAATATGATCGCCGAGAATTCCGAATTCTTTTGCGGCGGCGACGGCTTTCTTGAACCGTTCGACAGCGAGCGGATATTCAGCACGGACATACATAATCCCCTCCGACGCGCCCATCACATACGCGCCGATCAACATTCCTTCAATCAGCGAGTGCGGGTCGCTTTCGATCTCGTTCCGGTTCATGTATGCACCGGGATCTCCCTCGTCCGCGTTGCAGATGATATATTTCTTGTCCGTCTCGACCTTCTTCATCATCTCCCATTTGATCGCGGTCGGGAAACCGGCTCCGCCGCGGCCGCGCAGCTTCGATTGTTTGATCTCTTCGAGCACGGAATCCGGCGTCATCTGGGTCAACACTTTCATCAGCGCGCTATACCCGCCTACAGCAAAGTAATCTTCGATGCTTTCCGGGTCGATCAACCCCGATTCACGGAGGATGATTTTTTTCTGTCCTTTGAAAAAAGGAATTTCATTCCACAACGGAACGCTGGCAAGCCCGGTGCCGAACTCTATTTTCGATGTAAAGAAATCCCACCGCTCGATCTTGCAGAGCGCTTTCTTAAACGGCATAATTCCTTTGGAGAGGCTGCTGACAATATTGTCGGCATCTTTTGGCATCACTTTATGGAGGATCACAAGAGGCATTCCGGGGATGTAACAATTTACAAGAGTCTCTTCGGAACAAAATCCGAAACACCCGGTGATGGCGAGCTGTATCGCTGCGTTCTTCGCCTTAATGGTTTTCTGAAGGCTGTCATAGACTTCCTTCGCTCCGTTTCCCATGCCGCACGTTCCCATCCCGACGAAAATCTTCGGGACATCGGGAAACAATTTTTTCAACGCTTTTTTCTGCAAGTCTGCGAGTATGGCTGGATCGATCGTTTTCATGATCATTTCCTTCCTTTTGAAACTTTGTTGACGAGCTTCTGCAGCTTTGCGGTGGTCATGTTGCTGTAAATGACTTCGTCAAGGGCGATCACCGGCGCGAGAGCGCATTGACCGAAACATGCAACGGTCGAGATCGTGAATTGGTTGTCGGGAGTCGTAAAGAACGATTCGCCTTCCTGAAGTTCTTTGCTGCAGCCGAGCATCAATCCGAGGTCGTCATGCAGGGTCTTTGACCCTTTCGTATGACAGGCAGTGCCGCGGCACACCGTGATCGTGTGCTTCCCCTGCGGTTTGAGGTTGAAGAATGAATAGAAGGTGACGACATTGTAAATTCTCGAGAGAGGAACGCCCGTCTTGAGTGCGACATGGTTCAGGGCGTCTTCGGAAAGGTATTTGTGTTCGTTGAGGAGTTGAGATTTCTCTAGAATCCCCAACAGTTCTCCATGTGTACCTTTGTGTTCAGCAACAACGGCGTCGATTTTCTGCAGTTCACGCAGCGGGGTTTGGGTTTGATCCATAACTGCTCCTTTTCGGGTGTTGAAAAAAATCAGAATGGTGACGTGTCAATGGAATGAGAATGACGATCGGTCGCACGCATACGGCTGCGGCGACGGATACGGTGTTCCGCCGGATACGTTGAGAATTGTTTGCGCTTGTGTGTGATGTGTACAGATGTCCGATGGCATATGATGAATCCTATGCCAGGCACTTAGGGAAGTAAAGCGGCTGATCATTCGTCCCGCAATGATCTAGTTCGACATTGCGGGTATTTTTTGGATAAGAGAAGTCGGTTAGAAATCCATAACCGGTAAGAGTACTCGGAGCGATTTCGTTTAACTTCAAGCAACCATTAAAGACGGAAACCACTTCCTGGTGCAACTCTATAGAATAAACCGGGAACGAGTAGCTGAGTTTTCAATGACGTCGCTTTCAGATCAGAAAGTGCTGTGAGGCACTGCGGAAATATAGAAAACATTTCGACAAAATACATCAGCGTTCATACAAATATGTGATCATTATTTTTTTGCTGAATGCGGTTCGCTCGTCTTGCCTTTGAATCAATACTTGGATAACTTCTGCAGTCATTCAGACCGCGCTGCTGGAGGAGCTTTCGGTTTCCCATTCGAAATAGATGTGACCAATTATCTTCCTCATCAAACCATTTCGAGACATCGAAAAACACTCATTCCAACCCATAATCAACGATGCTTTTGTGATGAGACATCTGGTTTCTACGGTGTTGAATTTTTATAGAAAATAGAATGAAATCTTTTTGTGGATATTTTCAACGGTCGCGCCCCCACATTCTCTTCTTCCTGCTCTGTGTCGTTTCGGCACATTCCAATGCTGCATCTCTTACTGGCAAAGTGATAGATGCGTCGACGCATCGGGGAGTGCGCGATGCAGCCGTCGTTGTGCTTGAACTCGGCCAGCGAGAGAATACGACCGACAGCGGATCGTTTTCTTTCGCGCATCTTTCACCCGGACGTTACACGATATCCGTTCGGCATCTTGCATACGCCGGCGCCGAACGAAGCATAACCTGCGTCGAAGAAAAGTGCGACAGCGTTCTTGTCGAGTTGCAGCCCGCGCTTCTTCAATCCGAGGAAGTCGTTGTCCGGAGCACCCGGACAGCGCAGGGGAGTGCATATTCATCGAACGTCGAAACGAGCGAACAGCTTGTTCAGCTCTCGAGCGTTACGGTATCCGACGCGCTCAAGGATGCCCCCGGAGTTGCGCTTGTCCGCGATGGTACATGGGAGACCGATGTCTCCATCCGCGGAATGGGAAGGTCCAACATTGTGACCATGATCGATGATACGAGAATAGAGACGGCAACCGATATTTCCGGCGCTCTTTCATTGCTGGACGTTCACGATCTTGAGAGAGTCGAGATCGTCAAGACTCCGGGCTCCGTCCTGTATGGAACAGGGGCATTTGGCGGCGTGCTTCATTTGATCACGAAGCGAAATTCGTTTACCGACCAGCCCCGGATGACCGCCGAAACGACGAACGACCTTTCGAGCGTCGACGGCAAGGTATCGCAGCATGCAGCGTTCGAAAGTTCGGCGGAGACGTACGCGATGCGGCTGAGCGGAAGCTACCGCAATGCGGGAAACACGATGACGCCGGATGGGGAGATCCCCAATTCGCAGTATCATGATTTTAATATCAACGGCTCGCTCGGCGTAAGAACCTTCGGCGATCAATCAGCTTTTTTTTCGTTTCAGCGTTCTCAAGCGGAGGACACCGGTATTCCAGGGGGTGCTCCTTTATCAGCAACGGCAGCTGCGCGCTACACGCTGGCGAAGCGGGAACTGTTCGGGTTGGAATACATTGTTCCGAACCTCCTGCCTGATGTTCCCCTCATCACCATCCGGCTTTCACACCAGGACATCGACCGCGATGTTGAGATCGTTCAAACGCCGGTGCTGACTCTGACGCCGCATGCAACTCATGCAACAACGAGCGGGCAAGTCGAATCTAAGATCACTTTGTCGGATGATCAAGTTCTTACCGTTGGCACTGATGTGTGGCAGAGAGATCTGGATAGCCGGCGGGAACGTACAAATGCAAGTACCGGTCAGATCATCGGGGACCGTCCGGTGCCGGTCTCGCATTTCTTCAGCGCCGGAGTTTACGGACAGGATGAGTGGCATTTCATCCAAAATAAATTGACTGTGACGCTTGGCGCCCGGTATGACTGGATCCGTGTAAGCAGCGACGAGACGCTGAACCCCGAATATATTATTACGGGAGGAGTTCTTCAGACAGCGCCCGCCGGTCAGCAAATTCTCTGGAACAAAACTTCCGCACGCGACGGATCGTGGAGTGCGAACGGAGGAGCGTCGTATGCACTCGATCCCGGCGTTGAGCTGACGTCGCTCATCTCAACTGCGTTTCGTTCGCCGTCGCTCGAGGAGCGCTATCAGTATCTCAACCTGGGAAGCATCGTGCGTGTGGGCAATCCGTATCTCCGGTCGGAGAAGAGTGTTTCGTTCAACGCCGGAATCCGGGTTCGCTCCGGCGAAACGCAATTGCAGGCGGACGTCTTCTTCAATCATTTGACGGATCTTGTGGCGTACGTTCCGGGAATGTTCGAAGGAGCGAACGCATTCATCGAACAAAATATTGGGGAAGCGCGCTTATATGGCTATGAAATTTCGGTCGACCAGAGGCTCGCTGCCTGGGATGTGCTCAAGTGCTCTGCCGCGTACGTACGGGGAGAAGATACGTTCGATCACACGAACCTCCCGCAGGTCGCCCCGCTGAACGGGAGCATTGAATCAAGCACGATCTTCCGTTCGTTCGGCACACTTGACATTGCGGGCACATTGTACGCCGAACAAAAGAACCTTGCCGCCGGTGAAATTAAGACGGCCGGATATGCTATCGTCGATGCAGATCTTGTCAGCAATCCAATTGCAATCGAGGGCTTTTCAGTGACCTTCCGCGCAGGTGTGCAGAACATTTTCAATACGCTGTACGAAGATCATCTTTCGACCCTTCGGGGGTTGATCGTATTTGAGCCGGGAAGAAATTTCTATCTTTCAACGACGATTGCAATTTGAGTACCTCTGGAGAGATGTTTCTCGCCAAACCGCGAAGGCGCGGAGATTAGGTGTTATTACTATCTTTCCCTTTGCGCCTGGCAAAGCCATCCCTTCGGGATTTGCGTGAGCCAAATTTTTTTTTCTACAATGGATGCTTAGGCAGAGTAAATGATCTGGTTCGTATTGGGGACATGCTCGGCGGTGCTGTCAGCGGCGTCGGCCATTATCCAAAAGAAAATATTGTTCCGCCTGACCGCGCTTGAATTTTCCTTCCTTGTTTCTGCGGTTATCCTTATCGTATCTCTTTGTGTTCCATTCTCCGTTGATGTTGCATCCATTCCATCAACGACGCTGATGATTCTTATCGGCAAGAGCGTTCTTGGCGGATCGGCATTTCTGCTGGTCATGATGTCGTTGGAGCATAATCAAATCAGCAGCGCTCTGCCATTGTTAGGATTGACGCCCGGAGTTACGGCAGTTCTTGCACTGATAGTGATCGGCGAATCTCTTCAGCCGTCCGAATGGGCAGGAATCGGTTTGATGATGGCAGGGACCTATACATTGGAAATGCGCCCGGGCCAGAAATTCCTCCAGCCGTTCAAATCTATATTCACCAACAGGAATTTTTATTTTATCTACGGCGCGGTGGGATTATTTGCCGTCTCGTCGGTCGCGGATAAAGCGCTCGTCAGCAGCTACAGGGTCGACCCGCTGGTGGTTCTTTTTTACCAGCATATCGTCTATTGCATGCTCTTCGGCCTCCAACTATTGCTTCGCAGATATTCTTTTTCGACATTAGTCAAGAAGGGGAAGGGGCAATTGCCGTTTATTCTTGCCGCAGCGTTGTTAACGATCGGCTATCGCTTCACGCAGCTGGAGGCGGCAAAACTCGCTCCCATCGCGCTGGTGCTGGCCGTCAAACGAACGTCGATTCTCTACGCAACGTTTTTCGGCGGAAGGATGTTTTCGGACGACAGGCTTTCCGTAAAGCTGTTCGCGGGAGCTCTGATCGTTGTTGGCGGATTCATTATCCTGAGGAATGTTGGATGAAAGGAATAATGGTTAAGGCCGAGCAAGGTTCTATAGCCGAGTCTAATAGAAGGCATCTCAAAAATCGGTAGTGCGCTACTTTGGTTAATAGGCCCTTCGGCGCTCCCGACTTCGTCGGGATTGCTCAGGGTGAACAGCTTGCTCGTTCATCCTGAGTAAGCGAACGGAGTGATCGCATCGAAGGATCAAGTACATGTTTTTGAGATGGCTTCTAGTAAAACAATAAGAAAGGAACACAATGGAAGACGAAAATAAATCAGTGCAGCCCGTCATCGGCGAGTACCAGGGGAAACCGATCATCCGTATTCCAACTGTCGAGAATCCGAATCCGGATACGACCTGGCATTGGCTCTCGTTCGGGAAAAATAAAGCAAAGGCGATCGTGAAATATTATGACGCGATCAAGAAGTTTGCCGAAGAGTGACAAGGTAATGCAGGCGGGGGAGCAAGAGTACGGTTTGTTCGGCTGTTTTTGTATTCAACCATAGTCATCATGCGGCAGAGATATTGCGGGGCGTGTTTAACCCTACCGGAAATTCCCTCAATAATTAACTATATTGTAGTGTACGGCCATGCTATCGTTCTAAAACGACGCTTGCGTGCAAAACCGAACCCGGCCTGGTTGTACAGCGCACGGTTCATTTTTTTTCTTAATGCGGTAACATTGGTTTCAATTGCTCGTCGTTGTTGGCCTGGAGATCTTATGAATAGGGCAATCCTGAATTTTTCTCTGTTGATTGGCATCGTCGTCTTCCCTTTCGCGGAATCGTATGGTCAACAATGGCAGCAAGTCAATGGATATTCCGGTCCATGGATCAATGCGTTTGCCGTTATTCCCCAGGGGTCGGCGGGGGCAAACATTTTTGCGGGAACTGCTGTCAACGGAGTTTATCTCTCCACCGACAACGGCAAGAGCTGGACGCAGGTTAATTCAGGTTTGGAATCGTCCGATGTAACTTCGTTTGCGGTTTCCCCGGCGTCCGGGGGAGCCTCCACAAATCTTTATGCAGGGACCTGGGGAGGGGGCGTGTTCCTTTCCACGGACAACGGGACAGATTGGACTGCGGTGAATAACGGCTTGACTAATACCGACGTCGAGGCCGTTGCCGTTTCCGGCGCAAATATATTTGCCGGGACAACGACTGCATTATTCCTTTCAACTAACAACGGCACAAGCTGGAATGCAGTGAATGCTAATTACACAAATGCTCTCGCTGTCTCCGGCTCGAATGTTTTTGCTTTGAACACAAGCGGTGTTGTCCTTTCGACCGACAACGGCAAAAGCTGGAATTCCGTTAATGACGGTTTGCCGGCAAATTCATATGTCACCGCACTCGCCGCTTCGGCAACAGATGTTTTCGCATCTACCTACGGCGGAGGCGTCTATCGCTCCAGCGACAACGGCACAACTTGGACGTCGCTTGAGACCGATTCAACAGACCGCTGCTATTCTCTTGTTGTGAACGGTACCAATCTTTTTCTCGGGACCGAGGATCTCGGCGTGTTTCTTTCCACAGACAATGGAACAACCTGGAGCGGAACCAACCTCACGAACATTGCGATCCAGGCCATTGCCGTCTCGGGCACGAACTTTTTTGCAGGAACTGTTAACGCTATCTTCGTTTCCACCGACAACGGAAGTACCTGGACTGCCGCCAACGATGGTTCGACAGGTTTGCCGAATGACACTGTTCGATCCGTTATTTTCTCCGACACAAATCTTTTCGCAGCTTCGAATGACGGCGTATATCTTTCCATGAACAACCGCACGAGCTGGACTCCCGCCAATTCGGGATTGCCGGGACTTGTGCAATGTTTTGCCGATTCGGGGGGAAATATTTTTGCCGGGACCAACAGCGGCGTCTTTCTTTCATCCGACAACGGGGCAACATGGGTGCCTGTGAATTCAGGTTTGACAAGCCTCAACGTGCAATCGATTGCGGTATCCGGCGGTGATGTTTATGCCGGAACTTTGGGAGCTGGTGTCTATCTATCAACGAACAACGGAACAAACTGGACTGCGGTCAATTCTGGATTGACAGACCTCAACATCACAGGGCTCGCTCTCGGGAGCACTGCGCTTTTTGCCGCGACTTCGAACGATGGCGTGTTTCAATCTCCCCTTAGCGCGATACGTTGGACGCCATGCGATTCCGGGATCACGAATACCCCGGTGAAAGCTATTGCTGCTTCGGATTCGGTTGTCTTTGCCGCGATGGATACGAGTATCTATTTTTCGACGAACAGCGGAGCGAATTGGAGTTCTGCCGCCACCGGCATGCCGTCCGATACCCGCGTGCGTTGTTTTGCTGTCGACTCCATCGGCGGAGCGGCGAACTACGTTTTTGCAGGCACCAATGGGAAGGGAGTTTTTGTTTCCATCGATACGGGCAAAACCTGGTCTGGCTTCAACATTGGGATGTCGCACACGACGGTCCTCTCTCTCGTGATCAATAACAATACTCTTTTTGCCGGGACAGACCGCGGTGTATGGACCCTGTCTCTGCCTGCCGTGATTACTTCCGTAAAACGGAGACCGGTTGGAGCGCCAAACAGATTTTTGCTCTCACAAAACTATCCTAACCCTTTCAATCCGACAACGAAGATCAATTATCAAATATCAGTGAACAGTTTTGTTACGCTTAAAGTGTATGATATTCTCGGAAGAGAAGTTGCGAGGTTGGTCGATGAGCGTCAGAACGCGGGAAACTACGCCGTTACGTTCAACGCGGGGAGTTTATCCAGCGGAGTGTATTTTTATCGGTTGCAGGCGGGACTGTATAGCGTGACAAAAAAACTTTTGCTCTTAAAGTGATGTAGCAAGATTACTTAACGACAAGTATCCTTTGCTTACAATGAGTCATTACCGAAAGTTGGTTTGCGGTGCAATTTCAAAGTAGATGTCATTCCGGCGGAAGCCGGTCGACGACTCGCCGGGAATCCAACTTATTGGTTCTGGATGCCAGCCCCAAAGGGATCCTTTCGGGGCTTTTGTTGGAACGAGACACGTTTAGCGTTACAGAGCCTGCCGCAAAAAAGTGCTGGAAGTGAAGAGATGGATTTAAGTATATTCAAATCATCATATGAGAGCAGCGGTCACGATGATCTAATCGCTCTACCCGACGGAGAAAGAGAAATATTGCAATTTGTGAGACGTTGAATTACATTCATAGACATAATTAAAAGTCTTTGTTCCGTATTTGTGCCACACGCTAGGGAGTTAACTTAAATTCCTCAAAAACATTAGATTTTTATACTAATTGCTCTGCGGGAGTAATTCAGTGGTAGAATGTCAGCTTCCCAAGCTGGACGTCGCGGGTTCGAGTCCCGTCTCCCGCTCTATATAAGTCGGACGCTTAGCTCAGTTGGTTCAGAGCGATGCCCTTACAAGGCATAGGTCGTAGGTTCGAGCCCTACAGCGTCCACAAAAGAAAAGGCCGACCCTGTATTGAGAAGTTGGTTCAGAGCGTCCCGTCTCGCTAAGAGCGAGACGGGAAGGTCGTCCCCGCCGAAGGCGGGACAGCGTCCACAAGAAAAACGGAATAGGTCGTCCCGCTGAAAGCGGGACAGCGTCCACAAAATTTTGCCTCATCACCCGCCTCACGATCGTCACGCACCGCTCGTCCGCTGACTGCAGACCCGGCAATATTTTTCATCGTGTTGATGTGAAGTGGTTCGGCTTAAACCTTAGGGGACATGAAAGTGTCGGACTTCACAGCGCGGCCGGTGAACTTGCGGAGTGACCCCATGGCTGTTTCTTTCCGAGCGCGCTGAACGCTAAAGGAGGTTCGTATGCGATTGTATGGTTTCTGGCTTCTCATAATTGTCTTTCTCGCCGGCTGCTCTTCAAATAACGGCATTCCAAACAATGGTCTTACTACTTCTGCCTCGGCTCTGACGGTTGTCTGGACGGATCCTCTCCCTAATGCCGTCGGCCCAAACATCATGCCGTCGGACAACGCTGTCCGAATTCAATTCAATGCCGTGATGGATACTCGATCCGTTACTACCGGCGTAACTCTTTCCCCGGCAGGCCAAGTCTACATCGACTCAAATAAAGCTACTCCAGTGGATGGGTACACCTTCACTTTTCCCCTTACTCCTACGCCGGCGTGGTCATCTCACTTCTCGGACCCGGTCATCAATTCCCTGTTTCCGCCTGGTCATCAGATCTTGTATACGTACTACAAGATTGCGCAAGTGTACACCGTTACCATCGATTCTACAATTCACGATATTTATGGGGATTATTTTGGGCCGTCGGCAAGCTTTTCCTTCACTCCGGAACCGTATTTTCGCGTGACGGACACATACCCTCTGAACAACGATACTGCCGTATCGCGGTCAAATCTCAACATCACTGTTCGTTTCAATTCTTTAATAGACTCGACAAGAGCCCGATCTTCATTGACGATCTCGCCGTCGATTGCAGGCGCGGGCATCTATTGTGGGTCGTGGGGAATGTCCTGGTCGCTTCCTTCGGGCTCCATGCTGGCGCCTGAAACAAAGTACACGGTTACGATCGCGGCTTCAATAAAAGATGTGAATGGAAATGCACCGCCGTCGCCGTATTCTTTTTCCTTTACCACTGCACAGTAGGTGATGTCGTCTTACTCTTCCGTTGGAACCGGTGGCAGTGCACTTTTCATCGATGCATCTGCAGTGATGTTTTGATGGACCCGGCTTTGGCATTTTCCATCTGCCCGATTCTGGACGGAACGTCTATCGCTCATTCCAAATCTTTTCCCTTCATAACAGGAAGCTCATGCGGGTGAGAGTATCATATTTGCACGCCGTCGCGTTCGTCGCTCTTGTCGCAGCCGCATCTGCACACTCGCAAGTACCCGAATGGGCGCTCTCTCACCAGCATGCCCACTATCCGCCGGGGAAGTATCTTCTCGGATTCGGCAGCGCAGCAGGCGAGAATGCGAACGCGGCTGCTCGTCGCCGCGCGCAATCAGATATTGCTGCGCAGGTGCGGACGAAAGTGCAGTCGGAATTAAAGAACACCCAGCAGGCATACGGACTGAGCCAGGATCAGGAATCGTACGCAGATTTCAAGATCAAATCGACGTCCGTTGTCGGCGAAGAACTTCCGGATGCGGAAATCATTGAGACGGCCGTCGATTCCTCGACGAAGACAACGTATGTGCTGACCGCATTGAACAAGGACGATTTCTCGCGTTCAATGGCACTTCAATTGGTCGCGGACTGGGACCGGGCGATGAACTTTCGGCGTGCCGCTGAGGATCTTCTTAAACAGGGAAAACTCACCGAGGGAATTCAAAATCTCGTTCAGGCTCGGCGGCTTGTTCTCGACCTCCTTCCAAAACAGGCGCTCCACGATGCTCTCGCCCGCGCGCCGTTTGTCGGCATTCCCCCCCTGAGTCCGCCGGCGCTCACTTCCGTTCTGCGCGAGACGCTTTCCGGCGTGCGCATTGAAAAGGCGGGAGGGGACAAGCAAACGGGGAGGATGGGTGAAAATTTTGCGGGACCATTCGTGGTCCAGGTGAATGACAGCACAGGCAGCAAAGTTGTGCCGGCGATCGGGGCAGAAATTGTTTTCATGAATTCCTCCGGCGAACAGTTTGGGAGGGCGATCACGGATTCGAAAGGCACTGCGGTGTGTTCGATCAAGGTAAGAGGCAATATCGGACAGAAGCTGCGTGCCTCTCTTTTTCTTCCTATGCTCGGCGCGGAATTTTCTTCGGTCCTTGATGCGTCTTCGGCGGTGTTCGACTGCACGGTGCTTGAGGCGGATGTCGCTTTCAGCCTGAAGGTCGACGTCCGATCCCCGGTTGTGAACGATGCACTCCGTTCTCTTGTTGCCAATGCAGTGACACGCGCCGGTTACCGTATTGTCGATATGTCTCGGTTCATGTTGATGGTGGAATTTAAAACCGCGCCCTCCGCAGCGGTCGACAGCGCCGATGCTTCGTTCATCACCCTATCGTCCGATCTGTCGGTCTTGCTCATCGACAAGAGCTCGAACAGAACGCTCGGTTCGATTGACGGCAAAGCGCAAGGCATGGCAACCTCAAAGGAAGAAGCACTCATCCAAGCAGCGCGTGGAGTGAAGCTTAGCGGTTCTGACCTGGCAGCACTTCTCGAAAAGGCAAAGAATTAATATCGTTCCTTCCGCATTGTTCTGGCTTTTCGCCTTAATAGCGTGAAGCCTCTTCAAAAATGGTTCAATGGAGAATGCGTTTGTAAATGTCATGCTGAGTCCCGCTGTACAGCGGGGTTGGCTCCGCGAATCATCCATAACACCGAAGCTTCGTAGATCCACGGTGCGTGATCGCCATGGATTCTTCTGCCGCCGCACTGCGGCGTGATCAGAATGACGTTCCTTAGAGTTTTTGGGAATGCTTTTAATGAATATTTTTACAAATTAAGGATATGACCAAGCGGCACCACGATCCATACGCAGCATTGCGTTTCAGCGAATTCCGAAATCTTGTCCTTTCGTCGTTCCTGCTTACGATTGCGCTGATGATGCAGGAAGTTGCGATCGGCTACGAGCTTTACAGGATCACTCACGACCCGCTTTCGTTAGGACTGATCGGACTTGTAGAGGCGCTACCGTTCATTTCCTTCTCGTTGTTCGGAGGGCACATCGCGGACCGCTACAGCAAGCGGAAGATCCTCTTGTGGAGCGTTGCGTGCATCGCGCTCTGCTCGACGATTCTCCAGTTCATTTCACGAAAGCAAGATTCCCATACACCGGCGGTACTGCTCATCACTATCTATACGACGATTTTTGTGATCGGCCTGTGCAGAGCGTTCCAATCGCCGACGGCAAACTCGCTCCGGGCGTTCCTTGTGCCGTTCGAGCATTATGAGAATGCTGCAACATGGAGCAGTTCGGCGTGGCAGATCGGGGCAGTCATCGGACCGGTCATTTCGGGGTTCTCGTATGCATGGATCGGGTTTTCGAACACGCTGATCGTCGTCGTCGTGCTTGTTGCTGCCGCCTTTTATTTGTATTCAAAAATCGGCGACAGGCCGGCGACGGAGATGAACGAGGAAGTGAATCTGGTCGAGAGCATCAAGGAAGGGATAGGGTTCGTCTACAAGACCAAGGTAATTCTGTATTCCATTTCGCTCGATCTCTTTTCGGTGATGTTCGGCGGGGTCATGGCCATTCTCCCGATTTATGCGCAGGATATCCTCCACGTCGGTCCGGAGGGGCTCGGCATTCTGCGTGGAGCTCCGTCGCTCGGCGCAGTGCTCACGCTTCTTGTGCTGGCAAGAGTTTCAGCGATGGCACACCCATGGCGAAACCTGCTGATCGCGATTACAGGGTTCGGCATTTGCATCGTCGCCTTTGCCGTTTCCCCCTGGATGATGTTGTCCGTCGTGATGCTGTTTTTCAGCGGAGCGTTCGACAGCGTCAGCGTCGTTATTCGCCACACTCTTCTTCAGACACTGACGCCGGATGATCTGCGCGGAAGGGTGATGGCGGTGAACGGCATATTTCTTGCAGCGTCGAACGAGCTGGGGGCATTCGAGTCCGGCGTCGCGGCAAAAATAATGGGGACTATTCCGTCTGCATTATTCGGCGGCGTGATGACGCTAGCGATCGTCACCTGGGTCTATACAAAGTCCAAGGGACTATTTAAAATTCAGCTTGCCAGCCGGGTGAATTGAAATCCCGGAAATTGCAGAGATCACAACACGCACACCCTTCCCCACGAGCGCTTCATGAAAAAGCTCGCCCCCAGCGTATCCAGGTTCAGTTTTTTGCCCCGGAGTCAAACCAGGACGTTGACATTGCTTCCGCTTGAACTAGTAGTTCCAATCGGAGCTGTGACGCCTGTTGCGGAAGCGGCAGCCTGGCTTTGCTCACCGCCGCCATGATGACGGTGATGATGACGAGTCTTCGCCGTTGACTGCATGTTTTGTCCGAGTTTCTTCAGCGCAACTTGTGCGCCGCTGATGTCGCCCGATTGCAGCGCACTCCCTATCGCCGCAAGGTCTGTGCTGAGCTGGCGTTGCTGTCCGTTATTCTGCTGCGCCGATGCCCCCGGTGTTGATTGAATTAAGCTCTGTATCTGTGAAAAGGCGTTCTGAGCACCTTTCAAGTCTCCCGATTGGATAGCACTCACCAAATTCTTTATATCGCTGCCAATAGATGATGAGTTGTTCTTTACGGAAGGCGGGAAAGGATTTGAATTCGACGAAATGCCCTGCACTGACATGATTCCTCCTCCTCAAAATGGTATGGTCGGCCGGTATGGAATGATCGTGTTCGGCCTGCCATTAGAGATTATCGACTGATTTGCAAAAAACTTTAGCCGGTTTTAGGAGGATGTGTTCCAGTCGGTGTATTTAGCTCCAGGCATCAATTTTTCAAAAAGCCTGACTACCAGATCTGGCATCGAAGTGTAAAAGGGCATTCCTCGAAGATTCTTTTTCCCTAAGATAGTTTTCAACCAATCCTCAAGTTTGGAAACACGTCAAAATAATGATGGAAATAATGGCAAAAAATTCATACATAAAGAAAGTCTCGAAGGCAACAAACGACACTACCCAAAACCCTGGGATTTTTCCCTGAGTTATTGACGCCCAAGATGCGCTCTAGAATTTTATAGACTCGCGTAATCTGGTTAAATCATCTTCGTACCGCTGGACACTGAAAACGAAAAGGGAGTCCGTCTCTGTGACATCAAATCCGTTTGGCAAATTATCTGATGGAAGGGATACAACGATATTTACTTTCCGGAATAAGAAGGGGGCGGCCGTCTCGGTAACAGATCTTGGAGCGGCGTTAGTATCCATCGTCGTCCCGGATAAGAACAAGGCGATGGCGGACGTGCTTCTTGGCCATGACGACGCACAGGGATACGTCGATGACCGTTCCTATCTCGGGTTCATTGTCGGAAGATACGGCAATCGTATCGCGAAAGGAAAATTTTCACTGGATGGAAGATCGTATCAGCTCGAGATCAACGACGGCGAAAATCATCTGCACGGAGGGAGCCGCGGCTTCCACACGAAACTATGGAAGTCAACGGTCAATGCGAATTCTCCTGCTGAATCTGTGACGATGCGGTGCATCAGCCCCGATGGAGATGAAGGATACCCCGGCAAGGTTGTGCTGGACGTGACGTATTCATGGAACGACAACGAGGAACTCACTATTGACTATACCGGAACCACAGACGCGCCGACTATTCTTAATCCAACAAGCCATGGATATTTCAATCTGACTGGTGATCCAAGGAATAAGATCCTTGATCATGAATTAATGATTGCCGCCGACCAATTCACCCCCGCCGGTCCGGGGAGAATTCCGACGGGGGAGAGCCAGATGGTCGAAGGCACCCCGCTTGATTTTCGCTCGCCGAAACGGATCAGCAGCGGGATCAATGATGCGTACGATCAGCTTCAGATGGCGCGCGGGTACGACCATAACTGGGTCATACGAAATCATGACAAGACGGTACGCCGTGCAGCAACAGTCTACGAACCGAAAAGCGGCCGCTTCATGGAAGTGCTCACCGATCAGCCGGGAGTGCAATTCTATACCGGAAACTTTCTTGACGGATCATTAAAAGGTAAAGGCGGTATCGCGTATGGGTACCGGTCGGGGCTCTGTCTCGAAACGCAGCACTTTCCCGATTCCCCAAACCAGCCGCGCTTTCCGTCTGTTGTCCTGAGACCCGGCGAAACGTATCGGCAAACTACGAAGTATCGTTTTTCAGCCAAAGCATAGAACCGTGTACGAGAATTCTTTGTCTCTGTGCAACTCTGTGATTCCCTGTGTCACTCTGTGAAATGAAGTTTTTCTTACACAGAGCGACACAAAGGCGGCACAGAATTCCTCAGAGTAGAAGTTCAAAGTTCGACTTTACATTCGTCATAGGAACTCGAACGAATGAGCAAGTATTCCATTGGATTGGATTTTGGAACAAATTCATGTCGATCGCTGATCATCGACACAGCGGACGGGAAAGAACTGGCTACCCACGTCTTTCCGTATCCCTCGGGAACCGAAGGCGTTATCCTAGATCCGGCGGACCCGCACATGGCGCGTCAGAATCCTGCAGATTATTTGTCGGGAATTGAAATTTCGGTCAAAGAGGCGATTCTGAAAGCGCGGGAGGCCGTCCGGAATTTTTCTCCGAACGATGTCATCGGTATTGGAGTCGATACGACTGGGAGCAGCCCGATGCCGGTCGATGCCGAGGGAGGACCATTATGCTTCGACAAGAAATTTCAAAACAATCCTGCGGCCATGGTGTGGCTCTGGAAAGACCACACGAGCTATGCCGAAGCGGCTCAGATCACTGAAAACGCGTCGAGGATGCGTCCGCAATATTTAGCAAAGGTCGGCGGGACGTACTCTTCAGAATGGTTCTGGAGCAAGATCCTGCATTGCAAGAACGCCGCCCCCGAAGTATTTCAAGCAGCCTATAGTTTTGTCGAGATCTGTGATTGGATTCCGGCAGTTCTCTCCGGTACGGCTCATCCTCAAAAAATGAAGCGAAGTATTTGCGCCGCCGGGCACAAAGCGATGTTCAATGAGCAATGGGGGGGACTCCCGGACGAAGCATTTCTTGATTCGCTTTCGCAGGGATTAGGAGCCCTGCGCAGCCGGTTGTACTCGCATGCGTATTCAGCCGACGAAAAGATCGGCACCCTCACTCCGGAATGGTCAAAGAAATTAGGGCTGCCGGAGAAGGCAGCGATTGCTGTCGGAGCGTTCGACGCCCACATGGGCGCTGTCGGTGCCGGAATTCAGACCGGCACGTTGGTGAAAATCCTCGGCACCAGCACGTGCGACATCATGATCCAACCGAACGATGCGCCCCTTGCCGATATCCCCGGCGTTTGCGGAATCGTCAACGGTTCCGTCATGAATGGCTACTACGGAATCGAAGCCGGTCAATCCGCTGTCGGAGATATTTTTCTCTGGTTCATCAACAATCTAGTGCCGGAGAAATACGGAGCTACGGCAGATGAGAAATTCAAAAATCTTGAACGCGCTGCGGAACGTTTGAAGCCGGGAGAGAGCGGCCTGATCGCCCTCGACTGGAACAACGGCAACCGTACAATCCTTGTCGACGTTCGCTTATCGGGATTGTTGATCGGCCAAACGCTTCACACGCAGCCGCATGAAATTTACCGGGCGCTTGTGGAAGCAACGGCATTCGGCGCATTGCGCATCATCGACCGGATCGAGGAATACGGCGTGTCGGTACGAGAAGTGGTTAACTGCGGCGGACTCGCGGCAAAGAATTCTCTTCTGATGCAAATCTATGCTGATGTTTCGGGGCGTCCGATGAAAATATCCAGGAGCGACCAGACGCCGGCACTCGGAGCGGCAATGTTCGCCGCAGTGGCAGCTGGAAAAGAGTCGGGCGGTTACGCGACGATCCAGGAAACACAGCGCGCGATGTCGGGAGTGGCAAAAACGTATTCGCCTTCCGAAAGAAATCATCGCGTCTATGCCGCGCTGTACAAGTTGTACTGTCAAATGCATGACGCATTTGGAACAAAGGAATGGCACGGCTCACTGCACGGCGTCATGAAAGAATTGCTTGACCTGAGAGACTCAGTACGAAAGGGAAACTGATGCTTGAACGACTGAAGAAAGAGGTTCTTGAAGCAAACCTCGGCCTGGTGAAATACAATCTTGTTACGCTGACGTGGGGAAATGCGAGCGGCATCTCTCGCAGGGACGGGCTCGTCGTTATCAAGCCGAGCGGAGTGGACTACGAACAGCTCACCGTCAAAGATATGGTCGTAGTGGACCTAGAAGGAAGAATCGTGGAAGGGAAACGGCGCCCGTCTTCTGATACGCCCACACACCTCGGACTCTATAGAGCGTTTACGTCCATCGGCGGGATCGCACACAGCCACAGCGAGTACGCGACAATTTTTGCGCAGGCGTGCAGGGAAATTCCGTGTTTCGGCACAACGCACGCCGACACGTTTCACGGTGCAGTGCCGATTACCCGCTTCCTGACAAAGCGTGAGGTCAAGAGCGGATACGAAGTGAATACTGGCAAACTGATCGTTGAGCGGTTTTCAAAGATCGATCCCCTGGATGTCCCGGGCGTTCTCGTTTCGGGACATGCACCCTTTACCTGGGGAACGGATGCGCACGATGCCGTCAAAAATAGTCTGATCCTTGAACGCGTCGCTGCAATGGCTCTCCGCTCTCTTGCCCTGAACCCGAAACTCTCCCCGCTTCCGGAATACCTGCTCGAGAAACATTTTTCGAGGAAGCATGGGTCCGGCGCGTACTACGGGCAGAAGAAATAAATTTTCAAAGACAAATGTTGGGCCGGTAATTCTAAAAGTATCTCAAAAACATACTACTTGATCCTTCGATGCGCTCACTCCGTTCGCTTACTCAGGATGAACGAGCAACTTGTTCACCCTGAGCAATCCCGACGAAGTCGGGAGCGTCGAAGGGTCAGTGTAAATTCATTTTTGAGATAGCTTCTAGTACCGGCATAAATATACTAGCGAAGGAACACAACAATGATCGATCTCAAACAGTATGAAGTTTGGTTTCTCACCGGGAGCCAACATCTCTACGGTCCGGAGACGCTAAAAAAAGTTGACCAAGATTCCCGGCAGATTGTTGACGGCTTGGCGGAGTCAGCACACATTCCGGTAAAAATCGTTCACTCTCCGGTGCTCACGACGCCAGAAGCAATTCTGAAGATTTGTCTCGAGGCAAACACGACGCGTTCCTGCATCGGCGTAGTCGCATGGATGCATACGTTTTCCCCGGCTAAAATGTGGATCGGCGGTTTAAAAATTTTGAACAAGCCGCTGCTCGACCTGCATACGCAATTCGGCCGCGATATTCCGTGGGGGGAGATCGACATGGATTTTATGAACCTCACCCAGACGGCGCATGGCGGAAGAGAATTCGGGTTCATCACGGCCCGCATGAAGAAGCCGCGGAAAGTTGTGGTCGGTTTCTGGCAGGATGAGAATGTGCAAAAGAAGATCGGAACATGGACCCGCGCCGCGGCGGGCTGGGCTGATAGTCAGGGTATGAAAGTCGCTCGGTTTGGCGACAACATGAGAAACGTCGCTGTTACCGAAGGGGATAAAGTGGAAGCGGAATTGCGGTTCGGTTATTCAGTGAACGGCTACGGGCTCGGCGATCTCGTGAACGTAATGAAAAAAGTTTCCGATGCAGAAATTGCTGCGCTTCTTTTGGAATACGAAGGGAAATATGAACTCGTCTCTTCGCTCCGCAAGGATGGAGAGAAACGGCGTTCACTCCAGGAAGCAGCGCGCATCGAACTTGCCCTGCGGACTTTTCTGAAAGAAGGGAATTTCAAAGCGTTCACGACAACGTTCGAAGACCTGCACGGGCTTGAACAATTGCCCGGGCTTTCTGTCCAGCGGCTGATGGCAGAGGGGTATGGCTTTGGAGCCGAAGGGGACTGGAAAACGGCCGCACTGCTTCGCATCATGAATGTGATGGGGAGCGGGTTGAAAGGGGGAACGTCGTTCATGGAAGACTACACGTACCATCTCGACCCGTCGAGTACACAAGTTCTTGGTGCGCACATGCTGGAAATTTCCGAATCGATCGCCGCCGGGAAACCGAAACTGGAAATCCATCCTCTGTCTATCGGCGGGAAGGGAGATCCTCCACGGCTGGTGTTTGATGTCCCTTCAGGCCCTGCGATTAACGCGACTGTCGTCGACATGGGAAATCGTTTTCGGATCATCGTGAACGAAGTCGATACGATCGCGCCGGCAAAACCGCTTCCGCGTTTGCCGGTGGCACGTGCGCTGTGGAAACCAAAGCCCGATTTTGAAACTGCCGTCACAGCGTGGATCCTTGCCGGCGGAGCTCATCACACGGTGTTCAGCCAGTCATTGACGACAGAATGCCTCGAAGACTATGCTGAGATTGCCGGCACTGAGATCCTTGTGATCAATGAGAAGACGACGCTCGCTGAGTTCAAGAAAGAATTGAGATGGAACGACCTGTCTTTTCAGCAGGTGAGGTAGGAGAAGGTATTTGATTATTGTTCCTGAACACATCAGAGGATTAATTTTTGATTGCGACGGTACGTTGGTCGATTCTATGCCGACGCATTTGGATGCCTGGAAAGAAGCGATCGAGTCTTTTGGGGGGACATATGATGCAGAATTCTTCTCAGCCAAAAAAGGGATGAGGGACGCAGACATTGTCGGGCAGTTCAATCGGCACTATGGAACCGCGTTTGACAGTGCCCGCGTAGTTGGTGCAAAGGATGAACTGTTCATGCAGCACATCAATGATGTTCGACCACTGAGTCCGGTCGTCGACGTTGTTCGACGGTATCATTCGGTGCTGCCGATGGCTGTCGCTTCCGGAGGCGGGAAGGAAATTGTTGAAAGAGAATTAATGGTCGCCGGTATTGCTCAACTTTTTGCTGTGATTCTCAGTGCCAATGATCCATTCAGGCCGAAGCCTTTTCCAGACCTGTTTTTGGAAGCGGCCCGAAGGATCGGCATCCAGCCTTCTTTATGCCAGGTGTTCGAGGACGGAGATATTGGATTGCAGGCTGCAAAAAGTGCAGGGATGCTTGCCACGGATATTCGCCTATTTGTATAGAGAAATGATCTGATGCGGTCTCGAGGAATGTCATTTGCGTGGAATGCAGCGGTCATCATCGTGCTGATCCCGCTTTTCAGCGGAGTAGACTCCGCGAAGCATCCACGACACTGAAGCCTCGTAGATTCACAATGCATGATTGTCATGGAATCTTCGCTTCGCTCCGTTTCCTGAGGGGATTCCCATGGGACAGAATGACATTTATTGGAATTTTTGAGATAGCTCCTAATATGGCAGCTTTAGCAACAATGAGATTACGGAAGGAAAATCAGCAATGAAACAATGGTTCATCCCACTTCAAAAATTGATTCTTGGATGCGTCTTCGTTGCGATATCTGTTCAGAGTCAATCCCTAAGTCCGATTGCCGACCCGCGATCTGTGGTCATTGAAGGGAATGCGAGATTTACCATCCTGACCCCGGAGCTGATCCGCATGGAGTGGAGTGCAGACAGGTCGTTTGAAGATCGGCCGTCTCTCGTGTTCATCAACCGCCGTCTTACTCCGCCGAACTTTGTTACAACCAAGGACACTGATTGGCGTGTCATTCAAACAGGCCAGCTGAAACTCCACTACCATCCGGACGGGAAATCATTTTCATCATCGAACCTCCGGGTTAGTTTTGAATTGAACGGAAAAGATGTTGAGTGGCGCCCTGGGATGGAGGACAACGGAAATCTGGGCGGAACGATCAGGACTCTCGACGGCGTAAGAGGGGAAACCAAACTTGAGCCGGGAATACTTTCAAGAGACGGATGGGTTCTTGTTGACGACAGCGACCGGCCGCTCTTCGACAATTCTGATTGGCCCTGGGTCACAGTCCGGCCTTCGTCCGAACATCAGGACTGGTATTTTTTCGGCTATGGGCATGACTACCGGAAAGCAATGCTCGACTTTACGAACGTTGCCGGGAAGATACCGATGCCCCCCCGATTTGCGTTCGGACTCTGGTGGTCCCGGTACTGGGCGTACACCGATGAAGAATTCAAAAACCTTGTGTCCGAATTCAGGATGCACGACGTACCGCTCGACGTGCTCGTCATCGACATGGACTGGCACCAGACGTTCGATTTGCGATGGGGAAGGTCGCCAAAAGACCAGGCGGGCCAGCTGCTGGGATGGACCGGTTACACGTGGGATAGAAATTACTTTCCGGATCCTCAAGGCTTCCTTGCGTGGTGCGACAGTGAAGGGCTGAAAACGCCGTTGAATCTTCATCCTGCCTCAGGAATCCAGCCGCACGAAGATCATTATCCAGAGATGGCGTTGGCGATGGGAATCGATACTGCTACGAAAAAATATGTTCCGTTCGATATCGTGGACAAGAAGTTCGCCACAAATTACATGAACCTGATCATCCATCCTCTCGAACGTCAGGGTGTCGATTTCTGGTGGCTGGACTGGCAGGCGTGGGGGACGACGAAAATTGCTGGCGTTACGCCGACCTGGTGGCTCAACTATGTTTTTTTTACAGACATGGAGCGAAAGAACGCGGAACGCCCGCTGCTTTTCCATCGATGGGGAGGCCTTGGGAATCATCGCTACCAAATAGGATTTTCAGGAGACGTCGTCTCTGTGTGGGAGTCGCTGGCCTTCCAACCGAAATTCACTGCGACAGCCGCGAATGTAGGATACGGATACTGGAGCCACGACATCGGCGGACATATGCCGGGAGAGATCTCTCCCGAACTCTATACACGCTGGATCCAGTGGGGCGCCTTCAGTCCGATTCTGAGAACACATGTGACGAAAAACGGCAAGGCCGAACGGAGGATCTGGGCGTACCCGGCAGATCAGTTCCGAATGATGCGAGATGCGATCCTTCTTCGTTACTCGCTCGTGCCGTACATTTATACTGCGGCGCACAATGCGTACATGACGGGGACTTCGATTGTCCACCCGATGTACTATGAGGATCCCGAAGCGCCGGAAGCCTACGGGTTCAGCGGAGAGTACCGGTTTGGAAATGACATGATCGTTGCCCCCGTCGCTGTTCCCGTAGATTCATCGAGCCTTCTTGCGGAAAAAAAGGTGTGGCTTCCGCCGGGAAATTGGACTGAGTGGTTCACGGGCCATCGTCTGACGGGTCCCGGCGTCTTCGTTCGCCATTTTGCTGAAGATGAGATACCAGTGTACGTGAAAGATGGAGCTATCATCCCGATGCAGCCGAAGATGAAGTCGACGCACGAATTGCCCGTGGATCCTTTGATCCTGACTCTCTTCCCTGGAGATTCGGGTTCGTGTGACGTGTATGAAGATGAAGGAAATACCTCCGGTTATCAGAAAGGAAAGTCGGCGACGACACACGTGACGATGCAGCGGTCACCGGGCGGTACTATCGCCGTTAGAATTTCTCCAGCGGCAGGAAGTTATCCTGGAATGAAGTCCGCTCGCGCATTTGAAATCAGAATTGTCAACTCTTCTCAGCCGGTTTCCGTTCTCTGCAACGGCAATCCGATCGTTCGCTCGGACAAGGAATCGGGAGAAGGCTGGAGTTACGACGGAGAGAATCTTACGCTTATCGTGCGTACATGGCACGTCGAAGTAAACAAACCGGTAGAAATTCTCGTGACAGAGGAAAAATTTGACACAACAATCTCTAATGTAGCTGACGGCTTCAGGAGTACGATGGCGCGCCTCCACCGAGTCGCCAGCCTCGTTAACACAACTGCGTGGCCGAACGACTGGTCCCCCGACGTGTTGGTCCACGCGGAGCAGACCGGCAACCGCCTTTCGCTCCATCCGGAAAATTTGCGAGCCGAATTGTCTGGGCTGAAATCGGATCTGCGCGCGCTCCACGGATCTCTTGATTCGCTCCGGATTGAAGAGCCGGTACTCCTCAAAGTTCGTGCGCATCTCCACGATATTCTCGCTCCTTAGCGCCGGGCCAACCCGTTAATGCGCGATCAGGCTGGTGTAGCTGCACTCTCTCTTCAAACAGGAATAAAAAATCCCATTGATGGTTACGTTGCTTGTAACCGTTCAATGGGATGAAAATCAGTTTGAATTGAGATGACGTTGTGCCCGAGGGGAGACTTGAACTCCCATGCCCTTGCGAGCGCTGCCTCCTGAAGACAGTGTGTCTGCCATTTCACCACTCGGGCAAGTATCTGAAATAAAGATACGAAATTACCCGGCTCAAATCAATATCGAGGCACGATTGAAGCGAAGCTCTTTCGTGCAGGCCTCGGAGAATGGATGAGACGCAGCTCACACAATATCACCGCAGATTATTTATTTTTGTTCTCAAACGGAGATTTTGTATCTTTGTCGGGAAAACTCCGGATCTCGAACAATTTGCGATGAGTGTTTTTCGTTCGTTGACTCCCGGCCGTGCAGGAGGTGATATCGGAAAAGCAATGGGTGCTGTGGGCATCGGCCTTTCACCACATTGAACGCCAATTCATAGTTCTTTAATCAAGAGCACTACACCAGCTATGTCCGTTCGGAAGGCGATTACCTGGAGCATTTTTTGGGTTGTGCTTTCGCTATTGATGAATGTCGGAGTCTATTTCGCTTTCGGCGCGCAGAAAGCTATGGAATTCTTCACCGGCTACGTTATCGAAAAATCCCTCAGCATCGATAATCTTTTCGTCTTCCTTCTCATCTTCACCTACTTTAAGATTCAGCCGATACAACAACGCCGGGTGTTGAATTTTGGAATCATCGGTGTGGTGATTCTCAGGGGCGTACTGATCCTTCTGGGAACCGCTTTGGTGAAAGAATTCCATTGGATCATGTATCTATTTGGTGTTGTGATTCTCTATTCGGGGTATCAGATTATTTTTGGGAAAGGGAAGAAGATTGAGCCGGAGAACAACCTCATCCTCAGAATGTTTCAGAGGTTTATCCCCGTGTCGCCCGGCGACGGCAATGGGCATTTCTTTTTCCGAGAGAAGGGAATTCTCCACGCGACATCGCTGTTTGTCGTCCTCCTCATCATAGAGACGACGGACGTTGTTTTTGCGGTGGATTCCATTCCCGCAATTTTCGCGATCACGACCGATCCGGTCATCGTGTTCAGTTCAAATGTCATGGCCGTGCTGGGATTGAGGTCGATGTACTTTGTTCTCGAAAAGGGTCAGCAGAAATTTGAATACATGAAATACGGAGTCGGCATTGTGCTCGCGTACGTAGGAGTGAAGATGCTGATGATGGACATTTTCACCGTCAACCTTGTGGTCTCTCTCCTGATCATCGCGTCGATTCTCGGCATTTCCGTGCTGGCGTCGTATGTTGTCAAACCGAAGCATCCTCTGACACCGTGATGGTAAGATTGGTCTGGCGATTGTTTGAAATGCGCTTTTGACAATGGCATGACGCCCTGCCAAAAGGGGGAAGATGATACTGTCATCGGTATTCGTTACAATGTGTCCAGATGAAGCATTGGCTGTCCGGTCGCAACTGGCGGTTTTGAACGTTGTTTGCCATCGCGATAGAACGAACGGGCGCGTCGGCCGCTTCGCTGCTGTACCGCTGGGGCATCATGCTAGCGGCCGGATTATCGGTTCATTTCCGTGCAATGGAGCGCCTGTTGACGGAATTCATGTTAAACTTTGACCCGCTTTTTGTGTCAAAAAGAGTACGGCATTATATCCGATGGATCAACGCAGCGACCTTGAGCTGATTCGCGAGTTTAAGAATGGGAACGAACAAGCGTTCAACATTCTTGTCCTTCGGTATCAGGAAAAAATATATTGGGTCGTCCGGCGTTTGCTGCCGGATCATGACGAAGCGGATGATGTCGTACAAGATATTTTTGTAAAGGTCTACAGGTCGCTCAACTCCTTCAAAGGCGATTCAAGCTTCTACACATGGCTGTACAGAATCGCAGTGAACCTGTCGTTGAACGAGATTCGCCGGAAAAAGACCCGAAGGACTTTTGCACTCGATGAGGCGGTCGCGCAGTACGAATCGGGCGACATGCTTCCGCTCGAGCAGATGGAGCGCGATGAGCGGACGAGGTTGATCAAAGAGGCGATCGATCGATTGCCGGAGAAACAGAAAAAAGTCTTTGTACTACGGTACTATGAAGAATTGCCGTATGAAGAAATTTCCAAGATCCTCAAAACGAGCGTCGGCGGTTTAAAGGCAAATTATTTTCACGCAGTAAAGAAAATTGCGGAGTATGTTAAACATGGATTGCGATAAGATTCAAGAACTCTTGGTTGGTTTCCGGGACGGGACTCTTCCGCAGGAAGAACGGGAAGCCGTCGAGCGGCATGTAGCGACGTGTGTTCGATGCACCAACGAACTGACCCTCATTGACGAAGCGTTCACCCTGCTGCGGGATGTCGAAGAGGAGGATGTCCCGGCTCATTATTTCTCGAATCTGCTTCCGCGCATTCATGAGAGGATAGAAAGACGCCATGGGCATGGCTTCGGGTTTACGCTGCCCATATGGCTGCAGCGATTCCTCGCTCCCGTGTCTGCGTGTGCGGTACTGGTGCTCATGTTCGGAATGTACAATCTTTTCAACCCCGCTGCCGACCCGACGCGGTCGCATTTGATGGAGATCGTTGCTGAGCTCCCTGGAGAAGAGATCGAAGGGGTGGCAGAATCGGAATCTTCCTCGTCAGTGCTGTCAAGAGCCACGGAGCCGTCTCAGCGGCTGATGGAATCTATCAGCAGCCCCGCAGCGGTGTCCCAGAATATTGAGCGCGAACTTGTGAACGATCAGCTCGATCACGGACATCCATTGTCAATATTTCTTGCGACTGAACATCCTTTTGAAGATATTACCGACGAAGACGTTGAATCCGTGATCAAGAAACTTAACGACACGTCATTATAACTAAGAGAAGGTCACCATGAAAGTTTTTGTTACAATAGTATTCGGGGCCGTGCTTTTGGCGACGAGTTCATTGCTCGCACAGGCGGAACACGGCACTCGTTCCGAGCAGCCCGCTATGGACCGCATTGAAAGCTGGAAAAAAGTTCGGATGCTTGAATCCCTGAAATTGGAAGAAAACCAGTCGGTCAAATTTATTGCGAAATACAACAGGCACCAGGATATCATGCACGGGTTTGAGAAAGATCGTAATGTGCTCGTAGACAAACTTGATCTTCAATCAAAGTCGGACGCGGGAGATGACGAGTACAACCAGACGTTTGCCTCCCTGCTCGAGATCGATAAAAAGATGTCCGGCGAGCGCATCCGGTTCCTGGCGGAATTGAAAGAAGTCCTCTCGAACAAACAGATCGCTCAGTATATCGTCTTCGAACGCAATTTTGTTCAGGAGCTTCGCAAAGCTGTGCGCGATGTTCAGCGTGAGCGGCTAAAAGATCAGTAATACGTCACCGCGAGCTGGAAGGAGAAAAGGTGGGGTTCGGAATCGGACCTCACTTTTTTTGTTTTTTCCCGTGTGAGCGATTGCGAGCCGGAGATTTTCGCCGACGATTTCTGACGGTTGATTCTTCACGAAGCGATTGATATATTTTTATATTATGAGGAATGAGCTTCAACGCATCTACCTTGACTACAGCGCGACGACGCCGGTTGACCCCGAGGTGACTGAAGCGATGCTGCCGTATTTTACCCGCTCGTTCGGGAATGCATCGTCGATCCACGCGTTCGGCAGGGAGACGAAAATTCCGCTCGAAGAAAGCCGTGAAAAGATTGCACGTGCCATCGGTGCGGAGACCGGCGAGATCTTTTTTACCAGCGGAGGTACAGAGGCGGACAATCATGCGCTCTTCGGCATTGCCCAGGCAGCGAAGCGCACGCACGGGAAGAATCACCTCATCGTTTCTTCCATCGAGCATCATGCTGTTCTTCAAAGCGCTGCATATTTGGCGGAGAATGGTTTTGAAGTTACGGTACTTCCTGTCGATGAGTACGGCACAATAGACCCCGACGAAGTGCGGGCGGCGATTGGTGCAAAGACGTCTCTCATTTCGGTAATGCATGCGAACAACGAAGTCGGCACAATCCAGCCTGTCGCAGATATTGCAAGAGTTGCGCACGACCGCGGCATAGTGTTTCACTCGGATGCCGTTCAATCTGCCGGAAAAATACCCGTCAGCGTCGGTACACTTTCGGTCGACGCCCTCGCAATATCGGCTCACAAATTCTACGGCCCGAAAGGGATCGGCGCAATTTACATCCGGAAGGGAGTTGATGTCGATTCATACCTTCATGGAGGAGCTCAGGAAAGGAACAGGAGAGCCGGAACAGAAAATATTCCCCTCGTTGTCGGATTTGCCAGGGCGATCGAAATCAGCCAGCATGAAATGGAGAAAAATTTGCTTCATCTTGCCGGCTTGAAAAAGGAGTTGACGCATCTCCTTTCGGATCGATTTGAGTCCATACTGTTTAACGGCCACCCGTCGGATTCGCTTCCGCATATCGTGAATATCTCGTTCGACAGCGCGAAAGGGGAGGTCGACGGGGAAGCATTGCTGCTGAATATGGATCTGCACGGCGTCGCTGTGACAAGCGGTTCGGCTTGCTCCTCCGGCAGCATGGAACCATCCCACGTACTCCAGGCGATCGGACGCGACATTAAAACGGCAAGGGCGAGTATTCGGTTCTCGATGGGGAAGGGTACGACGAAAGATGAATTAGATAGAGCTGTGGAAGTTTTGGAGAAAGCCGTGCGGCAAAGCACGGTCGCCTCCGTGTAATCTTCTTGAAAGGAAATAACATGAAGATTGTCATCCTTGTTGTTGTATCGATACTTCTGTGTGGCTGCGACAACACCGCCGAACAGGCGCAGGGCAACCTGCAGAAGGGGGACGAGTACTTCGCTGCGAAACAGTACGAGGTTGCGGAATACTACTACGATAAGATCCCCGAAGAAAGTCCGCTCTACAAGGAAGCGCAATTGAAAATGGAGAAGATCGACGAAATTGAAAAGGGCGCATTGCCGAAGATCTCGTTCGCTGAGGAATCCCAAAAGGTCTCGATCTTTGATCAGACCATGACGAGCAACTCTGGAGGAACAGAACCGGTCCATTCAGTGGAACTGAACAATGAATCGGTCCACAAACTTGTCTCGGTGGTTCTTGAGTTCACCTACCTCGATGCCGAGGGAAGCGTCGTCGCGGTGAAACGATGCAAGATCGCCGCTCCAATGAGCGGAAAAACTCAGGAAACGTTCAAGGGGATTTCACCCGGAATGCTTGAATCTCCATGCACGTCGAGCAAAGTGAAAGTTGTGTCGGCGGAGTTTCAGTAAGGAGTTTTTCTCCGCTCAATTTCTCTGAGGACAATTCCGTATCGAAGCCCGCGGTCGCTGACGGTTATTTTTTTGATGCCCGCCGTATCCATGAATTCCAGCAAGATCATGACACCCGCCAACAGAATGTCGGCCCTTCCCGCAGTAATCTGAGGAATGGACGTGATCTCGCTAAGGGTTTTTTCCTTCAGCAAATGAAATGAACGTTGTATACCGTCGTAGTGAAGTTCGTATCCATGAACTCTCGCGGGGTCGTACTTTGGCAATTGCAGCTGCATTGCAGCGAGCGTTGTCATGGTGCCGGCGACACCCACCGCGTGCGTTATTCCCGTCCGCACAAAGTCGACGCCTTCGATCTGCTTGCGGATGAATTCGCGCGATGATGCGATTTCCCGGTCTGTCGGCGGCGACGTGGGCAGCAGGCGTTCGGTGAGGCGTACGCATCCGATATCAAGGCTGACTCTGTTCAGGATCCGGCCGCTGACGGCAGAGACGATCTCCGTGCTTCCCCCGCCGATGTCGAGGACGGTAAATCGTTTCCCCCCAGTATCGATCCCGGCAACAGCTCCGCGGCATGTCCATTCTGCCTCTTCTTCTCCCGACAAAATCTCTATTGTGAGGCCGACGTTTCGCTGAATGAAGTCGCAGAATTCTCTTCTGTTCGATGCGTCGCGAAGGGCACTCGTTCCCACGGCGATAATTTTTTCCGAGCGCAATGTGCCGGACGTACCGCTGTACGCCCGCAAGAAGTCCGCTGCACGGCGGAACGTCTCCTGATTGATGGTACGATTGTGGTCGACGCCTTTCCCGAGCCGGGCAATAACTTGTTCGTCGTGCACAACATCTATGATCGAATTGGCACCGATATCTGCTATAAGCAGGAGAATGGTATTCGTTCCGATGTCAATGCTGCTGATTCTCATTCATCCCTCCCTTCTGGCGGTAACGCCTATCCATTCATTCTCCTGATCGACCGAAAGGACACGGCAGTTTCTTCCTTCGAGAAGCTCCTCGATCATTGGGCGGTCATCAGCCAAAAGCCCGGAAAGCACGAATGTCCCTCTCTCTCCGATTTTCTCTATCATCGAAGGAATCAGTTCAGCAATGACATTTCGCGTAATGTTCGCAAGGATGAAATCGAACCCTGTCTCCCTGAGAACATCCATCGAGCCGGCGAGAATTTCGATACGCCCCTCGCATTTGTTGCGGGCGACATTCTCTTTCGCATTCTCGTACGACCACTCGTCGATATCGATTCCGACTGCGCGGCGTGATCCCAATTTGACCGCGGCGATAGCCAGGATCCCTGTGCCGGTTCCAACATCAAGAACGAATGAATCCTGTGTTATAGTCCGTTCCATCATCCGAAGCATGAGGCGGGTCGATTCGTGATATCCTGTTCCGAACGACATCTTGGGGTCAATCACAAGGACGATCCTTCCTTCCTCGGCCGGAAGAGAATGCCATGAGGGCGTGATGACAATTCTCTTTGAAACTTCAACCGGCTGAATTGATTCTTCCCATTCATGGTTCCAGTTTTGATGTTGAATTTCAGCGACGGAGGCAATTGCGGCAGGGAAGGGGCGTTGTTCTTTCACAATCGAGAGGACCTTTTCGCGGACGGTATCATTCCACAGCGGCTGCCGTATGTAACAATGGAACCCGGTAACGTTTTCCAGGAATCCGCTGAAGCCGAGTTCATGCAATTGGAAGGAAAGCAATTCCCGCACTGACTCGTCAGCCGGGACACTCAGCACGACCTCTACGTAGACGTCGTTCATGCAGGGCGGTCAAGGTGCATGCGCTGGGCGATCAGGTCGTCGACCAGTTTCGTGTTCATGGAGAGCCAAAAGATCTGGTCTTGATAATTCTCCTGCATTTTTCTGTCTGCTTTGTTGTAGCGCACGTTCATCGCGTACAAGAGCCAAACGAGGGCAACCGGGAGGACCGAGGCCACAGCGAAATGCGATTTCATCGTAAAATCGATCGCGAGCAGAACCAATCCCACGATCCCGAACGCAAACGACGTTCTCCGGATGCTGATCATAATATGATAGATCGTGCCGAAGAAAAAGATCTTTTCCTCAAAACTTTCCGGAATATAATGGTTGAGGATATAGAAGTACAGCTGACGCGCTTCATTCTCGTCAATCGCGGGGGCGTCTTTCACCCTTCGCGATCGTTCGAGAATAAATTGGCTCGGCTGGTTCGACTGGAACGCTTTCCTTTTCTTGGGGCTTTCTTTTGCGTAGAGTGTCAGCCCCGCCAGCAGCCCGCCGATGAAAAAGGCGGGGATGCCGATTTCCCAGGTGTCGAAGGGATAGATCGAAAGAGCAAAGGCGGCGGCGTAGACGTATGAAACGAAAATAAAATAGAAACCGGGAACGAGGATGCGCAGGATCTCGTACCATCCAAACTGAATACCGGCAGAATTTTCCTTCATGCGATTCTCTCCGGCTTACCGACCAGCCGTCGGCTGCGAATAAAGGACGTGCATCAAGACCTTGCCGATCGCTTCAAGGCTTTCGGCGCTGCATTTGTCAGGCGTATCCTGCGTTGTGTGCCAGAACGGGTATTGAAAATCAATAATGTCAACGGTTGGAATCCCGCCCGAGTTGAGAGGGACATGGTCGTCGGAGATCTCTTCCCCAGGAACGTTCACGAATTGTGTTATGCCGAGATTCTCTGCAGTCGACCAGATCAACTCGACCGCTTGCGGCGCGAATGTCATTGAGTTTTGCTCCATCGGGATTTGCAGATCCTTGTAGCCGACCATATCCAGCAGGACTGCGAACCGCGGCCTGTAGTTCTCGTTTTTCACCTTCATGAAATACCGTGACCCCAAAAAATAGCTGTCGAGGTCGCCGGTTTTCCCGTAGTCTTCTCCGTCGACGAAAAGGATGTCGACCCCGATCGGCGGGGGAACTTGCTTGAGAAGCCGGGCGATTTCGAGCAGCACGGCTACTCCGCTAGCTCCATCGTTTGCGCCGATGATCGGCAGAATCTTTTTGGAAGGGTCCTTGTCCTCGTCGGCGCGAGGCCGCGTGTCCCAATGCGCCAACAGTAAAATACGGTCGGTTGCCTGGGCATTGAAGGCGCCGAAGATGTTCGTGAGGTTGAGATTTTCGCCCCCGTATCCGCGATGTGTAAAGTTCTGCCTTGAAACATTCTCGGCATATCGGGACAGTTCACCGGCGAGATAGTCAAGGCATTTCTGATGGCCGTTCGACTTCGGGTTGCGTGGACCGAAGTCGGTTTGCGTTTGAAGGTACGAGAAAGCTTTTTGGCCGTCGAATTCGGGTACGTCCATTTTTCGCGGAAGAGTATGCGCGGTCGTGTCCTGCTGCGGAATTGTCTTTTCCTGCCGCTGGCCGCAGGAAGAAAAAACGCTCATTGCGCCAAGGAGTAAAACGTATTTCGTCATGCTGTAGTCAAAGGATGGTGGCAAATTATACGAAAATCAACGAAGAGAAGCAATAAAGGAGAACCTGGGTAGTGGGCTACTTTGCCCAATCGACCCTTCGACGCGTCCCGATAAAAAGCATCGGGACTTGCTCAGGGTGAGCAAACCATGTTCATCCTGAGTAAGTGAGCGGAGCGAACGCATCGAAGGACCATGTCGCTCCTTTCTGAATCAAAGTAGCCCACCACCAGAATCTGGGTACTGTTACAGTTTGGGATCATCGGGCTTACTGCAAATGGATTCCCGACAAAAACGTTGGGGAATGACGCTATTCAGCACTCGTCATGCCCGCGGATTTTTAGCGGGCATCCAAATTGTATCACCACCAGAATCCGGGTTGTTTAAAGTGATGCCATGACTCTTGCTACTTTGGTAGTGTGCCTTATAAATCATTTGGGGGTTGAATATGAAAGTCATGGCATCACTTTGATTTGGCGCAAAAACTCGCAATACCCGGAAGATGTTTGACACATTGTTGATTTCCAATCCCAACTATTTCAGCGAGGTCTACTAAATAAGACGCCCGCGCTGGAATCGCAACTTTTCGTGCAATCTTTCGTTATCTTTACAAGGGCAACGGAAGTACGAACACATACCAAGGAGCTGTTATGAAAATATCACCTGCGTCATGGGTCAAAATTGCCGTTTTCATCGTTATCGGCGTGCTGTTCGGCGGAGTGATGGTGATGTACTCAAATTCGCAATATGAGAAACCTGAAGCCGATTCGCCCCGCGATGAACTGAAGTCGATGTTCGGCCACGATGAGTCTTCTACGAACAGGCACATCGAAAAGACATTCGCGGTGAAGAGCGGCGGGAATCTGTATCTCGACACCGATGTCGGCGATGTCGATATTATCACTTGGGACAAAGAGGAAGTTCTCGTCAGAGTAGATATCGAAGGAAGCGACCGCCGGTCCGATAAATTTGACGTGAAGTTTTCAGAGAGCACCGACCGCATTTCAATAATTGGGAAAGCGAACGACAACAGCTTCCTGAAATGGGATGTCGGCGATCTCGACGTACGCTACCACGTGACTGTTCCCAAAAAATATTCCGTGAAGGCTAATACCTCGGGTGGGAATATGAGCCTTCGCAATCTGGAAGGGGACGTGCGGTTTGAAACGAGCGGCGGCAACCTAACGATCGACGCTGTCGATGGGATGGTCGATATCAACACCTCGGGCGGAAACATTGACGTGACGAAAGTGAGAGGGGGCTTGAAGGGAGTGACCTCAGGCGGGAATGTCCATGCTGACGATATCAACGGCGACTTGAATGTTGAAACATCGGGGGGAGAGATCGAACTTTCATCCATCCAGGGAAGTGTGCACGCGGAGACATCCGGCGGCGGGATCACGTTGAAACTGACGGGAGAGAACAAGGGCATCGATGTTCACAGTTCAGGCGGAGATATCAATATTTTTGTTAACGATTCTATCGCTGCAAACCTCGAAGCGTCGACGAGCGGCGGCAAAGTGCGGTGCGAACTGCCGATCACGGTGAAAGGGGATATGTCCGACGAAGAATTGCGCGGCAAGATCAACGGAGGGGGAAACATCATTCGTGCTGAAACATCTGGCGGAGATGTGAGAGTGAGAAGCCTGAAGTAAGCTTTACTACGAACGTAATCCATAACGGCTGCCGCAAAAAAACGGCAGCCGTTTTTACTTATGTCCGGCAGGGCCATGAGCGCGCGAGAATCCTGCCATGAGTGCGCCCATCGCATCCTGTATTTTCCTGTACGGTTCTCCCGACCCGATATAGTTCTGCATCATGATAGAGAATGCGAGCATTTCGCCGTCAGCCGTGGCAACATATCCCGATAAGGAACTAACGCCGCCAAGTGTTCCAGTTTTAGCATGAAGGTTGTTTTGTGCCGGCGTCCCCTTCATCCTGTTCGCGAGCAGGCCGTCGATGCCGGCGATGGGGAGGGAAGAGTAGAATATATCAAACAGATCCTTCCTTGAATACATTCCTCGCAGCAGCGTTGTGAGTATTTCCGGCGTCAACAGATTGTAATGAGAAACGCCGGATCCGTCGACCATCAGAACTTTTGTGGTGTCAATGCCGAATGCGTTGAGAGTACGTTTCACGGCCGTGATGCCGTGTTCAGTTGTGCCTGGAACTCCAAAACATGCCGCTCCAATAATCTTTAAGGTATTCTCAGCGGAAAGGTTGTCGCTCATCTTATTCAAAAATACGACCATTGAATCGATCGGCTGACGATGGCGGGCGAGGAGGATGGCGGCAGACGGGATCGTATCCGACAACAGCTTGCCGTCGAGGGTAATGTTCTGCCGCCGCAATTCTTCGCTTACGAGCGTAAGAAAATACTGATCCGGATTCCACACGGACACGGCTTCTTTCTGAGGTTTTGATCCGCGCGGGATCTGTCCCTTCACCGTAATCACATTCAGCCGCTCTTTGAACTTTCGTGAAATTTCGAGCGTGAGCGGAGCAGTGTCAGCCGCCGTCGTGGCCGTGTTGAGCAGAGAGACATAGTGCGTTGAAGGTTCAATAACCACAAGAGCCGTATCACCAACGGTATTTGAGGAAGTGACCGTTGCTTCCACACAGTTGCGGTTGATGGAGAGTGCGGAATTGTAGGCCGCGAACCCCGACGGTTCATCGTCCCACATCCATCCTGAACCCCAATGTTCGTCGTCGAAGTACCCAGCGTCGCCGACGAGATTCCCTTCAATCCGTGAAACCCCTCTTACTTTCAGTGTTGAGAGAAGATCGGCAAGCTGCGCCGAATTGAAATCGGGATCGCCATAGCCTTTAATGTAAATATTCCCGTGGATGATCCCGTCAGTGACTGTCGTATCCGAATACAGTTCTGTTTTTAACTGAAAACTTTTTCCAAGCAGCGATAAGGCGGCGGCGGTAGTCACGAGCTTCATATTAGAAGCAGGCCGCATGAGCATTTTAGAGTCGCGGTCATAGATGACCTCGTTAGTGTTCAGGGAAACGATTTTCACACCGCATTTGGTTGCTGTAAAAATGGAATCGGCAAGCAGAGCGTCCATGCTTCCGCGAAAATGCTCGAGGGGCGTTTCTCCCCGGGTCAATTGATCGGCGGCGGAGCAAGAATCAAGGATAAAGGCGAGAAGAACGAGAGGAACTAAAAGGAGGAATTGTTTCATCGATGATTACTATTTACCCAGTTCTTCAGAATAAGATTCGACACAGTGCAATGTAGAAAAATTATGATGCGCACGCAAGGCGGGTAATGACAGTACGTTTTAGAGTTTTGGAACGGATTTCCATCCCTTCCTATGTTGTTGCAGCGGTAGAAGCGGTCGAAAGGCCGTTCCTCGTGAAAACGCGCTACTACCAGAATTTGGTAGTGGGGCCTTTTGTCCCCAACCCACAATGTTCACCCTGATCCCGCCCGAAAGGGCGGGACGCGACGCCAGACGCGCACCGCTTGTTCAGGATGAGTCGCCGCGGCGGAGTCGAAGGGCTGCAGTTGCCTTCCCTCCAAAAGACCCCACCACCAGAATTTTTGGCGATGTCCTAATTAGGGTAGGAGTCATATCAGCAATGCTTTGTCGTGTCATCCTGATCCCGCCGGTTTTTGGCGGGAGAAGGATCCATGACACTGAAGCTTGGTATATTTGCGATATTGTGTTGACGTGGTTTCTTCACTTCGTCCCGCGGCCGCGGGACTCGTTCAGAATCACACGGCTGAGAGATTTTATTATATTCACTCAAATTAGGACACTACCGAATTTTTGATATTCTCCTCTCATTTGCTATATTTAAAACATGGGTAAACCGGTGATCACTTTAGGAATAGAAACTTCCTGCGATGAAACGTCATCCGCTGTTATGCGCAACGGAACGTTGCTTTCGAACGTGGTTTCCTCGCAGTTCGTTCACGGGCAGTATGGCGGGGTTGTGCCCGAACTCGCGTCGCGCGCACACCAGAGGTTGATGATCCCGATTGTTCACGAAGCCCTGGCGAAAGCACATGTTTCCCAAAATGATTTATCTGCCGTTGCCGGCGTCATCGGGCCTGGATTGATGGGGTCGCTGCTTGTCGGTCTGAATTTTGGCAAATCCTTTGCCTACGGACTCGGAATTCCCTTCATCGGCGTCAATCACATGGAAGCGCACATCTATTCTAATTTCATTGAAGAAACCGGGCCATCTTTTCCTTTTGTCTGCCTGACCGTGTCCGGCGGCCATACGCAGCTGGTCGTGATGCGTGAAGATTTTCAGTATGAGACGATTGGACAGACACGCGACGATGCGGCTGGAGAAGCATTCGACAAAGTGGCCAAGATGCTGGAACTCGGGTATCCTGGAGGTCCGAAGGTGGATGCACTTGCCAGCGAGGGAAACGCCGAAGCCATAAACTTCCCCCGGTCCTTTTTGGACGACGATCCTTTCGGTTTCAGTTTCAGCGGTATCAAAACTTCTGTTCTCTATTACCTCCGCGACAACCACCGCGCTGGAATTTCGAAAACTGAATTGGCAGATATTTGCGCGAGCTTTCAGGCATCGGTGGTCGATGTGCTTGTGATCAAGACGATAGCGGCGGCGGAAGAATACGGGGTCAAAGATATCGCGATGGCTGGGGGCGTTTCGGCCAACTCCGGGCTCCGTCGCGCGATGAGCGCGGCCGCTTCGCATGCTCACCTTCGGTTATTCGTACCAAAGTTAGAGTACTGTACTGATAACGCCGCGATGATCGCCGCGGTCGGTTATCGGAAATTTTTGAGAAAATCCTTTTCTCCGATTTCGGAGAGCGCTGTTGCTGGGCTTGAACTTGGCGCGCAATCTTCCAATTGAATCAGATCTCAACGTGAACCGTATCCGTGCCGCCTTCGGGCAGCTTGAGTCTCAAAAAAGAAAGGCTCTTATACCGTACATCACGCCGGAATATCCGATCGCCGGCGCGACTGTTCCATTGATCCTCGGGCTTGAGAAAGCGGGCGCGAATCTGGTCGAAGTGGGTATCCCGTTTTCGGACCCTATCGCAGATGGGGTAACGATCCAGCACTCGTCCCATATTGCTATTCAGAACGGCGCGACGATACACACAGTGCTGGGATCTGTGAAAGAGGCGCGGCAGAAATCTGAAATCCCTATCGTGTTGATGGGGTACGTGAATCCGATCTTTCGCTACGGGATGGAGAAATTTCTTCATGATGCGAACCAATCCGGAGTGGACGGGGTCATCGTTCCAGACTTGCTTCCTGAAGAAAGTGAGGAATGGCGGAAACTCTCGTCAAAATACGCCGTGAGCAATATTTTCCTGATCGCCCCGACGACTCCTGCAAAGAGAATTCAGTATCTCGACTCCATCTCAACGGATTTTTCCTACTGCGTTTCGGTCACCGGCGTCACGGGCGCACGGTCGAGTTTTGGCGATGCTCATGCGCTTGAGACGTTTCTCCAGCGCGTAAGAGAGAACACCGTTAAACCCTTCGTGGTCGGCTTCGGCATTTCGAAAAGGGACCAGGTCGCGGCGATGTGCCGTGTCGCCGACGGCGTTGTCGTGGGGTCTGCGCTGCTCCGCAGCATCGAGAACGACAAGACAGTCGACAGTGTCGTAACGTCAGCCGGCGCGTTTCTCTCGTCGCTGCAATAGAGTGACCCAGGCGGTGAACGATTGTTGAAATATCTGACCACACCATATCGGGACGACTGATGGCCTTAATAGATGAGTGGCGAATCAAGATCGACAACGTTGATAAGAAGCTGGTGGATTTGCTCAACGAGCGTGCGCGGTATGCCGATGAAATTGGAAAAATAAAGGAGCAGCTCGGCATGGACGCCTATTCACCCCGCCGCGAACATGACGTGCTGGAGAATGTGCTTGGCGCCAACAAGGGCCCCTTGTCGGACGCAGCGCTCCGCCGCTTGTTCGAGCGCATCATCGACGAATCCCGGAAACTTGAACGTGAGGCAATGATTGAACGAAAAAAATCTTCAGCGCAGAAGTAAGCGCGTATCATTTGGTGCCCTTCGCGCGGCTGGAACGATCGTCTTTCTTCTGCTCCTCCTGGCGCTCTATCTGATGATGTGGGAACCCAACTCATTTGAACCATCCCCGAAGATCGTCACAGTGAACCGCGGCGAAAATTTTAGCCAGGTCGTCGATGCCTTTGCATCGTCGGGCCTCGTCGCTCATCCTGCTCTTTTCAAGATCGCCGGGAAAGCTTTCGGATATGGGGGAAAAATCAAAATCGGCAAATATAGTTTTCAAAGCGGCGTCTCTAACCGCGAAATTCTCTACGCTATCAGCACAGGGACGTCCACGGCGAATCCTTCCGTAACGATTTATGAGGGGCTCCGTGGAACGCTCATCGCGAAGATCCTGAAGCGGGAGGTGGGAATAGACTCCGCGAGAATGATACTGCAATTCGGCGATACGTCGCTCATTCAATTGAAGAATCATGGAGCATCTTCGCTGGAGGGATTCCTTCTCCCCGAGACGTACGAATTTTACTGGCAGGTCGATGAGAAAGAGATCATGCGCGACATGCTTGCAGAGTTCCGAAAATTCTTTACGGACAGTCTGCAGCAGCAGGCCAGGAAAATGAAGATGACCATCGGGCAGGTTCTAACGATGGCTTCCATTGTTGAAGGAGAAACGGTACTTGATCAGGAGCGGCCGATGATCGCGGGACTCTACTACAATCGTCTTCATCGGGGGATGAAGCTCGAAGCAGATCCAACAATTCAATACATCATCCCGGACGGTCCGCGCCGGCTTCTCTACAACGACCTCAGAATAGATTCGCCGTATAATACGTACAAAAAATACGGGCTCCCGCCGGGGCCGATCAACAATCCTGGAAGAAAATCCATCCTCGCTGCATTGTACCCTGCCAAGCATAATTACCTCTATTTCGTCGCCGACGGATTGGGGGGACATCGGTTTGCGCGAACGTACGGCGAACATTTGAAAAACGTTCGGGCGTATCGCCGAGCTCATGCGATGGCAAACGCACACTAAACTTTAGGATCTTCGCCTACGGCCATGAATTCTATTTCAGGTTCAACCATTGTGTCATACAGACGAAAGTTCCGAAGGAATTCCTATTGTTTTCTCTGTATGCTTGCCTAAACGAGGATGACATTTTTTTTGAGGGTAATATATTCAAACTGAAACATTGCTCTGAATTCGGAGGTTGTCAGTTGGAAGAAGAAGAATTGTTTTTGAAGTATAACGGTTACAGAATCAGTTTTAGAATGTTACATTCTTTCCGAGAAAGAAAGTAACCAAAGAAATCTTTCGAAATCGTAACACACGGATTCAATCCCCCCGCACGTGCCGTCAATTTTGGTGCTCGACACTTGCTGAATATTTTGAGATCTTGCCCGAGCACCGAAATTGAAACTCCTCGATTGAATCCTCCCCCCCCGCGCGCACCCGACGATTTCGATTCAGCCCTGCAAATGCTGACGTCAAATGCTCGGAATCGATGGCAATGGGCGAAAGGGGCGATGCGTGCGTTGAGAAAACGGCGGGCTTGCGTGATGGCATGAGTGAGCCGTTTTCTTTGGCGTGTGTTGTGGGAAGCATCGCGCGGGTTCCGATTCCGAGTTGCTCTTCCCGTTTTCCAAAGACATGAAAGGCGGGATCCCGTACAGAGGGACTTTGCTTCTTTCTCTGGCAACGGAGAAAGAAGGGGAGACTATAAAAATGCTGTGATCGAAACTGAATCATTACTCTTTTTCTCGATAAAGTATCCGACATCTATGCTGGATGAATTCATTTGACTTTCGGCGGCTAATTTTATATAATTGTATACGATTCAATGACTTAGACACTTTTTTCTCCACCACGCTATGACCAAGACAACGAAGTGGGTACTTGCCGGCATCGGGACGGTATTCGTCCTTTTCGTCTTGTTTTGGGGGGCGATCCTCTTCTTTTTCTTTCAGGGAGACAGCGACGAAGAATACTCATCCGGCACCGGAGGTACTCTTGCAATCGTCGAGCTGAAAGACGAAATCCTCTCTTCTGAAAACATCGTACGTCAGATAAAGAAATACCGCGAAACCACGTCCGTGAAGGGAATTGTATTGCGCGTGGAATCTCCCGGCGGCGGAGTTTCTGCCAGTCAGGAAATTTATGAGGAAGTGAAAAAAACGCGCGACAGCGGCAAACCGGTTGTAGTATCGATGGGATCCGTTGCCGCGAGCGGCGGGTACTATGTTTCGTGCGGCGCTACAAAAATCGTCGCAAATCCCGGGACGGTGACCGGGAGCATCGGCGTTATTTCGCAGTTCATGAATTTCAATCAGCTGATGGGGAAGGTCGGCGTCCGTACGACGACGGTGAAAAGCGGCAAGTTCAAGGACACCGGCAATCCATACCGGGAGATGACCGAAGAAGAGAAGAAGTATTTTCAGGAAACGATCGACGAAGTGTATCAGCAATTCCTGGCGGTGGTGGAAAAGGAGCGGAAGCTTTCTCCGGAGGCGGCAAAAAAACTCGCCGACGGAAGAATCTTCACGGGGAAGAAAGCGTATGAGGTCGGCCTCGTCGATACGCTGGGGACGTACGAAGACGCGATTGCTCTCGCCGCGCATCTTGCAGGGATTTCCGGGACGCCGAAACTTCTGAAAGAAAGAAAAAAGGAACGTTTGTCGGACATTTTATTCGGCAGCCTCAAAGAGGAAATTGTCGGCTTGAAGCAGGATCTGCTGAGCCAGCCGATGCTGCAATACAAACTCACACAACCGTAACAACACAGGAGAACGCACTTGACCAAAGCAGATATTGTGGACGTCATTGCATCCGGCACAG
>Ga0265338_10000107_pt1 | contig 153589 bp, 177 predicted proteins | sample 42126metaG_FD_193579 | JGI IMG/M metagenome (GOLD analysis project Ga0265338, IMG submission 193579) | Rhizosphere microbial communities from Carex aquatilis grown in University of Washington, Seatle, WA, United States - 4-21-26 metaG | ecosystem: Host-associated > Plants > Roots >...
GAGCGCGCAGTTTTTTGACGTTATAATCTGTCGCTTCAAAGCGTTTGATGGCTTCTATCAGTGAGTCGACTGATGGTTCGTCAAAGAAAGTGCCCGTCTCGCCCTCAACGATCGTCTCCAGCGCTCCGCCGCGGCCGTAAGCAATTACACCGCAGCCGCTGGCCATGGCTTCGAGCGGGGTAATGCCAAAGTCTTCTTCGGCCGTGAAGATGAAGCCTTTGGAGATGGCATACAGGTTGGCAACCTCTTCATCTGATACCCGACCAGCGAACTTGATGGTTGGCCCAGCCAGCCGGCGCAACTTTGCCATTTCCGAACCGTCACCGGCAATGACCAAAGTTCGCTTCATACGATTGCAGGCCCCGATAGCTAACTCAATCTGCTTATAAGGAATCAGCCGTGACACCACCACATAGTCGTCACCCCGGTGCTCTGCCGGCTTAAATCGCTCAACCGTCACCGGCGGGTGGATAACGGTAGCCTCGCGGCGATAATACTTATTGATCCGGGCCGCTACATAGTTTGAATTAGTCAACAGGTGGTCCGGACGCTGAGCGGCGGCAAAGTCCCACTCGCGCAAACCGCTGACAATCTGCGGCATGACCCGCTTCACCAGGGGTGATAATGGCCCAAAGCCCGGCTGGGCAATGTAGTTGTGATAACCACTCCAGTAGTAACGCGTTGGGGTGTGTAAGTAGCTGATGTGAAGCGTACCGGGTGCCGTGATCACGCCCTTGGCCTCAGCCGAGCTTGATGAAACCACCAGATCGTAATCCGAGAAATCAAATGATTCAAAGGCCACTGTTCTAAGGGTTGGATACAACTGATGTTTGCGTTTCGCTAGCAGCCAATGCTGTAAAAACGAAGTCCTCACGTTGAGATCGGCGAATTTTGGCATATTATCGGGGTTAAAAACCGATGTGTAGATTGGCGCCTCGGGATAAAGCTCGTGCAGCTGCCACAACACCCGCTCCCCGCCTCCTTGGTTGGTAAGCCAGTCGTGGACCAAGGCTACTTTGATAGCCACTAGTATGCTCCGCCCTTACGCAACACCACCGCCGCAGTCTTTAGCAAGATCTTGATATCGAGCAGTAAGCTCCAATGCTCAACGTAGTAAATATCCAGCTTAACTCGCTCATCGTAGCCAATGTCGTTGCGACCGGAGATCTGCCATAATCCCGTCAACCCTGGCTTAAGCGCCAAGAAAATAGCTGTGTTCTTGCCATAGCGAGGCAATTCTTCTTCGAGTATCGGCCGCGGGCCCACCATGCTCATGTTGCCTTTGAGCACGTTAAATAATTGCGGCAGCTCATCGAGGCTGGTGCGGCGCAAGAACCGTCCCACCGGCATCACCCTGGGATCGTGCACCAGCTTCTGATTAGTCTTAAATTCATCCAATAGGTCTTTACGCCCCATGGCGGCCAAGGCCTGGGCGGCAGTTTTATAGGGGCGGTTGGGGCCGTCACAGTACTTCCAATACATGCTGCGGAACTTATATACTCCCACCGGTTTACCGCTGCGACTAAGGCGTTCGTGCTTGTAGAATATTGGGCCATCGTCGGTTAAGCGCATGGAAATGGCGATCACCAAAAATACCGGGCTAAGGATAATGAGGGCTAGCCCCGCTCCCAGAATATCGAACAACCGCTTAATAATCCGGCCCCAGCCTTCCAGTGGCGTACTCAGAATCTCAATAACCTGTTCCCCACCAACTGAGGTAATCCGGGAATTAGTGGCAAATAAACCAAACTGATTGGGTACGAACCGATATACTATCTGATTATTGTTGGCGTAGTTAACCAACTCTAGGACATCTTCTGGTGGCAAGGCAGAGTCGGCCTGCAGCATTTCATCAATCTTAGTACCACTTAGTTCATCCAGGTTTTTAATGATCTTGGCACCTGGAAATCCCTTGGAATGGACTTTGAGCCGGTCGAGCACAGCCACCACATTGTAGCCGGTCTTATTGGTATTGCCGAGCGAACCATACAGACCTTGGGCAATTGGACCGCTGCCAACCAATAACACCCGCCTGGTACCGAGCCCAAAGCGAAACAGGAACCGCTCAATGCTATCGACGATTAAACGAGCCGTTACTACGAATACAAAGCTCAGGATATAACCATAGACCGGGATGGCGCGCGATGGGAAGATCGGATTACGGGCGAAGAAATCGGCCATAATGAGGAACATGGTACCGCCAGATACGCCAATGAATACCTTGCTGATCTCGTCGAACCGGCTCCTGACGCTGGTTAGTGAGTAGAGGCCCAGCAGGGCAAAGATAAAGATCCAGACTGGCAGCACCACCAGCACAATCTTCAGGAATAATAGTGCCCGGATCGGGTTAGGCACCGGGCGGTTGTCGAGCTTAACCCGTAGCACATAGGCCAGCACAAAGGCCAGGAGTATGGCCGCAAAGTCGACAAAGGGCAAAAGCGCGTTGAATATCAGTTGGCTGTTCTTACGCATCAGGACTAATAATACAGCAAAATAACAAGCTCCGCTCGGGAGCACAACCTGTTGGCTGAACTATAAGCGGAGATTCTTAATGCTAGATTACCGGTAAGCCGGATTCTGTTACTACCTGGACTGAGCCGAGTAGCAGATGATCATCTATCTTGGGCGCACCATTGCTGGGCGTCTCTTTGCGGGATTATCGCTGGTTGGAGCGGGTACTCCTTACAACCAACATACCTTGCAGCAGACGGGGTTTACCTTCTCCTGTTGTCACCAACAGGCGCTGTGGGCTTTTACCCCACTCGTTTCACCCTTACCCCGATGAATCGTCGGGGCGGTATCGTTTCTGTGGCACTTTCCCTAGGCTTCATCGGCAGCTATTTTCTCGAGAGAAATAATCGCCGAGTTACTCCCGGTTGCCGTTAGCAACCGTCCTTACCCTATGCTGTCCGGACTTTCCTCTCATGTGAGCGATCATCCAGTAATCTAGCTCACACATTATACCAGGTTTTTATGCCTATCTCAAGCCAATTCTCCTGAATTATCATCCTGGGTCCAACGTTTGTCATCCTGAACTTGATTCAGGATCGATTCCGGATCAAGTCCGGAATGACAGATTATCTGATGCCTAAAGATTTATCGATGGCGATATTTACCTGAGCATCGGCGGCCTTGTTGTTAGCCCGATAAACATGCTCATAAGTGGTTTCATAATCAGCCGCTAGTCGCTTAATCTCATCAAATATCGGCCTGAGGGCTTCGTTCTTCATGCGATAAACACCTGTTAGCTGCTTCATGGCCAGTTCTGAGTCCATAAAAAACTGTATGCGCTTGGGTTGGTACTTTTTGGCTTCCTGAAGGCCAAATAATATCGCCTTATACTCTGCCTGATTATTCGTAGTCTCTCCCAAATACCGGCCAAACGCCTCAATTACTTCGCCTTTTGCTGTACTAATTACAACACCACTAGCCGCCGGCCCCGGATTCCCCCGCGCTCCCCCATCTGTAAAAATGATTATTTCTTCATGCATGCTTAGTCCTTAACTTTCTATTAGGTGAGAACGTAACCAGACCTCCAAGTAGGCCGTTGACGAATGCTAAGTATATCGGATAGGCCATCAGGACAAGTGAGAATCTTCCTACGGCGATTGTTGAGAGAGCCCCCCCGATGAAAACGAGCCAAAACGTACTGGCTGTCTCGGTTTCTGGGTGGGCATACGCTTTCGGTATGGTTGGAATGGCTCCCGAGAAGTCTATCAAGATTGTCATTGCTAAGGCTAGCCCAGGACTATTGAAGCCCCACCACAATAGTAACCCAACAGCTGCACCGACTAGGGACAACTTATCTAGAAATTCCCAGCCACCTTGGCCATGCCATATCGATAAAATGAAGGTGGTACTCGTGCCAATCAGATCAGCGGCAGTCAAAATGGCTGAATACGTACCGCCCTCTCTGATTTGAACAGCCAGAGCAATCGCGAGAAGAACACTCCAAATCAGCCAAGTGGCCCGATTTGGCTTTGTCTCTCCTCTAATAGTTTCATAGATATAAGGGATTGGCGCAATTAACGCCAAGATGCCAGCAATTATTCCGAGAATATGAAGCATGTGCTCATTATACATGGTCGGGGTGACAGGACTTGAACCTGCGACCTCACGGCCCCCAGCCGTACGCGCTACCAACTGCGCCACACCCCGTTATGTGCGTCTTGGTGACGCGGATTTAGTTTACAGGACTAATCAGATAATTGAAATCCGCTGCAGGGCAGGTGGTCTGTTTTCCCTGCACAAAGCGCAGGTGGGTGCCCGCAGACACCAGGCCACGGCCAGGGTCAATCTAGAGCTCCCGATTGAAAACATAACAAGGAAAAATTACCAGCGCTACCGCTGCGGCAGATAATGCTATTCTAGCTGGTCTTAGAAGTTGAGGCCAGTTAGTCCCGGTACGAGGAATCGGAGTATGTAGCCCGAGAGTTGGGCGATGACCGGACTAATAAATGGAAACAGCACCAGCAGTAAGAGAGCAAAGATGAGGATGCCGGCGCGCTCAATACGATCCATCACCTGGCGAACTGGCAGCGGGGCCACGGCGTAGAGGATGCGAGAGCCATCGAGCGGCGGGAAAGGGATCATGTTGAAGATGAAGAAACCAACATTTACTACGATGATTGTTATTAGGAACGTCACACCGGTCTGCGACGGATGCAAGAACCGCAGCCAAGCCGCAAAGAAGGCCGCCAGGAAGAGATTCGTCAGTGGACCGGCAGCGGCCACTAAAGCCGCTCCCCACTTGCCACCGCGCACCGCCCAGGGGTTAAACGGCACCGGGCGGGCCGCGCCAAACACCACTGGCGAGTGGGCCAGGATCAGCGCCACCGGCAGCAGCACCGTCATAAAAGGATCAATGTGAGCCAACGGGTTAAGGGTTAGCCGACCCTGCCGCATGGCCGTCTGGTCGCCCAGATAATTACTGGTCCAGGCATGCATAAACTCGTGCAGTGTGATCGATAAGATTAGCGCGATGATGATGAATACGAGGGACATACCACTATTGTACCGCAAAAATGAATTGGGCCCGGGGACGTTCCCCGGACCTATCAAAACCTCTTGCGCTCTTGCACGTTCGCCGCCTCAATGTAGCCAGCGATCAGTTTCTTTAGCGGCTCGAGCAACTTTTTGTGACGACCATCACCAAGGGGTCCGCTCAGAACCTCGGGATGCTCCTGAAGCAGCACCTCTATTCGAGCAAGATGCTGCAGAAAAGTCGGGTAAGAGTTATCGAGTGGCTGAATCTGCTTAAGGTCATTTCTAGCAAACACCAGCACCAATTCACTCCCCCATATCAGCTCACCCCAGTCTCTACGCAGGTAGGAGAATTCATTCCGCTGCCTCTGGGGACCCGATCGAGGCGTGATGCACTCGGAGGTGAGCCGGTAGCGCCTGTGCGGTTTTTCTTGTGGTCGGGCCCGATACAGCACCCCTCCAGTAATCCGTGGGCGTTTAAGGTCGGTCAGAACCAGGATGTCGGTAGTTGGGCCCATTAGGGCTCTGATATAGAGATTCCTTTCGGCACTGGCGCATAAACGATCCATTGGGGCATAGGAAACCATCTTGCCTCCAATCCACTCGAGATGTAACAATTGTGCCTAGAAGCGACGCATTTGTCCACCAGGTTGACTATTCTTGGGTAATCAGCTAAGATTATCAGGTTAATTTTGAATGATATGGCATACGCATGTGACATTTGTGGTAAGGGTAAGCAGTTCGGGCATAACGTTAGCTTCTCGCAGCGCAAGACCAATAAAGTCTGGAAGCCGAACCTGCAACGCCACCATCTGACCTTAAACGGCACCAAGGTGCAAGTGAAGGTCTGTTCCTCGTGCTGGCGCACGCTAGCCAAGTACCAACGCCAAGCCGAAGCCAAGGCGGCCGAGACCGCCCCCAAGGAGCCCGTTAAGGCTTAATTCATCTGATCAATAACCAAATCTGCCCGCCATGATCCAGGCGGTTTTTTACGTTAACTTTTTCGCCTGTTTCCAGAGCAGCTCAAACATCTGGCGATTAACATTGGCCAGAACCTTGCTTTCAATAATGACCCCAATTAACTCTCCCTCCACGAAGGAGACGGTTGCAACTCTGTCCAAGTAGATATTTATTTCAACTGGCTCGGTAAAGTCTGCTGGATTAACCGTGCGGGTCTCGCGTAATTCCTCTTTATCGCGCCTGGATACCTCTAGCCCCTCAGCTGTGGCTGGAATGATCGATCTCATGGGGAGATTACTACTAGCTCGGCGCCTAATGTACCAATTTTGGAAGTCATCAATGCTGTACTCAACTGCTTCAGCGATTCCAATTGATAGAATCTCCGTGCCGCTTGGGAGTAATAAACTCTCTTCATAAACAGATTTGATACCATCTATTCCAGAAAAGAATCTGGTCCCGGGTTTATTCCGACTCTCGCTGCTTAAACCTAATATCCCAGGAAGCACTTTCTCGAATTGACTGACCTTATTCCTCTCCAGTGCTAATAATTTACGGGGATCTTCGGCTCGGTACTGCCTGGTGGCGCCATCCTGAAGACTCACAAAGCCCTTATCCCGCAAGGCATCAAGCAGCACATAAGCTGTCGGCCGCTTGATGGCGGCTTTGGCGGCAATAGCCGACACATCTGCCTGCCCCAACTCGATTAAAGCCAAATATAAAGCACTCTCTTTGTCGGTCAGGCCAAGTTCTTGGAGTAGTTTAAGGTATTCGTTCATGTTGTCAGAATTATAGACAATTAGTGATACACTTGTCAACAATTTATCTTAAGAATGCTTGTCATAACTATTGACAATATTTAATTTATTTGCTATCATCAAATGCGATCAAGGAGTTTTTGATGAGCACTAAACTACTGTATTTAGAAAACATGCATGATCTTACGTGCACTGCCTATGTCGACCGGGTTGAACAAAAAGACGGTCGCAGCGTGGTGTATCTCGATCAAACTATCTTCTACCCTCAAGGTGGCGGACAGCCTTATGATACTGGCACAATCGAGACCGAAGATACTAAGTTCAATGTTGAAGAAGGTAGATTTATCGAGGGTGAGGTGCTGCATATTGGTTACTTTGAAGGTCGACCTTTCATCCAAGGCGAAGACGTCCACTGTCAGATTGATGCCGAGCGCCGCCAATTACATAAGCGCTTGCATTCAGCTGGACACGTTCTGGACATGGCGGTAACAAAGCTGGGATACGACTGGATACCGGGTAAAGGTTACCACTTCCCCGACGGTCCATATGTCGAATACGCCGGCAGCCTCGAAGGGCTCGACAAGGACGAGGTAATTAGTCAGCTCAACAAAACTATGGCCGATCTAATAGCTAGTAATCCGACCACCGAAGTAAAATTCGTGACCCTGGAAGAGCTACATAAACTCTGTCGTCATGTTCCGGATAATCTGCCAGTGGGCAAGCCGATCCGGGCCGTTATGTACGGTGACTTTGCGGTACCCTGTGGCGGCACCCATGTAGCTGCGTTAAAAGATATTGGCCGAGTCCACATTCGAAAGATTAAAGGCGGCGACGTGATCAAGATATCCTACGAGATAAGTTAAGAGTAGTTACTTAGCCTCAGGCTTAACAACCACAACTGCCATTTCTTCGGGCAGGTCGCGGGCGCTAATCTTGAATTTGGTGACGGCTTCGGGCGTGGCGCCGAGCTCTTTGGTGAAGACGTCGACTTTGTCTTGTGGCATTTCGTAGGTGCTAACGCCGTCGTCGTAGTGCGTCGGTATCACCACTTTGGGCTCAACTTGAGCGACAATGGCGGCGGCCGCTGGGGCATCGAGTGTTAGCCCACGGCCACCGACCGGAATCACTAGAACATCAACTTGGCCCATGGCTTCGAGCTGGGTATCTGATAATACTGGGGCGATATTGGCCAAAACTGCCACGTTAGTGTCTTCGATTTGCAGGACATAGATGGTGCCATTCTGGCCGTCTTTATCAATGTGCAGCTGAGCCCCAACGCCGGTAATGAGCGCCCCACCAACTTCATACTCACCGGGGCTATCGAGAATCATGGCCTCACCTGTAGCGGCCTTGTCGCCGCGTTGGGTCAGGGCAATCACGTCGACCTTGGTATCGCTCGGCAGCTTAGGCCCGACTACCACAGAGAACTTACGGGTAGTTAGTTTAACAAGGCCGTTTCCGAGGTTGGTAATTTCCATAATCTAAGTTAGTCCTTCGGCCGTAGCGGCCCCATTCTTAATCTTGAGCGGCACCGTTTCGGCATCGTCGCCGTGCAGCGTTTCAACTTCGTGTTGGCGGCGACTCTCAGCGGCGTCGATGATAACAATTTTTTTGGCATCCATAACGTCGGCTAGGAACCGATCATTCAAATTCAGGCGGTAATCATAGTCCTCCGGCGACGAGATCCAATAGTTGAGCTCACGGCCAACGTCCTTCTCCATCTCACCGATGACCTTAGCCATCTTGGCGCGGTTAACGTCGCCCATAATGATAATGTCGACACCAATGTGCGGATCGCGCACGAACGAACCGGTGAGGAAGGCTAGTTGAACAGTTCCAGTCGATCGCAACTTACGCGCAATCTGCTCTTCTTCTTTGGTCTCCGTGAGAGCCTTGTTGTTAACCGGCAAGTCGGTGAAGATGCGGCGTAGCTCGGCATAATACTGATACTTTTGATTAACCTCGTAGTACAGGCGGTTGTTGCTGTTATCGGAGCTAATGATGCCGATACTAAGGAGGTTAGACAATTCTCGGCGCACTGAATTGATCTGCTCGTCGATCTTGCGGGTGATTTCGCGCACGTAATAAGCCCGGTCCGGATTGTTTAAAAACAGACTCAGCAGCTTGACGCGCGTCTTCGATCCAAATAAGTGCTCAAACACCTGAGGGCGATCTCCATACGTTACGTGATGGGTTAATTCTACCGAATCTAACCTGAAAAGACAATGCAGCAGCATCACAATTTTTGGTTTAATAGCGTACCCAAAGCCGTGATTGAATACATTCTTGTGTTAGCGGTTCAGCTTAGCTGCCAAGTCAGCGGCTTGATGCTCCAAAGTGTCATCCAGCCCTCTGAGTTCGCAGTTAGGAGATCGGCGCCTTAGGGCTGTCTCGATTAAGAAGTCGGCCAGGTTTGGGTTCTTCGGTAGGATCGGTCCGTGCAAATAAGTCCCAATCGCGTTGTGCCTGAGTGCTCCCTCTTTACCCGAGGTGCCATCATTGCCGGCACCCAACACGATAGTCCCAAGAGCTGCCTGTGTTTCATCAAGCCTAGTTTGGCCGCTGTGGTTCTCAAATCCAACCAGGCGACCAAACGGAGTGTCAGTCACAATGTTGCCAATCATGCGCGTAGAACCGGCTACCGTCTCCGCCCCAAACAGGCCGATCCCGGGTAGTTCCCGACCCTCTGCCGTCACAAAGCGACGACCAAACAGTTGATACAAACCGCAGATGAGTAACATCGGCAGACCATCTTCAGCTGCAGCCACCAGGCCTCTACGACGCTTCATGAGGTCGTTTGCCACCAGTTCTTGGCCCATGTCCTGGCCGCCGCCGCCAAAGACGATGTCGGCCTTCGCAAAGTCATAATCTTGGCCCAGATGAATCTCGTCTATTTGCGTCCTGATCCCTCGCCACCGGCAACGCTGCTCGAGCACAATCACATTGCCACGATCACCATAAATGTTCATCTCGGCCGGGTATAAATACGCTATGCGCAGCGGCTTCATAGTCGCGTCTCCCCGACAGTAGCGATGTCGGCTAACTGTCGGCGAACGCCCAACATGGCAGTATAGGTCGGCAGGATCAATCCGGTTTCTCCGGCTGGAATACTGGCAATAAAGCCTTCTAATGCATCCGGTATATCGACTGCTAACTTGAACTTGAGGTCGGCATACTTTAGACGCAGTGCTAGATCATAGGCTCTGGTGCCGCTCGCCAAAATTTGTTTGGGGCCGTCTAAATCTTCAAACGCGACGTCCCAGAGCCACGACACATCGCGGCCATCGGCAATTAAATCGTTCACCAATATGAGCAAAGGCTGCTTGGCCCCTTCGATCAAATAGGTCTGAATAACTTGATTGAACCCGGTTGGGTTTTTAACCAATAATAATTGCAGCCTGCGCCGCCCGATTTCGACCACTTCGGCCCTACCAAAGGCTGGCGGCATCGTCCGTATCATCATGACAATATCGCTCAAATCACGGCCAGCCTCAATTGAGACCGTGATGGCCGCGAGAGCGTTATAAACATTGTACAAACCGGGTAATTTCAGGTTCAAATCAGCTTTCGCTGACCCAGTTTTAATGTCGCTGGTTGAAGTACTCAAACTAACTTCCGTTGTAGTCCCAACAACGTTTATCAAAGGCCTCTTGAAGTCTTTGTTGCTGCAATGGTAACGGCCAATGTGGGCATAGTAGACTTCATCGTAAACCAGCGCCCTACCGCAAACTGGGCAGGTATTGGAATCAGCCGCGAAGTCGTGAGGTAACTTTTTAACTGCCGCTTTGTCGAGCCCAAAAAAACGGACGTTGGATAAGCCTTGACCCAGCCAAGCCACTAGCGGATCATCGCCGTTCAGTACCACCGTAGCCTTAGTCTGGCCCAAAACCGCCTTGAGCTTTCCAGCCAAAGTATTGAGTTCACCGTAACGATCGAGCTGGTCACGGAAAAGATTTAGGATTACGACACTACTTGGCTTGAGGCTTCGAAATGCTTCCGGGAATGATGCTTCATCGACTTCAAATACCGCCGATTCAGCCTGCAACTGTCCGCGCCAATTAGTATCAGCAATTAATGTCGATAGTAGCCCGCGAGTCAAATTAGATCCGGCGCGATTGGTCAAAATTTTACCGTTACCTGTCTCCAGCGCGGCTACAATCATGCGCGTCGTAGTTGTTTTCCCGTTCGTGCCCGTAATCAGTGTAACTTTGCCATCCAGTTGATGCCCGAAGTATTCAAGCAAGCCGGGTCGCAAGCGTTCAGCCACCAAGCCGGGCAGCGCGCTACCATCGCCGCGACCAAGCAGCTGGGACAAGCCGGAGCTGAGTTTGGCGAGCCAGATTACAAGGATAGTTGGCATGAATCTATTATAGCCTGTCGGACTTAAGCTTACTGGCGATGAACCGATAAGCCTGATCCTTATACTGAAACCAGTCGATATCCTGATTACGCCGGAGCCAGGTTAGTTGGCGTTTGGCCAGTTGCCGGCTATGTAGCGCGATCAAATCTTCGGTCTGCGCCAGTGAAAACTCACCCGTTAGATGACTAACCACCTCGGCATAGCCAGGGCTTTTGAAGGCTTCGAGGTCATCTGGGTAACGTTTCAGCAAACGACGCACCTCATCAACCAGTCCATCTGCCATCATCTGTTTGGTCCTGGTATCGATTCGGATCTGAAGTTCGCTGTCACTCGGTCGCAATCCAACCAAGATAACATTTGGATCAAGCGCTTGCCGCTGATGCGGTTGTCCGATAGTTTCGAGTGCTCTAATCACCCGACGCGAGTTCTTCAAATCAATCCTGCCAACAGCTCCCGGATCCCTCTCTTTCAGTTCATGCACCAAATCCTCGAGTGGCCGCTGTTCTAACTCTGCTCGTTTACTGCTCCGAGTTCCAGCCGGAAACTGATAATCGTACAACACCGCATAAGCATACAGACCACTACCTCCTACCAGAATCGGCAGATGCTTGCGCTCCCGAATCTCATTGATAGCCCGAAGAGCCGCTGCCTTGAACTCAGCCGCACTATACGTGTTGTCTGGACTTGCTAGGTCGAGCATGTGATGCGGTATCTCTTTTTGATCGGCTGCGCTGGGTTTGGCCGTACCAATATCCATCCCCCTATAAATCGTCCTGGAATCGGCACAAATGATCTCGCCGCCAAACTCACGCGCCAATTTCATAGCCAGTTCAGACTTGCCGCTGGCGGTTGGCCCCAGGATCGCGACCAGCCGAGTCACTCCGGCCACCATAACAACCGTTCCAGATCCACCACCCGATACTTATGATCAATCTGCACACCCTCCGCCACCAGGTCACGCTTATGGGCCTCATAGCCACCGGTAGTGTAGCCACGGGCCAAAGTTCCGTCCTTGTGAACCACCCGCTGCCAGGGCAAATCCAGCGGACCCCAGTGCGCCACCTGACCGACTTGCCGCGACGCTCGCGGACTTCCCAGCAGAGCCGCAATCTGTCCATAAGTCATCACTCGACTGCGCGGAATTTGGCCCACTAGATCATAAACGCCCTGGCTAAACGATCCTGGTTCGCTCATCTATCACTCGCAGCCGACACAGCCGATCATTAGCTTTAGGATCAAAGACTTTGCGGTCTTGCCAATACTGTTGCTCTAAACCCGCCTCGGGATCTTTAATCACAATATCTTGATAGCGCACCGAACCAACGCCAGCCGCAAAACCGCGGCTATCAACATACCGCAGCCGCTTAGCATTTACTGCAACGACTATGCCAATATGCTGGCCGCTTGGTCCCGTCAATTTAACCATGTCGCCAGGGCGTGTATCTTTTGCTTTGGGAACCGTCACGGCTGCCTGTTTGGAGGTAAGACGTGCCACATTGGTTATATGCATCGGATGGCGGTGAAACAGCTCACAAACCTGACTGACGCTAACTTGCGCCGGCAAGGCATCGATTTGAGCCGGCTTAACCCCAGCCTTCTGCCAGTGAGGCTTACGACTAGCTTCCACCACATCAGCTTTTGGGGTGTAGAGGTAATCGGTCAGCCGCAAATTGTAAACCTGGCGCAACCAATGACTGAGCAGATAGTAGGCTAGTCCCGAGCAGTCGATTCCCAGGCCCCACCCGAGCGTCAGTCGCTGATAATCGGCTGCTGATCTAGGTGTCTGTTTCTCTTCTTGGATGCGCCGCAACAATACTGATTTAATCTGGCCGGGCGTTCCTTTGCCATCAAATGGCGCATTCAGAAAGAAGGGCGGTGTATTCCAATTAATCCAGTACGGCGTCCAAAACTTCACCCCATTCACCTCCAAGTGATACTCCTCGGCCGCCTTGGTTAGGATCTGGGAGTCATGTTCCACTGGCTACACTCGGTTCTCAATCCGGTTGCGCACCTCGTTAATGAAATCGCCGGTAATAAAGGCGCCATCCAGATCACCCAGATCCTTACGCGCCCGCGGCTTAATCCGGTTGCTTTTTACCTCTTCCGGCCCGATCACAATGCTGTACGGCACCTTGTAGAGCTCGGCGTTGCGGATCTTCTTGCCAACCGATTCGTTACTGAAGTCCGTCTCCACCCGCAGACCCAAATCGCGCATGTTCTCTGTTAATAGTCCCGCAAAGTCCAAGATCTCCGGCGAATCATTCAGCGACATAATCCGGATCTGCTCTGGCGCCAACCAAATCGGAAAGGCCCCGGCAAAATGCTCGATTAGTAGCACCATCATCCGCTCGAGTGATCCGCTAACCGCGCAATGCAGCATTACAATATCCTCGAGCTCACTATTCTCATTGGTACAAGTTAGGCCAAAATTCTTGGGCTGAACAAAGTCGAGCTGGATAGTCGAGGCCTGGAACTCACGACCGAGGACGTCTTTTCCGATCAGATCGATCTTTGGCGCGTAGAAGGCCGCCTCCCCTACACCGACTACATAGTCTGATACGCCTTTTTCTTCGATAACTTCTCGCAGCTGGCCGACAGCTTTGTCCCATTGCTCCGTGGAGCCAACGTAGGCCTCCATTTTATCCGGATCATGAGTTGAAAGCATGACTTTTAGATCAATACCAAAGGCTTTATAGAAGTTCGTCACCACATCCCAGGCTTTTAGAATCTCGTCTTTTACCTGAGAGCTGCGGCAAAAAATATGGGCGTCATCCTGAGTGATACTGCGCACTCTCGATAAGCCGCTAAGTTCTCCGCTTTGCTCATCGCGGTAAACCATGGTGGTTTCACGATAACGAATCGGCAGCTCCCGGTACGACCGCGGCCGGCTATCAAAAATCTGAATATGATGCGGACAGTTCATCGGCTTAAGCGCAAACTCGTGACCCTCACGACTCTTGATCTTGAAGAGCTCGTCTTTAAACTTGTTCCAGTGGCCGCTGGTCTCGTATAAATCCTTCTTAGTAATGTGCGGAATCGATACCGGATCAAAGCTATACTTGCCCCTTAATTCCTGCACAAAGTCATCGAGGCAGTTACGAATAATGGTACCGCGCGGAGTAAACAAAGGCAGTCCGGCCCCAACCAAATCTGAGAATACAAACAAGTCCAAGTCCTGACCAAGCTTACGGTGATCGCGGCGCTCAGCTTCAGCCAGCATGTTAAAGTAATCATCCAGCTCAGCTTGCGTCTCGAATGCCACCCCGTAGACGCGCTGGAGCTGCGGGTTCTTGTCGTCGCCGCGCCAATAGGCTCCGGACACTTTGGTAAGCTTAAATGGCCCTGTCTTACCAGTTGAAGCCACGTGCGGACCGCGGCAGAGGTCTTCGAAATTACCGTGTTTGTATAGTGAAACTGTTGTAACTTTGTCATCACTATTCTCTAAACCGAGCTGTTCGCGGTCAATATCTTTGGCCACCGTGGTGCCATGCTGCTTTAAATCCTCAAGCAAGCTAACCTTATAGACTTGAGCACTTTTTTTAAACTTGGCGATAGCTTCAGATAACGGCAGTTCAATCCGCTCAAACGGCTGATCTTGGTTAACAACTTTGCGCATCCCCTTCTCAATTTTCTTAAGATCCGCCGGCGTCACCGGCTGCGGTAATTCGACATCATAATAAAAACCATTTTCGATTACCGGTCCAACGCCAAATTTGGCATCCGGCCACAATTCTTGAATCGCGCTGGCCATAATGTGAGCCAACGAATGGCGCATGGCATGTAATTTTTGATCTTGATCTTTCATCTGTCTCCTCGAGCGTCCTCAAATAAAAAGGCGCGCATTAACATTAGCGCGTTTGGGCCCACTCATCGTGGACGGTTCCACCAAACTTTCCGCCTCACACGGACTCTCTGGTGCCAATCTGCGTGACCGGCGAACGGGACTCAGTAGCTGGTGAGACTACTTCGGCGTCCTCTTAAACTGTCTCTAGTATAGCACTCTGGTGGTCGCTACAGGATTCGAACCTGTGACCTCTGCAATGTGAATGCAGCGCTCTAACCAACTGAGCCAAGCGACCATCTGGTGGGCCCTACAGGATTCGAACCTGTGACCTCTTCCACGTCAAGGAAGCGCTCTAGCCAACTGAGCTAAGAGCCCACGTCGAAACCGTACTGCGGCTTACTTAATGCGCCTTAGGCGTATTATTCCAGCTTCCACGCGGTTTCTCCTTACAAAACTCCAAACAGCCTAAACGCTTGGTTTGAAGTTTTGGTCCGGATCCGGATGTAAAACGTAAAGATTATACCCAAATCAGGTGTAGAATTCAATTATGAGGACTCGAGTTGGTGTTTTTATCATCAATGATCAAGCTGAAATGTTATTAATTCATCGCTGGAATGGGCCCAGAGAATATTTTGTAGTCCCTGGCGGTGGCCAAGATCCAGGTGAGTCCAATCAAGAAACTGCTATCCGAGAAACCAAAGAAGAGACTAATCTTGACGTGACACTTACAGGTGAGCCTTCGCTCGAATTTACGCTTCAGGATGATGGCTTCGGCAAGCCCCAACACAATATTTATTACCGCTGTAGGTCATATTCAGGCAAACCGGAATTTGGACTGGGTGGACCCGAAAAAGAGCTGCAATCTAATACTAATCGTTACCAGTTAGAGTGGGTTCCATTAGCTAAACTTGATCAACTCCCGCTTAAGCCGGCCGAGCTTAGGGAGCACCTGCCTCAACTCGCATAATTCCCCTCAAGCTTGCGCCTCCGCTCCCTAAACGATACGCTTAAGCTAGTCGAAGTTACAAAACGTATAAGAGGGACATATGTTAACTCGGCAAATTGCTGAAAAGATTCAGCTCAAAGTTGCAGGACTAGTTAATCAGCCGCTGAGCATCATCGATCCAAATGGTACCGTCCTTACGAGCAATGATCCCGGGGTAGACGAGGCAGTTAAGTTGGGCGAAACCCCGTGGGCAATCGAGTTTCGTTATGGCGGCGAGGTGGTGGGCTATGTCGTATTGGCCTATGAGCTCCCCAATCATACTGAGATCGCGCCCCTAATCTGTTCGATTGCTGAGCTCGTAATGCACCAATCGATCTTAGTTGAGACCATCCCCCATCAAGAAGAACGTCTCGACAAGTTTATTTACGACTTATTACACCAGGCTACCGATAGCGGACTGATGCTAGCCGAGGCGCGGCTGTTCGAAATTGATCTGGACCGTCCCCGCATCGTGCTCGTGATTAATATCGATGACCCGCAGCTTATTACCAACCAACGCATTCCTTCAAGTGACCGCGAGATCCGTGTTACCCGTTACCGTTCCGGCATTGTCCGGGCCCTTGATTCGTATTACACCGCCAGTCGCGAGAACATCGTTGCCTACCTGGGGGAATGTCACTTCTGCATCTTAAAAGACCTTGAAAACGGTGAATCCTTGGAGGCTAGCCTTGATAGTTTTAAAAAGTCGCTGGCGACAATCTATCCGATTATTAAATCCGAGCTCAAGGCCCCTACTAGCCTCGGTGCCGGCAATTACCATCCCGGTGCCCAAGGACTGCGCCAAAGCTACCAGGAGGCTTTAAATGCCCTAGAATTGGGTACGCAGATGTGGGGTGACGACCGCGTTTACCACATCGATGATTTTGGCGTGGTGGCGCCGCTGTTATCTGGAGCCACCGAGCAAAACATTTACTTTAGCCGCGACTTGCTCGAGAAGCTTGGTGAGCACGACGAGGTTATCGAAACCCTGCAAGCCTTCTTTGATCTGGATATGTCCCTAACCAAGACCGCTGAGACCCTTGGTATTCACCGCAACACCCTGGTCTACCGGCTAGACCGGATCAAAGCTACCCTTGGACTCGATCCACGCCAGTTCGACGACGCCGTCCAGATTAAGCTGGCCATCCTGTTTAACCGCTTCGTGGAAGGCGAATATGCACATTAATCACGAGTTAGCCGAGCAAATCCGCGCCAAGGCCCAGACCATTCTGGGCCGCAAAGTCATCGTAGCCGACTCGAGTGGCCAGATCCTCACCGGCGATAGCCCTAGTGGCCTATCGGCCGACGCCTTAAAAGCCAGCCAAAGCGGCAATGAGGTTATTGGCTCCTCCGGCGGCGCCGGCATCCACTGGAGCCCGTTTGTATACGAGCAAGAAACCGTGGGCGTCCTGGGAGTAGTAGTTGAGCGTGGCAACGTTACCAAAGAAGCCATTAGCTTACTTCAAGGCCTGGCCGAAGTAATCGTGCACCAATACATGCTAATCGACCGGATTCATTCCACCGAAGTGATGAAATCGAGCTTTATCACGAGTGCCCTCACGAGTGCCCAAATCAATCCCGATGAGATCCACCGACAGGCCGATATTCTCGGGCTCAACCTGCGCTCTAATCAGGCAGTAATGCTGTTTGACCTGGAGGGCTTCGAGGCGGAACACTTAGCCAACCTGGCGCATCTATCTCGCGAGGAGCAGCGCCTCGAAATTATTAAAGCTACTGAGGCCATCGACCAGCTGGTTAAGTCTAGCTTCGACAACTACCAAGATAATATCGTGGCCTACTCGGGAAGCGACCGTTTTATCCTCTTAAAGGGCATCGGCGGTGACAATCTCAACACCCTAAACACCGTCCGCTTTCTTAAAAAGCGTGCTACCTACTTAGCCGAAACCCTGGCCAAGATTCACACTCGCTCACCTATCACCATTGGCGTCGGCCAGTACTACCCCGATCTGGGCGGTCTGCGCAAGAGCTACCAGGACGCCAAGCTGGCCCTGGGCGTTGGCACCAAGGTCTGGGGCTCGGGGCGCGTCTACCACATTAAGGACGTCGGGATGTATATCACTCTGGCCAACACCACCACCGAGCGCAAGGCCGAGCTGGCCCACCAGATCTTAAACCCGCTGATGCGCGACACCCAGCTGTTTACCACCGTCCAAACCTTCCTGGCCAATAATCTCAACCTGACGGATGCCGCCACCAAGCTGCACATCCACCGCAACACCCTCATCTATCGCCTCGATAAAACCAAAAAACTGATCGCCCTTGACCCCCGCCACTTCGACGACGCCCTCCAGATTAAGTTGGGGTTGATGTTTCAGCAAGCAGGTTAAGAAACTGCCTTATTGAAGCTGTTTTTTAGCCTGTGTCGGCTCTAATGGTTCAAGCTGGTCCACAAATTGAACTAAGTCCTGAGTTTGAGTATTAGTAATACCAGGGACAATTACCAGCAGGGTGTTATTTATTGGGATGAAGATTATGCCATTACTCATATCGTCACCGTTAGCATTAACTTCACGATATATTTTTCTGCCATTTGGCGTTGTAGTCAACAAACTACACTGGTAGATAAACTGACTATCAGTAGCTAGTCCTCCACAATTATTAGGGGGATTAAAGACATTTCCCAGTGCCCGCTCCGTGACACTCATGTATGCACCATCGTCCGGTTTTAAATCTACTTCTGTAAGACCTGTATTGTCTTGCGAAATCGAAAATCCTGTTATCTTTCGACCATCTGGGAAGGCATTAGCCATATATACGGCAAAATTCAGATGGTTTAGAATCGCTTCTGACTTTTGATGACTACTTCGTTCCTGGGCATAGAACCTGATGAATATTGATGCTTGCCATAAAAATAATCCAATCGTAGCTGTCAGAATTATCCACCAAACGGTCCGAAGTATTATAGAGTTCGCCGATTTTAGTCTTCGAAAGAGAATTGCCAGAGCTAGCCCCAACATGCCGAGAATTCCTGGTCCAAAATATCCTATGAGAAGAGCTAGAACTAAACCGACAGCAAAGCTGGATGAATTATTACCTAGACCCACACAAATTCCAATGTTACAGACCCATTTTAGCATAAACATTTTGGCTCATTAGATTAGTCTTGACAGTTCGGTTTTTGTTCGGTACTATCAGGGTACAATCATATCAAATCCCCTGTTTTAGAGAGGCGAGGCACTAAGGCAGGACTAAGTTAGGGGGATTCTATGCCTGCACCAATTCAACAACTAAACATCTACATCACTGCTCGCGGTCTCGAAGACGCCTGGTCGAGCTAGCCAATGGCTTACCCAAGGACCGAGCCTATCCGTTGGGCGACGATCTGCGCCGGGCCGCTACGGCAGTAGCCCACTACATCTACCAAGCCCATCACTATTACAGCTATGAGATGAAGATCGAAGCCTTGCACCAAGCCCGTACCGAGGCCGAGAAAGCTCAACGCCAACTCGAAGTTTTGGGTAGTGATGCCAAGGTCAAGAAGCTGATCGAAGACTACACCACCGTCGTTAAACAAAGCTGGGGCCTCATCAAGTACTTCAAGGCCCGCCAGATTGAACGGGCCGCCAAAAGCGAGATCCGTGGTAAAGACGAAATGGTGGCAGCCAGAAGCTAGCAACCAAGGGAGGGGCCATGCGCGAACAGACTCATGACGACGTCGAAGTCCTAGCTTCCTTCAAGCATGGCCCCGCTGGGGCGGCCCAAGTGACCCCGCACCTAATGAACTGGCACGGCAAGCGTTACCCGCTCCAGACTATGGGCCTCTACCACCCGGAGCGCCGCGGCACCAAGCGCGTCCATATCTTTAGCTTCTCTTCCGGGCCAACTGCCTTCCGGGTCGAGCTCGATCCTGATACCTTAATCTGGACGCTGGTCGAGGTCTTCTATGGAGATTGAACACAACACCGCACCACCCGAGGTCATGCACATCGATTTAAACTCCGCCTTCGCCATGACCGAGCAGCAAGCCAACCCGTTAATCCGTGGTAAACCCGTCGGCGTCACTAACCGCTTAAACGATTACGCCATCTGCATTACGGCTTCTTACGAGGCCCGGAGACTCGGTATTGACCTGGGTATGCGGGCCGGTGAGGCGAGGCGGCTGGCACCCAACTTTGTGCTCGTCGAGGCTGATCCAGCGAAGTATCAGCATGTCCACCGATTGATGCGACAGATCTTCGAGAGTTACTCGCCGGTGGCCTACATGAAATCCGTTGATGAAGGCATTATCGATTTCCGGGGTATGCAGCCCATCCTAAAAGGCCGGCCACTCGAAGACATTGCCCTCGAGATCAAACAGCGCTTCCGGGATGAAATTGGTGATTACATGACGATTAATATTGGTATCGGCCAAAACCGCTGGCTGGCCAAGGTAGCGGCCTCCTTCGATAAGCCCAACGGTCTGACGACGATTAATCGAGATAACATCGAGGCAACCTATGGCCGCTTGCGTCTGACCGATCTCCCCTACATCGCGCGGAAAATGAAGCTGCGCCTTAACTTTGCCGGCATCTATACCCCGCTTGAGCTCTACTGCACTCCAGAGCCCAAACTGACCAAACAGGTCTTCCAAAGCATTAACGGTCACCATTGGTATCTCAAGCTGCGTGGCTATGAGACCGAGGTGGAATACGGCATTAAAACCGTCGGCCGCAGCTATGTGCTCGAGCACCGCACCAATAACCAAGCTGAACTCGAAGCTTTGCTCTATAAAAGCGCTGCCAAGGTTGCCCGGCGCCTCAAGCGTAATGACCTCTCCGCCCGCGGCCTAATGCTGTATTTGGGCTATGCCAAACCGAGAGAGGCTGCCAGTCACTACCGTCGCGGTTGGTTTGAGCGCCATCTCTACCCCACCTATGCCCACCGTGCTGATCAAATCTATGAACGAGCACTTGATCTATTTAGCCGTAGCCACCGTGACGAGGTCGTATCATCCTTGCAAATGTCTGCTTACGGCCTAGCCCCCACCCAGTCCGATCAACTCTTCTTGTGGGACTCCCTCGATGCCAAGCTTAACCGCGCCGAGGTAGCCTTAAACGACCTCAACGACCGTTATGGCGAAGACACTATCATCCCCGCCAAGGTATTAGCCTCCAAGAACCCGATGAAAGACAAGATTCCTTTCGGTAGTATCCGATACTTCCACTAAGCGACCCTTTGTCCCCCATTCGTCCAACTTTTCCCCTTACATTTCTACCAGTCATATGACAACATGTAGTCATGAAATGCCCATTTTGTCGTGAAAGTACCACCGACGTGTTTAACTCTCGCAGTACCCACTTTGGTACGCAGATTTGGCGCCGCCGCAAGTGTCTCAGTTGCAATGAATCCTTTACTACCTACGAAGCGCCCGACCTTGGCTTCTTAAAGGTCACCAAACCCGGCCGCCATAGCCAGCCCTACAGCCGCGCCAAGCTGTACTCTAGTATCTATGCCGCTTTTCTTGATGTACCAGCCAAGGAGACAGCCGTAGACGGCCTCACGGACACTATCGAGGCCAAGATCCTTGATACCAAGTCACCTTCGATTAAGACTGAGGAAATTGCCGCCATCGTGCTCTCGTCCCTCAAGCGCTTCAACACCACTGCCTTTGTACGCTATCTCTCCACCCAAACCGACCTGGCCTCGGCTGCCCAATTGAAGCGCGAGCTCAAAAAGTACTAGCGCCCTCAAGTATCTGAGGACGCTGTTTATTCTCGATTGATCTACAACAGACCTTCTTCAAGTGGTTTTGCGAGGTTGAGAGCACCGATACGGTAGTACCGGTCGCACTTCGGGTTGAAGTTGTAATCAGAGGCTGTCAGTCGAAGCATGATGTCGCCATCAGGACAGAAATGAGGTGACACCAACTCACCACCCCGACTAAGGATGTTCATCATCGGGAAGTTCGACGGTACTGCGTAAGTCTTATCTTCTCTCCTCTCGAGTAATTCCCACTGCCCATCATGCTTGGCAGTACCGCGAACCAGTACAAGGGGCAATGTTCTCCGTAGATCGTGAACTTCTCGTAGTAACCGTTCAACCTCTTGCTCGGCGGCTTGAAGGTCAGTGATGGCTTGGACAAGGTCCTGAGGGGCTATGACTTCGGTCGACACGCTGTAAACTCCCTGATCGAGAACATGTGTTTATATGATAGACCCTCGTCAGTTTAATGCAATGAACCTGTTATATAACACGATTTACTGGTAAAAACAGAAGCCGCCCGGTTGATGGGACGGTTTCTTGATGATCTACTTAGACAGAAAGACTTGAGATTTTACTCAGCCGCCTCAGGTTTCTCGGACTCGGCAGTCTCACCGGCTTCGCCTTCAGCCGCCTCTTCTTCAACGCCCTCTGGCTTCACATCGACGATCTCTTCGTCGAGCGCTTCCATCTCCTCTTCACTACGGGGCGGGTCAACCTTAGCCACCAGTTCGTCGGCTTCGGTTAGCACTTCAATGCCGGCCGGCACTACCAGGTCGCTAACATGCAAACTCTTCTCGAAGTCGTCAAGGATACTAATGTCGACCTCAAAGGCTGGTGGCAGATCGCCAGGCAGCGCCTCGACTTCAATGGCGTCCAACGGCGTCACCAGCGTACCTTCGTCTTGGTAGACCGCCGTTGATTCACCAACAATACGCAGCGGCACTTCGGCCTTGATCTTCTCATCCATACGCACCGTTAACAGATCAGCGTGTGTGATGGCGCCGGTTAACGGATCGAGTGTCACGTCGTGGAAAATGGCATTCTTGCTGCGAGCGTCGTCGATCTTAACACCGATAATCTTGTTGCCGCCAGCCTGCGAGTAAGCTTTGGTGAGCTCTTTGGTACTGGCTTTGAGCGCTTGAGCCTCGCCGCCGTGCGAATAGGTTACAACCGGCGTAAAACCGCTGCTGCGCAACTTGGCGTTTTGTTTGCCGCGTTCATCTCGGGACTCTAATTTAAGGGTGATTTTATCCATATATAAGGCGGCCGATGAGCCGCTCCTTTTAACGATTAACTAACGAGTACTGCCGAAACCGCCGGAATGTGACTGCAAGAAAGCGTGGAAGCCGGCGATCTCGCTGGCGGTAATTGGTCCGAGCTTGGTGAATTTAGTGTTCTCGGTACGCTTTAAGTCAGACTTAGCCGTCCGCTTGCGAGTCACTGGCTTCTCCTCTTCGACACTCACGGTTGCAACTACCGGCAACGAGCAAGCATGGCAGGTTAACTGCACGAAGCAATAGACGTCAATCTGACCAAGAAACTTAATATCATCGAGATGATAGTGCGTACTACACGAGGGACATTTGTAGTACTCGCGCAAGTTCCTGATGATTTGCTGCAAATAGCGCTTTCCAGCCACTAGACCTCCCTCATTAACAACCGCTAGCTTATCCTATTTTAACCAAGAAATCAAATCATTTAAGCTGGCCGGCGGCCTGCCTGGCCGAAAACCGGATCAAAATCGCTACCAGCAAAGCCGTAGCCAGCCCCAACAGCGCGATCGCCGCCACCTTCACCAGCGTACCCGACATTAGTGCAAGCGTCCCTAAACCAATCGCTATGGCGTAATAGAGTATGACAGTTTGTCGCTGTGTGAAGCCGAAATCAAGCAGTAAGTGGTGCAAGTGGCTGCGGTCGGCTTTGAAGGGTGAGCTACGATGGTACAAACGCCGTAATACCGTGATCAGGCCGTCGACAATGGTGAAACCGAGCACTAGCACAGCTGTTGCCAGCTTCCCGCCTGAATAGATGGCTAGTAGCGCCAGAATCAGTCCGAGAAAGTAGGCTCCAGAGTCCCCTAGAAAGATGCGAGCTGGGAAAAAGTTAAACGGTAAGAAGCCCAGGGCCGCCCCAAAGCCCGCAATAGCCAGAACCGCTACGGCCGGCTGATGCACGCTAACGGCCAAGGCGAATAGAAAGAAGCAGGCAATCCCCGAGACGCCACAGGCCAGGCCATCAATACCATCAAGAAAGTTTACCGCATTTACGAGGCCAACAATCCAAATGATGCTGAGCAGATTAGCGATCGGCGTAATGTGAAAGTGCAGCGGACCGAGATTAAAGAGGTGGCGCCCCCAAGTAATCGCCAGAAATCCTCCCAGCGGCTTGCTAATGGCGGTAATGCCAAGGCCGCCAGCAAGTGCAATACCGGCAGCTGCGACTTGCCAGACTAGTTTGACCCATGGGCTAAGGCTGTGGCGGTCATCCGCCACCCCGACCATCACCAGCACTATGGCCGCCAACAGCAGTGCAATGAGTGGCCGGGTGATTGGTCCCATAATCAAAACTGTTGTAATAAACGCAGCAGCAATCGCCACTCCGCCCAGCCTGGGAATCGGGCGAGTATGGATTTTGCGGCCGCCGGTAGGCTGATCAACCGCACCGAGCTTAACTGCTAGTTTGCTTGCAAGCGGCGTTAGCAGCCAGCTAATCAGGACTGCTAGTACTAGTGCCAGCAAGTATCTCACCGTTTGGTGGCTTTCACGGTTACCTTCCAGTCGAGATAGCGGCCGAGCATGAGACGGGTTTGGGCGTCGATGGCGGCAAAAGCGCTAAAGACGATGGCGGTGAGCGGCAACAGAATTACCCATTGAAATAACATACGCAGCAAAGTGCCTATTCGGCGGGTGTGGCGGTAACGAGTAGGCCGCGGTGGCAAGGAAATCAAACTAATAATAACGGTGGCCACCAGTCCCAGCATGGCCAGACTCAAGATACGGCTGGCAATCACCGGCAGCTGATGAGCCAGTACCTGATCGGCAAAGTTGCGGTTGAGGTACAGGGGCAACCAGGCCACAAAGGTTAGAATGAGTGGCGCCGTAGCCCAACTAAAGTGGCCTTCCATCAAACGAAAGATCTGCTGGATCTTTTCGAACAACGGAATCGACCGGTCCTTGATTGAATTACGCACCACATAAGGGAAATCCGAGATACCCCAGGCCCACCGGCGCAGCTGAATGTACTGGGCCTTGAACGTCGCTAGGTACGTGCCCGCTAGGACCGCGTCTTGGTAAACCGGTACGTACAACGGCACTACTCGGTGGTTGCCGTGGTAGCGAAAATAGCTGCGCCAGAACTGATGTCCATCTTCCACGATCGAGGTGAGATGCCAATAATCAGTATCCCGCAAGGTCTGCAAACTTTGGGCATGGGCGGCGAAGTTGCGCAGCAAGTGCGGCCGCACCGTCTGCATAATCATCCAGAAAGAGTTACCGGTAGCAATCAAGCGCATCGGGGCCGGCGCGTCCCAAATGTTGTTGTAAAACATCGGGATTGGCTGATACGAGCGGTGGATACGATCAGGGTTAATCGCATACTCAAAGCTGAGGTACGAAAAATAATTGGGGTCCGGCCGGTGGTCAGAGTCGAAGCTGGTGACAATAACGTGATCGGCCGGGATCCCCCGTTCATCGATAGTCCGCGAGAACTGTTTGGCCGCATAGGTCATGTTGGCGCCCTTAACCTTGCCTTCACCAGCCAATCCGTCGGGGTGCTTAATGGCGGTGGCATAGCCAAACAAGTGGCCGTATTTCTTCATTAAGAACTTAACGTTGGCTTCGATCTCGGGGCCACCACGCTCTTCGTAGGCAATAATCAGCATGATGTGTTTGAGCGGATAATTAACATCGGTTAAGGCCCGCACCGACGGCTCCAATGTCTTTAGACTCTCGTTGTAGGTGGCAATAATAACGGCGTTATAAATTTCGGTGGGCTTTAAGATATCGGCCGCATCTAGACGTTTGAGCTGCGCGATATAGGTCTTTTGATCCTGGGCCGAGTGGCGCAGAGTCCGAAATCTACGGTTCCATAAGGGTGATTTGAGCGCCGCAGCGTTATGATCCAAAAATGTACTCAACTCGGCTTCTCGGGCCGTAATCGCTGCTGGAATATCATTCAGATCATCGAGCCGCCCCTGCCAATCGAAGTGTTGACGGCGATGTAGTTTGGAGTAGCCAATCACCAGAAACGATGACAGCCTGAGCGACTTAACCAGCCAAATCAAGTCGAAGGCAATAATGAAATAAGCCACTGCCACCGGAATTAAAAAACTAAAGACGATCGGGCCGAGCAAGAAAAACCATGTTAGTAACCCCGGGATTAGCTCAAGTAGGCGCTCAAACCAACGAGCATCTACCCAACTACGTTCCCTCGGCAGCGTTTCGATCCGGGTGTTCATATACTTAAACCACCGCCGTGATAGCCAGGCTAATAATGAGCGCAAAGATCGCCACCACAAACGCACCCGACATCAAAAAGAAGCTGGTGATGCGGCTGCGGGTAAAGCTAGCGATGGCAAGAGCCGTATTCGTGGCGATAACGATAATACTAAAGGCGCCGAGGCCGTAAAGCTCCCACCAGGGGCCGAGGCGATCAAAACCAACCAGGCTCGAGTAATGTACCGGCACTGGTACACCTGAGGGCCGAACACGGATTATTAATATAACCAGAGTGGCAGCCGCCAGCGCAAGATTGAGCACCAAAATCAGCACCGACAAGCGATCGCTAAAGAAGCGGTGCGACTTTAATTGGCGAAACTTTTGGCGGACAAGCTCGCTGGCTCCCGATAACGAAGCAGCATTCATGTTTGGTATTATACCTCAACTATAGGGAAGATTCTTATAAGTTGCTTGGAGCGGCAGTCTCTGCTCCGTCTAGATAACTGGAGTGATCTATTGTAAAATAGTGCTTCGCACGCGACTTCATTGGAAACTGCAGCTTAAGCTGTTTACAATACTTAGGAGTCTAGGATGCGCCGATGTAGCTCAGTTGGTAGAGCAGTGCTTTCGTAAAGCAAAGGTCGCCGGTTCGAATCCGGCCATCGGCTCCAGAACTAGCGGGTATGGTTCAGTGGTAGAACGCGACCTTCCCAAGGTTGAGACGCGGGTCCGATTCCCGCTACCCGCTCCAGTTCTTGACTCCATTGATAATAAAAAAACCGCGAACCGGACAGATGCCGATCCGCGGAAGACTTTGTCTTAGGTGGTTATTTGTGGACTTGTTTTGGGTAGCGTCGTTCGTAGCGCTCGGCCAAGAACTCGTACTTGTCGGCGATGGCGCGCTTGGCCTCTTCGAGACTCATCCAGAACACTTCCGTGTCGCGCTGATTCCTGTCCAAAGACTTAACTTTATTGCCGCGTGATCTACTCACCTTCCCCTCCTCATTACCAAAGTCAGTATGAGCCAGACTCGGCTGTCTTACATTAGCACTATTCACGAACCGCGGGGCGTTATAAATGTCAGTTTTGGAAAAAACTGGCTAGGCTTAACTGGCGCGGTAGTAGAACCGGTACCAACCGTAGGCCAAACCGGCAAGAATAGCTAGCCAGAAGATAGTTAGCAGCACGGCTAGCCAGCGGCGGCGCTTGCGTTTGGGTGGCCGAATCTGGGCCATTGGAGCCGGTTGTGGCTGGATGATGGGAGCCGGAGCCATAGCCGGCCGTGGTACGGGCCTGGGTCGCAGGGCTGCAGCGGCCGCCGGAGCTACCGGCGCGACTGATGTAACCGGCCTCGCAACAGGCCGTGGCCGGGTAGCACCCCGAACGCGCTGGGGTGGTTTAATATCGCTGAGGCTGCGTGGTTTCTTATCCATAGGTGTGATTTACTCATTATAACGGAAATGCCCATGCCTGCGATACCTTGAATCCTAAGCCATTTCCTGTTAATATTAACCAGTTTTACACCTGATAATCGTTATGACTATTACTCCAGGCTGGGCTAAAGTCAGATACCGCAAAGAATATCAGGCCGAGAATCCAAAACTTCAAACCAAGCCCCCAGGTTGTTTGAAGTTTTGTAAGCAGAAACCACACTCAAAGCTGGAGAGCTGCGACATGTCGCAGCTTGCAAGCTGAAGTGTGGTTTGGACGCGGGCTCGTAGTGAAGTTGGCCTATCACGCCTCCCTGTCACGGAGGAGATCGCCGGTTCGAATCCGGTCGGGCCCGCCAGCATTAATTTGAGGCTTTCTTAAGCCTCTTTTTATTATTATGCTTGTTTTATTTTGGCCAAGCATCATTATTTAAATACAAGCGTCGGTACTGATTGCCGACCAGACCTTGAAAAGAGGAGCTATGCAGCAATCCGCTGGCGTTCAGAAGATCACGTCGTGGGATCCTGGCCCGGAAGTCACCGTCAGGTTGATGTGGGGCCATGGACTCTGGCGCCAAACCGGTACTTGTGTTGATTGTTGGCATCATCACCGTCCTGAAAACTGCCCCGACCTTAACGTGGCGCTACTTCGAGCCCAAGCCCAAGCCGCCGAAGCCTGCTATCGGATCCGGGAGCTACGAGAACGTCTGGAACGTCGCTACGAAGGTCGAGAGCCCATCAAGTTCGAGGGTCTATATGACGGCATGCATGGTGACTGCCAGGAGCCCTCACTGCACTACCACAATGAGGAATGGAATTCCTGGTACGCGTCATTGAGTACTAACCAGCAGCGAAGGCTCCACGAGGTAATCGGCCTGGAACGGTGCACAATGATGGAAGCGGCAACGCAATGGGGTACTTACGCAGACCTGGTGCCAGCGACTGCCTAACCGCAGGGACCCTCAGGCAAGAGACGAACGCTCGCTTGTTTGGGGGCCTTCGTCATTAATGAATGCTCGAAAATCATCAACCAGCTCCCGCCAATGAATTTATGCTTAAAGAGGCTTTGTAGAGCCTCTTTTTGTTACCTTTCTATTCGTTTACTATTGAGATTATCAAAACCAGGTAGTACAATACAGCCGATCGTTCATCCGAGAGAAAGTTGGTGGTAATGCCCCAAAACGAGATCGAAACCAGAAGAAGGACAGTTCAGCAGAGCTGGGATGCCATCATGAATACGCCCGAGGCGCAGGCCGAGCTCGAAGCAGGACGCGCTGAGCTGGAGTGGTACATCGCTCATCCGTCCGGGGGCCAGTAATGATCAATAGCTCAAAGGCGCGTGATCCCAGGTTTTGGCAGAGGTGGGGTCGGTCGGGAGCTACCAGGCCCCCACGGTGTGATCACGAAATCTTCCAGTCCGGTGAGTCCATCGCCGCGCTCGAAGCCAGGTCAGCTCCGGCGGAACGCTGGGTTCGGATGGTCGCCAGGCGAGCCAACGCGCGTGTCGACTGGCACTACTCCGGTGGCGTTGCTCATGTGCTCCACCTCGGCGACGCCGACAGTCGTGAGCGCACCGTGGCAGCCATGCAAGCACTCGAAGATCGCCTCGACGGACACCTCATGCGCATTTATGAGTCCGGCGAAACAGGTCTCTATCGCAGGGGTGTAACTCAGGCTCCCGAAGGCGCTATCGCGTCATGGATGGACCCATTCACGGGTCAAGCGGTATATGCCGTTGGTTGATCAAGCCCTCAAGCATTAGACGGAAGTCTGCCTGTTTGGGGGCTTCCGCAATTTATAAGGTTTGGATTTATTAAGTATGCTAGAAGTGATAGAGTAACCTTCGTGAGCGGCTTGTGCCGCTTCGTTCGTTTCGGCAACCCTGGAGGGTTCATGAGCGCACTTCCGCACATCCGTTCAATGGCGTTCTTTGACAGCCTCAAGTTCGGGCCGTCGTACGGCTTCGCTCAAAAGTTCGCCGGTGAAGAAGGCCACATTGCCACCCTGCCGGAGATCATCTCAGCACGCGCCAAGTCGCCCGAAGCCGGATACCTATGGCGTAACTGGTTCACTAGTTCGTCGTCCGAGTATTTCGGATTCAGTAAGGGCGGTGTTCCGATCATCATCGTGGCGCATGGGGTCGGCCCGATGGTCGGTCTGACTGGCATCGAGGCTGCCTATGAGCCACGCTCTTTTCGTGGTGATGGCCGGCCCGACGATCATGGCGAAGGCCACATCTCACTCGATGAGTTCCGGCTATTAGAGGGCGGCCACTACGGAGACGTCATCATCGTCGAAGTTGACAAGGTGCTGGCGGCCTACGAAGTACCATTCATCGAGGCTGCAACTCTGACCCAAGCCGATCGTGATCCCTTGATCGCTGCGCGGATGGGCAAAGACTGGCGCAAGGCGCTGGAGATGCTCGAACTCCGTACGCTCGACGAAGGGCTGGCCTACACCGGTCTCAGGCCGAAGGTCGTTGATAGTGGCGGCCCGTCGCATTACTGGATTGACGTTGCCCGCGAAGGCTGGCCGTTTGCTCAGCTTTTGGCAGTCGGCCAGACAATGGAGTCGCACCGCTCTCGCGATGATGGCGGCATCACATTGTCCATCGACGTCCACTGCAACGACCGCACCGACGGCAAGCGATTCATCAGCGTCAGGCCGGGAGGCCGCATTCAGCGGACCCATCAAGGGCCAGCAAAGCTCCGTAAGCATGTTCAGAACCTGCTGATGCCCAATCCGTTGCCACCAGGCGATGGTGGGTTCTTCTGCGTTAAGCAGTTCGACAACCAGTGGTTCACACAAACGCCCAAGAACGGCTGCGCGATGGACACCGGCTGGCCGGAGTATCCGGTAACCGACTTGGAGGTCGTCGGCGCATTGGGCAAGATAGTGGCGCTCGATGAGACCATGTTCTTTCGCTACGACGTCGATGATGTGTTGAGGCAAGCGCCACCAGAGGCCAATGCCTATTACAAGTCGTCGGAGCCGAAGCGGGAGCAAGTTGGCGATCAAGACGCGCTGGTAGCCGAAGTGGTTTTCTGTCGCGTCGAGATCGACGAGAGCCAGAAGATTCCGGCCGAAGACGTCCTCGACACCGACTACGACCTGCAAATGGAGTTGCTCGAACGACTCGAACAGAAGGCTTGAGGAGGCACCTAGAAATCAACGTCAAAGGGGCCTTAGCCCGTCATCGTCTCTTGTGCAAAGCGTCCCGCTAGTACAGGGGACGCTTCATTATTCATAAGGAAGAAGTTTCTAACTTCTTCCGCCACGGCCCGCCAAAGAACTTATGCTTAAACGACCGCAAGGTCGTTTTTGTTATTACAGATTGTATATCATCTGGTTACAGGTTATAATTTCGCCGTTCTTTGTTCCTCAACATTGAAGGAGAGCATGGTGGCCGGAACCATAATATTCCCTGATTTCTTGGGGATCCGTTGCCTCATGATGCCCTACATTCAGGGCGATCCAGATTCAATCCCGGATTGCTACGCCCCGTATCGAGGCATCGTCTCGTCGAGCTACCTCAACGAAGGTGACCTGGGCTTTCTCACAATCGATGAGTCGCCCGTTTCCAAGGGAACCCCTCACCGAGGAGCCCGTGCCAAGTTCGGACGAGCCCTTCACACGGAGGCGGGTCTGCATTCACTCAACGGTACTTACAAGTGGGGATGGGGCAGTTCACACCAAGTCACACTCGACCCCGATGTCGAGATCCTGCTTGCCAACAATCTTGATGGCAGTTGTGCCATCTGGGAGACGGAACACGCGGACACTTCCGTAGATGGTGACATCGGCGACAAGGCCTACATGTACCCCTACGCGGACGCCACTTTCATGCGAGCAGGCAACGTTCACCGCATCGGAATTCTCACCCCACACGAGAGCTTGGCAGTCGGCGAAGACGTCGACCGACAATTCCTCCGGATCGTGGGTAGTGGAGTTCATGGCCGCGAGCCGTACTTCACCGTCAATCCCCTCCTCAATTGAAGCAGCAGTGCTCCAAGGAAAGTAGGTCGAATGCCTAGGAGCTACAAGGTGACCAAGGTAACCACAACCAAGACGCAATACGAGGTTGTGGCTGAAGACACAAAGAAAGCCGAAGACGCTGTTTACTGGCGAGACTCCAGTGAACGGGAGACCATTGATGCTCATCGGGTCGCAGTGCTCTCGACCGAAACCACCTACGAGGTCGCAGAGTCATCAGAACCTCTGACCGATGCTTGCGGTCATCTGCACTCGCAACACGGAAGAGATGGTTGCGGATGGGATGGCTGCGACTGCAAACAATCGGGGCCGGCTGGGTTCATAAGCGAAGGTCGGTCGTAGGAGCTCGAGAAGTTGGTTACGACCCGGGGAGCCATAAACTCCCCGGGTCGGTTCGTTTTATAAAGTGTAAATTGTTCGAAAATCATCAACTAGCTCCCGCCAAGTGAAAATGAAGCCACTCGCAAGAGTGGTTTTTGTTATGACGATCGATGTACCGCTATCGATTGATGGTTTGACATTTTATGACTGTTATGCTAGAGTTATAAACAATTCTCGTACCATTCGACAACCAAATGAGGTAGAGATGAAGAATCTCGCAGGTAATCAAGAAGCCGACGACCAGATCGAGATGGAACTCGACGGCGCCGGTATCCCCATTGAGCCAGCTCTCGTCCACCGCAGCGAAGTTCCGTACACCATCATCGGCAAGCTCGGCGACTTCACCTTCTATCGTGCCTGGTACTACTGGGTTGTGGAAGGGAATCTCCCAGTCGAGGCTGCGCACAAGCTCTACGCCGACCCGATCGGACGCAAGGACGTTCGGGTTGCCGGCCACTGCGGCTGCCCTCCGCCTGAGGCCCCTTGGGTGAAGTGGTTCATGCCCGACGGTCGAGAAGTGGCACCGAAGGATCAGGAGGCGGAGTACCGCGACTTCGAGTCTCGACACCCCCTCACCGTCAAAGCCGACGACTTCGTGTGGTCGGACGACCCTGAAGGCATCGGAGCCAAGTGCTTCGTTACCTCCTACCACATCGACTCTTACAAGGGCTTGAAGCTCTTTGCCAAGGCCCTTCGAGACCACGGTCTCGTTCCGGTCGAGGTGTAACGCCCTCGCGTAAGGACGTGCTCTAATGAGCCGCCCTCCACGTGGGGGCGGTTTCATTTATTAGGAAATAATTTCTAACTTCCTCCGCCACGGCCCGCCAGCATTAATCTGAGGCTTTCCTAAGCCTCTTTTTTAAATGGCCGAGGTTATCTATTCGTTCTAACTCTCGAGAGCCGCTTGCGCAGTTGACGGCGAGCGGCATCACCACTCAGTCCAATCGCGATAAGGCTTAGTATGGCCACCCAAAGCCAGGGGTATTGGTAAGGCGGCACTTGGGTTGGGCTAACAGCGACTGGAGACAGTAGCTGCTTAAAGGTCACGTCTGCCAGTCCGTCAGTAATACCTTTAAGTTTAATGCTGATATCATTGTGGCCGTCTTTATTAACATCAACCATCACTGTTTGACCAACTTTAACCGTCACATCGAATGGCGTTGACGCGATGGCAAAGACCACAAACCCATCGCCAATCTGCTTAACGGTGGCCGTATGATCAGTACCCTGAAGCTGGAAATGCACCACCTGGCCGACGCTCAGGCTAAGCTGATGTCCCGAGCTGGCGTAATCGTCAAAGTCATTGAGCAAAATATAATCATCGGTTTGACTACTTGCCGGTTCTAACGACACCGGTAGTCCGGCAACTGCTGCAATAGCCGCCGCTACTTTTGCGCTCGTTCCCTTGCTACTAGCCGACGGGGTTGTTGGGCAATCGCTAGCTAGGTTCTGCCAGGCCAAGAACGGATAGCCACAGTTGATCGACCAGGTGTTGGTAAAGTCCCAGCCAGTCGGCGCATAAATTTTACGGGCATCGGTAATAGTTTGCTGACTCCTACCATCAAGCAAGGTCCAGGTAGAATTATCGTTACTACCGTAGATACTCCAGCTGCCAGGGTCACGTGCCGGGGTATCATCGGCCGTCGCCCAAGTGTAGCCATTGAAGGTCACCGGCTGCCCGGCATCAACTATCAGCACCGAATCGCCATCTTGGCTGGTCTCGTCATTATTGAAGTTACGATCGAACCACTTTGTAGCCACGTTACCGTCAATGGCCTCAGGTGCTCCATAAGAGTTGGGGTCGATGTTATCACCGCCAGGATTGGTGGCACTGGCTCCGTTAGGCCAAGCCAGAGTTGTCCCATTTAGCGTCAGGGCCAATTCGCCAACTTGAATACAGGCGTTGGAATTAGCACAGCCGGGATTATCACTATTTTTGCGCTGAGTAATCTCCCATTTAATGTAACGGTACTGGGCATTACTGCTGACATCCTGCAGGCTATAGCTAGTGGCTTGTGGATATAACTGTTTGGTTTTGAGTACGGCCGTCGTTTCACCGGTCAAACCAATACAATTGTTGTTGGTTCCACAACCATTTGGTCCGGCTACATCCGTATTCCAATAGGAATTGGTGATGGTCCCACTATTTGGATCACCAACGAGCCCACCAATGTTAGCACTCCCGGTCACCGAGCTGATGGCGTACGAATCAATGATGTTAGCTTGGTTTTGACCAACTAAACCGCCGACGTAGCTATTGCCTGCCAGCGCGCCATTAGAATACGAATTTACGACGTCGCCAACGTTAACGCCCACTAGCCCACCGAGGTAGTCAGCGCTGCCGGTTATCTTGGCGGAGTTATAGCTGGCATTAATGCTGCCGTAGTCGTTTTCGCCGACCAGCCCGCCGAATTCAGTGGCGCCAGTGGTAGCGTTAATATGCCCAGTAGCATAGGAGTTGCTAATGGTACTGCTTTCCAGTTCACCGACCAACCCTCCTAGCTGGGTGCCGCCTGATGAAAAATTATCATTGGCATAACTATCACTAATTTTTAGATAATCGCCCGCGCCAACCAGGCCGCCAAAGTATGAGCCGGTACCCCCGGTGGTATTGTCCACTAACTGAGCGCTAGAATTTGATCCGTTAATCACACCCATGTTAATCCCGCTGTCACCATAGACGGCACCTACCAGACCACCAACGTATACTGGACCAGTGATAGTTCCGGAGCTGCTGGAGTTAATTAGTTGTGTCGGTCCGTCCATTTCCCCGGCCAGTCCGCCAACCTCGTCACCGAGAGAACCAACGCTGACGTTGCCAGTGGAGTGGGCACCAATCACCTTCAAATAGCCACTCTGTGCGTTGTCCTCCTCATACAGAAACCCAACCACACCGCCGCCATAGTAAGCCCCACCGACAACATTACCCGAGACGGTCACATTCGAAACGGTAGTAGCGGAATTATTATAAGAATCAAGTTCACCAGCCAAACCACCAACTGATTCGGTTGAATTGAGTGATGCGTCGGTAGCAGTAACATTACCCCTAAGATCGACGTTATTGACGTTGACTGTACAATTACTATGATTGCCGGCATCGAGGTAACCAATGACACCGCCAATACCCCAGCTGCCACCTGAAAAAGTGACATCACTGTTAACGGCTATGTTACTGATGCTGATGTTGCCGCCGTCATCCGCACAGTAAGCCCGACCGGCGATGGCCCCAATCCAATTCTCGCCACCAGAACTTAGCGGCTCGTTGATCGTAACATTGCTAACGACTCCGCTGGCCATGTCGCCAATAAGAACTCCGGAGTCATCGATACCGGTAATTGAGCCAACCCCAGCCGCGTCGATGGTGAGGTTAGTAATGACGGCATTAGCGGTGTTTAGGAACAAGCCGCTATGACCGCCGGTGTTTTCGTACAACCCAAAGATGGTGTGACCCTGACCATTGAGCGATCCGGAGAAACCAGTGATGGGCTGGAAACCACCGTTGGACCAGTTAATGGTGTCTTCGCAATGAATATCCGTGGTCAAGATATAATCGAGACCCGGGCTGTTCTGGATAGCCTGAAGCTGGTTGCAGGTTGAGATCGAAGTCTCGGCATTGGTTGACTGGCTAAAGATACTGCTATAAGCGCTGGTGCCAAGACTGCTGGTCTGGGAGACTTTAAAATCATAATTCATGCTTGTACTCAGGCCGGTAACGGTGGCGCTAGGGCCAACTGGATCAGTCGACCAATCTAGCCAAGTTGAATCAGTGTGTTTTTTGTACTGCACATGATAGCCGGTGACGGCCGGCCCGCCGGTAAGACCGGCAGTCCACGTTAAGGTAATGGCTGTGCTATGAATGGCGGTTTCGCCCAGACTGGTTGGTGTTTCTAAGCTTGGACTGGGAGCTTGGTTGGCAAAGGCGGTAATCTCACCTTGCGACAAGGTCCGGTTGTACACCCGTACATCATCAATGTTGCCGGAAAAGTAATTATCAGGGTAATCGCCCGATTTACCAAAGTTCAGCCCACCTAGGCCATCGGTGCCTGGTGTGCCGGTCCAGGTTGTGGTGCCTTGATAGACACCGTTGAGGTAAAACTTCATGGTATAGGTACTGCCCGACAACGACCACGTCATCACCAGGTAGTTCCACTGGTTCATGGTGACAGAACCGCTAGCTACAACAGATGATTCGCCGAAGCCGTTGGTGATATTAGGATTAAAGACGGCTCGCCATTGGCTGCCGCTGCCACCTTCGTCAAACAGTACATAGCCATTGTTGCCGCCAAGTTGCTTCCAGCCAGCCGGACTTACCCAACTACCTTCAGACGTAGGATAGGCCCAGACCGATAAAGTGCCGCTACTTGATGGCCAAGCTAGACTGGTATTAGCATAACTACCGCTATCAAAATTAAGCCCATAGCCAAACCTCCCCGTCACCCAATTGGGTGAGCTATGAAGGGTGGCGTTGTTGCTTCCGGCAGAATCAGCGGCGGTAGTGCCGCTATTATCATCGAGATTCCAATACCCGATTAGGCTGGAGTCGGCTCTTGCCGGTTGGGCTTGCGCCAACGGTAAAAAAATACTAACAACCAATAGGCAGCTAGCTACGATGGAGAAGATAGATTTGGTTTTCGGCATTGTTTTTTTTGACAAAGCAATCTTAACGCAAAAGCATAGGCTTTTTCAAGCTTTCGTCACCGAGAGTTCGAAAATCATCAACCTGCTACCGCCAGCATTAATAAGGCTTTCTCAAGCCTTTTTTTGTATGTTCAGCTAAATAGCTTCATGCCAGTGCTTACTAAGATCGAAATCAAGACAATGCCCCCAACTAATCGACGAAATAAACTCTTGCCCCACCCAATCTCAAGTGCCGCCCATATAACTAAAGCTACCGTGCCGATTCCACTCGCAATGGTTTTTGGGGTGTTCTTAAGAATAAAGCCAAGGGCTGTTGCGATTATCCAAGTCCACAGCGGCACGTTAGGCCATTGCCAGATCACAATATGGCCTTCCTTATCGCGAAATATTCGATCTATTATTTTCTTAATCATAAAGCCTCTACGTCTGTTAATTAATGGCTGTTCATTGTCTCACCTTTGGGCTCCAAATGCTTTAAAGAAACTGTCATTGACCGCTCTGGAGCCATGGTGCGTGTGGCCCTAAACGGGGTCTTTTCTTTTGTAACTAAAATTTCGAAAATCACAAACCAGCTCCCGCCAATAAGCTTATTCTTTCAATTGTAGTCGTTTTTTGTTATAAAAAGTTTTTGTACCTCCTGAAAGGCCAGCGGTATGAGCGACATTAACAAGATGGCCAAACAGATCACTCAACAGCGCCTGAGTCAGGCGGCTCAAGAGGAAGCCAGGAAGCAAGCAGAGAGTCAGCAGCAGCTCCAGCGTAGCCAACAAGTAGCTCAAGGTAGGGCCGAAGTTCTAGCACTATGTCAGCAGTTTTATAGCTGGACTCGCCGGCACAAGCTTCCGCCAGATAAACGCTCTGGGATGGTCTTTGGCTGGAATCTGGCGGAAACTCTTATAGAAGTGCCTGCCTGGAAGGGCGAGGGGCCTCCCCTTCATGATCGATATTTTCTTGTAGTGAATGCTGACGGAACTCTTGGGAATGCTGAGAAGTTCTCTAGCGTTAAACAAGTAGAACGAGGCATTGCAGAGATCGTCTCACGGTTTGGAGTGGCTTGGGACTGATTTAACAAAACACGACCTAGTAGGTTACTACGGGTCGTCTTACCTTTATGAAATAATTTCTAACTTCCTCCGCCACGGCCGACCGGCATTAATTTGAGGCTTTCTTAGACATCAATATCATTTGAATATAATTTATATGTAAACTACTTACTCTGGTGATAGGTCAAATACGAGGCGATTAAGAAGCCGCCACCAATCACCATTAAGACGGTTGAGACTATCCATGCCGGCTGACTGGGTACCGCGCCGGCATAACCAAAGCCAATCCCGCCCAGCACCACGATGATAAAACCGATTAACCATAAATGTCTTTTCATTCAATTACTCCTGGCGTCATCCTACCACGATTAGACTGAGCAATCTTCAGATTATGCTCCAGGCTGGTATAGCCATTACCAGGCGGCGTTGAGGCGTTAGCTAAGTGACGGATCACAAGCCCGAGAACTACCGATAGTAATACGAATGGAGCAATGAGATAAAACGGCCAGCGGGAGCGCAGCGCAAGGACTTTCATATCGCCTTTATCATAACAAGATGGTGGCGACCAGATTTAACTAATGTGCGCTTGACGCACGTAGGGCATCAACCCGAGCTCGTTCAGCTGCTACTTCACTATCCTTAATGTCGTCGAAGTGTTCCCGCAGAAGCTGCTCCAACGGCTGCCACATCCGTTTGGCCTCCTTATGTGTGAGGGTGGCGAACTTGAGTAGGATAATCATAAGCAGGGACAACCCCGTGCATAGCACCGCCAGCATAATGCCAAAGAAGAGCGACCGGCCAAAGTCGGTTTGCAGAGCGAAATACAGCGTAATAGAGAACAATACGGTGGCCACCAGCCATTCATGAGCATAAATTTTGCTATTAAAAAGATTGTTCATCGTGTCACGGTTACTCTGTGTCTTGGAGACACGGTCGTAGATCACTCCCATGACGGCCTTATCCTCACCTTTGACTTGTTTGGTGTGATAAAGCAGCTCGTCATAATAAGGATTATCAGCCTCAACGGCAGTATTACCGATAATGCTTAAAAGATACACCTTCAATTTAATCTTCAGTTGATGCCGCTCTTTGGCGCTTAACAAATGGGCCTGCGTGAGGATATCTAAGACCGTCATTTCTTCCTGGCGGGCGGCTCCAATCAGCTGCGCCACTCTGCCCTTCTGGGCCGATAACAATGGGCTAAAATAGTAGCCAAATAGGAATGAGTTAACCGAGAACAGCGCCAGCTGCCCGGCCGTTAGCTTCCGTTGATGGATCATGCCGACTAAAATTAAGAAGCCCAGGAACAGAACCAAGCCATCAAGCTGATACGTATCTTAAGCAACCGCCGCACACTCACCTCTATAATCATTTTAATCATAAGTGGAATAATCCAGTTAAACAAGTTTTATGGTCTTAGTGTTGTATTATATACAATGAGTTATTAATCTTATTGTCGGTTATAACTGCTTATGGTCGAAATACTAACCTGGTTGGGCTATAATCGGCTGACACGCGAGCCCAGGAGGATGTGGTGAGTAAACAGCTTGTGGTCACGCGTCACCAAAGCGTGGCCATTCCCTTCCCGACCATTGGCCAGTTCATCGACAGCCTGCCGCAGGCGGCAAGAGGTGATAAGCGCAGCTGGTACGCTTTTAGTGATACTGGCAACGAAGTGCCCACCGAGCAGCCGCACTTCGATCCCTACCGGACTTACTACCTGGTTAACGTTCGCGGCCTGACCGTTAGCGTTGACCGCCTGACTTGGAGCTACGACCTGAGGTGGTTCACCCATGAGATCTACGCCAAAGGCGGAATCCAACCCACCAACGCCGTCATCTACGATCTCCAGCAAATCCTGGAAGTCCCGGACAAGTTGGTTAGCTGGGTCGAGAGGAGACTCTACCAGCTCGAGTGTTAGCCCATAGAAACTTCAAGGCGGCCTCCGTATGGAGACCGCCGCTTGTATTTATGAGTGGCACATAGGGACGCTTGTCGCTATGTGCGGAGGATGTGGCGTTGGTTGCAGCACTTTCCATGCCTGAGCAACACCCCGGAGAACGCAACTGCCAGAAGAATCCTCGGAAGTCTCAACCGGCTGCTCCGATTCAATGCAAATCGTCACGGCGGGCCAGAGCGCGTCGTCTCCGTATGCGCCGGCGCTCACGTTCACTCATGCCGCCCCAAATGCCGAACTTCTCGCCGTGGCGCAAGGCGTACTCGAGACATTCGGGCTTGACATCGCAGCCGCCGCAGACGCCCTTGGCCTCTTTGGTGGAAGCACCCCGCTCGGGAAAGAACAAATCGGGGTCAACGCCCAGGCAGTTTGCCCGCTCCTGCCACTGACGGTCGGTGCTGTCGACATCAAGCTCTATCAGCATCTCGCGCATGATTCCGCCTCCAATGCTGCCGTAGGTACTGGGCGATTAATGACGTACGCCACCCGCCTACCTCTAGCGTAATCCCGCTCATGGTTATTGTCTATGAATAAGTATTTAGTTAACGCGCTGGGCCGACCCTAGAGTTTGTAGTACTGGTGAACCTTGGCGCTACTAGTGGCGTTTTGCATGTATTGGTTAAAGTCGACTGGTTCAATCAGGATATGAGCGGCGTCGATTTGATCGCCATTAATAGCTAGCAGCTTAATGATGTGGTAGCCATACTGAGAATGCACCACACCGGAAACTTGGCCAACGGTTTTGAGCGAGAACGCCGCCGCTTCAAAGTTTGGATCCATCTGGCCTTTGCCGAAGAATCCCAGGTCGCCGCCGTTGGCTGCCGTGGAATCCTGTGAGTATTTCTTGGCCTCCGTGGCAAAGTCGGCCCCGCCCTGGATCTCGGCCAAAATCTTCTCGGCCTTAGCCTTAGCCGCCGCATCAGCCTTGGGATCGCTAGTGATCTTGGTTTGCAGAGCTTGCTTCTGCAATTGAAACTTCACTTGCGTCTTCAAGTTAGCGAGCGTCCAACCGTAATTAGTCGCCAGCACCTGCACCAGCTTGGCCTGTCCCCCGGCCTGCTGCGTCAACTGGGTAACTTCGCTCGCCACCTGTTTGTCGGTAACCTTGATCTTATTCTTAGCAATCAGTTGGCGGCTAACCTCGTCACTCTTGAGCTGCACGATGACCTGCTGTTGTAATTGCTTCAACTTAGCCTTGCCGCTAGTCGAGTTAAAATCTATCTTGGTAGCCCCAGGTTGGTTTTGATAGTATTGCTTGATCGAAGCCACATCAAACAAGTACTCACGGTAACTAACGTAGTCACCGTTGACCTTCATTACTGGATAGGGAATGACCTTGGCCACGCTATACGTCACCTGGCTGTCGCTCTTATACTTATAGATCAACAAGCCAAATACCAGCACAAAGATAGCCAGACCGGTAATAACGGCTCCAACTATTAGTGCAATATTGCGCTTAAAACTCTTATTACGATGACTCTTCTTGTGCTCACTACCCTCACCCGCATCACTGGTCTTATCTGACTTTGCCACTGCTCGTCTCCTATACTAGGGGTAATGCTACATTAATCCGGGCTCGGTGTCGAGGCGTTGACACGACGCACCACTTCGATCATCTTGCCGTGGATGGCGACCGGCCGGTGAATCGTCTTCATAATAATGTCCCCAACGTAGGTTTGAGCCACGATGTCGCCAAAGGAGAAGATAACGGCCTGAAATCCCCGAATATGGTAATTGATGTTTTGAATCTTATCCAAGCCGTATTCGCTCACCCGGCGGTTAAAAAAGCCGCGCTGCTTAATCTCAATGAGCCGCTCGTCGGTCATTATGTAGACCGTGTAATACCAACCAACCCAGGCATAAAACCACATCCCGGCATCAAAAATAAGTACCACTTCAACTGGATGCCAGACCCAGCTTGCCAGGGGCCAAAACAACGCTGGCAATATTGATAGTAGAATCGCAAACATTCCTATTAGCAAAGCCTTGCGCATTACCAACGGGTGTTGATGAAACACCAGCTCCACCGCCTCGCCGTCGTGCTGACCAGGAAAGGTGGTGGTTTTAGCTGACTTGTGCTTTGTCGCCATGCCCAAATTGTAGCATAAGGAGTTAAAACAGATTGGTGCTATTAAGCCCAATTCCGATGATTACCCAAGTTAGTACAAACAGCCCAACCACTATGCCGATAGTCATGCTCACAGCAAAGATAACTTGTTTCCAACGCGCATCATTTGGCCGCATCTTAATCAGCCCCATCAGAAAAAACGGTAGCGCAAGAATAAATGGCACCCAATTAGCATTGTTGGACACCTCGGCCGACTGAATGGAAGGTCGGATATATACTACCCCCAGCCCGAGAACGATTATGATAATCGCACTGATGATGAACCAATACTTGGGTTTATTCATGCCCAAATTGTAGCATAAGAGCCATCAGTTAAGCCGGGACTAGCCCGGCTGTGGTTGTAGGTCGCCGACGATGACCATGTCGAGGATTTGGATTCCGCTCAGCCCGTCGATGAAGATGCGCCATTCGCCCGCTCGGCCCGGTTGAAAACCAACTAAGTAAGCCCCGTGTAAATCATCGATCTCCAATCCCGTCACGAACATGAACTGGGGCCCGATTGAGTAGCGTTCGAACAGCCAGTTGCCATCGCGAGCCCTTACAACCTTGTGGCCGTGGAGCACATCGTCATGCTTGTAGTGCAGGTGCACAGCTTGCTGCATCAAATCTGCAGCTGAACGTTCAACCATCCGGCCGGTTTGATCTGCAACCGTCTGCGCCTCCCGGCGCAGGTTCTGCTTTTCGAGTAACTGCTGGCTACCCTTTAGAAGGTGCTCGAAGTTAAAGTCCACTTTGTCCTGCCCTTCGCTAGCGGTATCCTACAGTGCTGTTTATAACCTTATTGGTGACCGATAACAAGCCTGGCAGTTTTAACTGTCAGAATCAGCAATCGCAATTTGGTCCAGCCAGCGATTAGCCTCCGGAGCTACGCGGTGGTCGTCCATGCCCATACCCGTTAGCCAATCGGCCGGAGCTTCGAAACCATACCAATCAGCGTCACCGTAGAGCGTGCGGCCAGTTTGTTTTTGGACCAACACGCACAGCGCCACATCGAGTGCTCCTCGCTCCTCCATAATCTTGCGGGTAAAGGCGGCCTAATGCCCATGTCCAGCACGTCGTCGAGGATGACCACCGAGCGACCCTCCGGCTCCGTCTTGGGGGCTTGATCCATCACAATCCGGGGATCGCCGCCAGTGCGCTTATCGCCATAAGTGGTAATGGTCATGTAATCGAGTTCCGGGTGAAAGGCCGGATCGAGCCGGGTAATCGCAAACATCAGCTGGGTGGCAAACGGCGCCCCACCGCGCAACAAGCAAATAAATAATGGTCGCTTACCGGAGTAATGATGGGTTAACTCAGCCCCTAGCTGATCGATACGATTCGCCACAGCGCCCGCATCAGCAATTAATCGCTTGAACAATTGCGGTTGGTTATGATCTTGGCCCCCAATACTCATAGCCTTAGTCTAGCATAAGGAGTTTAAGCTTTAGCCAACCTAGAAATGATCATCGCCAGCTGAAAGTCTTTTTCGGTTACACCACCGGCCTCGTGAGTTGATAGCTTGATACTGACTTGGTTATAGACGTTCGACCAATCGGGATGGTGTTGGAGCTTTTCGGCTTCGGTAGCGACGGTAATCATAAAGCTGAAGGCGGTAAAGAAGTCTTTAAACTTGAACTCTCTGAACAGTGCCTGGTCTTGGTAGGTCCAATCTGGCAGGGCCTGTAGTTGTTTGGTGATCTCGGCTTGAGACAATGGCTTCATGACGTTTCCTGCAGTGTTATTCTAACTGGTGCCCCGGGAGGGAATCGAACCCCCGACGCCCTCCTTAGGACGGAGGCGCTCTGTCCACTGAGCTACCGGGGCCTGTCTTGATTGTACGTGGCATTGGCTGCCGGCGCAAAGCCGGATTAAGCTTTTCAACCTCAAGCTTTCATTCGTATCATCGTAACCACCATCTAAATCAATACGCCTTAATCATTCCTTTAAGTGAAGATCCACGGGCTTTTTTCTTCCCCCCCCTCCCGTTGTTTAATAAACCTTTTGAAAAGTTATATAACTATGAATAAACAATATTCCCGTAAACTCGGCCGTATCGGACAAGTAAAGAGTCAATCATACCACCTCACTATTCCGCGTGACTTAGTGCATGAATTGGGCTGGACCGAGGGACGCGTCATCCTCCTAAAGCGGGCTGGCAAGCAACGACGGCTTGTCTTAGAGGCTCATGAACCGTGGTACGATAAAATACCCAACACCGACAAATAAGACGTGATAAGAAATACTAGCTTATATTAAATGAAGATGAACCCTGGCATCAGATTAAGCCGAATGTCCCATCAACAGCGAGGCGTGCAGTCATGACCATCTCCAACCACATGCTGGCCGGGGCCGCCATTGCGCTGATTGTTAAGCAGCCAATTTTGGTGTTGCCGCTGGCCTTTGCCTCGCACTTTGTCCTTGACGCCCTGCCCCACTACGGCTATCCGGGTGGCGGCGGTTTTGCCGGCATGTTTGATCATAAACTGACTAGCTACAGCGAAGCTGTTATTACCATCATCGGCATGTTGATATTACTGTTAACGGTGGGGCTCTGGACCTGGCTAGTGGCAGCTGCAGCTTTCTTGGCCGTTGCACCCGACTTTCACTGGATCATCCGTTACTTCTTTTACGAGCGGCGGGGCCAAGAGCCGCCCCAGAGCCGCTTTGGCCAGTTCCACACGCGTATTCAGTGGTGCGAACGGCCATGGGGCATCGCAGTAGAAGTTGTCACGTTCGTGCTTGGCTACTACCTCGTCCATCGGTATTTGCTATAATCATTACGAGGTAAATATCTATGCCAAGCAAGAAACTAGCCAATACTATCCTCACCTTACTGCTACTGCAATACATCCTCGGGATGCTCGCCAACCTCTATTCCAAGATCCCTAAAGTTAAATCGTATGATGTCTTTCATCAATTCGGCTTTATTGTTTTCCACGCTCTAAACGGCACTCTACTGCTAGTCCTTGCCAGCGTCTTTCTAATGCAAGCTATCAAGCAAAAGTCATTTAAATCGGCGGCCATAGCCGGACTAGCCGGTATTTTGTTCGCCTTCATCTGCGGCGAAATTTTTGTGGCTAATCAAATCGATTTCTATTCATTCCTAATGTCGCTGGGGTTCTTAGTCGCGCTAATGTCTTATGTCCGCATTGTCTTCACAATGCGCGTAACCGGCTCTAAAAGCTAGTTTAACAGATTAGACTAGGCCATTGGGGCTTCGTCACTGCGTCGATATTCCACCAGCTCTTGTTGTGAGAACCACAACGATATTTCGTATTCGGCCTCAGCTTTATTGCCCGACGCATGAATCAAATTTTTTACCGGGCGTTTGCGGGTGTTACCGACGAAGGCCGAATCATAGGAAAAATCACCGCGGATGGTGCCGGGGTTAGCTGACAGCGGCATGGTGTTGCCGACCATCTTACGGACTAACTCGATCGCATGCGGTGATTCTAGGACCATAGCCACTACCGGCCCGGAGGTAATGTAGTCGGCCAGCCATGATCTTACGAGCTCCCCAATCTCCGCAGCGTTATCAGTACCTAATTCTTTTTTGGCGTCGAGCTCGAGCTTCTGATAGTCGGCCAGGGTTTTGTTACCAATGCCCTCAATCATTTCCTGACGATCCGCTGGATAGTGCTGCTCGGCAAGTTCCTTTGAAACTTGGATGATTTTTAGCCCGATAATCTTTAATCCGGCTTGTTCAAAGCGGCGCAAGATCTCACCGGTAAGCCCGCGCTGCACGCCGTCTGGTTTGACTGCTACGAATGTTTGTTCCATTACTTGATTATCTCCTCGAATTTTAATTTTGCGTTGGTACCGTCGGCCGCTACGATTGCCATGCGCAGTTTGGCCGGGGCTAGGATCTCCCGGGCCACTCGTTGCACATCCCTAGACGTTACCCGTTCAAACTTGGCAATGGCTTGTTCGACACTACGGATTTTACCGACCAGGAGTAATTGCGTACCGAAGCGATCGGCTACACTACCATTTGATTCCATGGCCATTTCCAAACCGCCCTTCAGTTTGTGCTTAGCCTTGGACAACTCGTCATCCGGTACCAATTCTTGTTGGATGATGGCCAGTTCTTCCATGACGGCTTCGATGGCATGAGTGGTTTTCTCGGAGTTAACCGCCGCGTATACCTCAAACAACCCGGTATCGATAAAGTTTTGCCGGCCAGCCCCGATGTCATAGGCCAAACCCTTACGCTCACGAACGTTTAAAAACAGCCGTGAGCTAGAACCGCCGCCCAAGATCGTGGCCAGCACCGATAGCGCCGCATCGTCCTTATGCCAATACGGATAAGCCCGGGCTCCGATCACAAAATTGTCTTGGGCCGTTGGTTTGTTGTAAACCGTTACCTTATGGAGGGATAGCCCGGGCTTGGAGGGCTTAAACTTTGGTACTTCTTGATAAGTCATTCCGCCCATTAGACTCTTGATCATGTCGACAACCTGCTGATGTTTAATGCCCCCTGCCACTGACACCACCATATTGTTAGGGTGATAAAACCGCTTCTGATAGGCCAAAACGCCCCGTCGGCCAATCGTCCGGATCACCTCCTCGTTGCCAATGACATCTTGGCCCAACGGATCATTCGGCCATAACAACGGAGGCAATAATGCCCCCACCAGTTGACCGGAATCATCATGACGACGCCAGTTGATCTCTTCGACTATCACCCCTCGCTCGCGGTCGATCTCACCTTGTTCGAGTAACGGATTTACGATAATGTCAGCCATAATATCGAGCGCTAAGCCCAAGTTCTGGCGTGGCACTTTAATATAATAAGCCGTCAGCTCGTTGCCTGTGTAGGCATTAGTGTAGCCGCCAACGGCATCGATTTCCTGATAAATCTCTTTGGAGGTGGGCCGTTTGGCGCTGCCCTTAAACAACATGTGTTCCAAGATATGCGAGACGCCACCTTCTTTATCGAAGTTCTCATGGCGGCCGCCGGCGCCCACCAGGATCTGCACTGTCACGCTACGGGCACCGGGCATGGCCGAAGTCACGATTTTGAGCTTATTGGGTAGAGTGGTGATCTGTGTCTTCATAACTATCGCCCCTCACCTTAGCAAAAAGGAGCACTTATCTCAAGTTCCAGGCATCTGGTTAATGGATTACTGCCACCATCGCCAAACCAAACACCAGGCAATAAATCCCAAACGGCGTCAGGCGGTTATTGCGGAAAAACCGGTCCAGGAAACGTACCGCCACATAGGCAGCCAGAGCTGCAGCGATGCTGCCAGCTAGCACTTGTCCGCGCACCCCGTCACCGAGCGGGCCAGCTAGATCCGGGAGTTTAACGACTCCGGCGGCTAGAATTATCGGAGTGGCGAGCAAAAACGAAAACCGGGCGGCGTCCTCATGATCCAAGCCTCGGAGTAAACCGCCCACCATAGTAATTCCCGAGCGGCTAATACCGGCAAATAACGAAAAGGTTTGAGCCGTGCCAATTACGGCCGCATCCCGATAACGCAAGACCCCAAGGTTAGCGGTAGTCTCAGCTAGATCGCGGCTCTTTGGCTTAGTCTTAGCATTGCTACGCTTCATCAATCGATCACCAACCAACAAGATCAACCCGTTGATGGAAAGAAAGATGGCGGCGGCTAGCGGTTTTGCGAATAGCAGCCGCAGAGTGCGTTCAAATATCAGCCCAAACAGGCCGGCTGGAATTGTCGCCACAATTAACAGCCACGCCAACCGCTCGTTAGCCGTTGCGATCTTCAGCTTGCGGACTGAAGTAAAGAAGCCGCCGATAATCCGGACCCATTGCTGCCGATAGAACCATAGTAAGGCTAGAGCAGTAGCCACGTGTAGGCCAACTAAGAAGGCCAAAAAGTATGATTCTTTATCGGATTGAGCCGCTACTAGATTATGCCAACCGAATAACGTCGGCAGCAATACCGAGTGGCCTAGGCTTGAAATCGGAAATAACTCTGTCACCCCTTGGATCAGGCCGATAATAATAGCTTGAAAGTAGGTCAACACCTTTTCAGTATAACAGGCCGACTACTGCCCGATTTGTTGCTGTAACTGCTTAGCCGCACTATTGCCTGGATCGACCGCGAGCGCGGAATTTAGGAAGGACCGTGCTACCGTGATCTGCCCCAACCGCTGCGCCACTACCGCCCTCACCACATAACTTAGGGCCACATTGGGTGCTAGATTAGTATCAGCATTACGGTTGCCGAGCACCGGTTTCGTATACAGCGTCGTTACTACTGCTGCAGTTTGATCAGCCAACACTAGGTTGTTCTGCCGAACGTAAATCGAAGCCAGGTTGTTGTAATACTGGGGGTTATCAAACGGATCGAGCCTGATCGCCTGCTTAAACTCGGTTTCGGCGGCGGTAGTCTTACCCTGAGCGACTTCGACCTCGCCGAGTAAGAAGTAGTGTTGGGCATCGTGCGGGTCCTGGGCAATCGCCGTACGTGCGTCCTGAGCCGCCAAGGCCAAATCATTGGCCTTGTTATCGAGTGGGGACGACGAATCAACATAGTAGCTCACACCAGCCACCGTCACCCAATCAGGATCATAAATAACACCGCTACGAGCCGCCTGAATATAATCCAGTGCCCGAGGATAGTCCCCCCACGATTGCAGGTTCTCAGCAGTTTGGGCGTCCGTCGAGCCCCGGAATAACGCGACCAGTGGCAATGCCAGCATGACGCTAGCCGCAAAGGCTACTGGTATTAAGATCTGGTTGTTTGATGTAGCCTCTGCACCCTTAGTCTCCTTATTTGGATAGTAACCGAGGGCAATCAAGATGGCCACGAGAGCCAAAATTACTGGGTAGCCGGCATCAATATCCACCCCAAAATGCAGCAATATGGCGAGCGCGCCAAGGGCAATTGGCACTAATCTTGGGTCGTGTTTGAGGCCTCGCCACAGTCCGAACAATATTTCTATCACTAGCCAAGTGATCAGTAAAAAGCCGATTAGACCGAGTTCGGGCAAGCTCTGAACATAAAAGTTATGCGCATCGCGGCTGGCACTAATCACCCGGTACTGGTATTCAGGATGCATTGTGCCATAAGTGCCGGCGCCCCAGCCAATGAGTGGTCGCTGAGACCATATCTCCATAGCACTTCTGAGGTAATAAATGCGGTCACTTCCGCTGGTTGAGCCTTCGGCGTCGGTAAAACGGGCCCCTTGGAAGCTGTATTGATGCGTTACTGCTGAGCGACCTAGGTTAAGAATCAGGGTTAATGCTAGCGCCCCGATCAATACGATCAACACTCGACGCCAGTGTTTGAACATTTGGCGACTTAGCCACAAAGCCAAGAATATGGCTATAACTAACACCAGGCCAGCCCCACGAGAATCGGCCAAAATAAAGGCACTCAAGTTAAGCATGGTAACTAGGCCGTCAGACAACCGATTATACTCGGCAAAGCGCCACAGGCCAATGATGATGGCAGCCAGCAAGAAGCCAGCAAAAGGATTGGCCAGGTAAAAGGTGGAGGTGGCGCGATTATAGGTTTCGAAAATGAACAGGATAATGCCATAAACGCTAGCAATAGCGGCCACTAGTAAATACCCATTGATGAGAATGGCGGTAGCTTCGGACCGTTTGCGGATAGACCGAGCCAGTACAAAGATTATGCCGATGAAAATCCACAATAACAGCCAACTAATCGTCTGAAAGCGGTTAACGGTCCAGGTTAGAGATAGGGCTGTCCAGCCGATTAGTGCCAGCCAGGCCCAACCGAGGTGGCCGCTATTAACCGCGCGGTCCTGGCTGCGCCAAGCCACGAAACCACCGAGCAGCCCGACACCAAGCAGTATCATCCAGCCAAGTGGGTCTTTGCCCCCCTGGAACCACGGCATAACCGCCACTAACAATACTGCTGCCAAGGCGGCCGGTTTCTGGATGGTTACTCCCTTGATACGCTCCCACATACCCCTAGTCTACTCATAACAATCTCATCTGTCACCTCTCCCCTCCCTGAAGCTTAGAACCCATCAAAGTCGTATAATACAGTTATGACTATTAGCGCCCTCGTAACCGACTTCCTAGAATATCAAGAGATCGAGCAGAATCGCTCCGATCGGACGATCGCCAATTACCATCATTACTTGATGCGCCTAGTTGACTTCACGGGTGATGGCGACATTAGCCAGCTCTCAGCCGAGCAAGTCAGGCAATGGCGCCTAGCGCTTAACCGCATGCAAGATTCAAGCGGGCAGCCGCTATCCAAGTCGACCCAGAATTACCACTTAATTGCCTTGCGCAGCTTCCTCAAGTACCTGGCCAAACGTGATATTAAGGCCCTCACGAGCGACAAGATCGAGCTGGCTAGTGTTAAGCGACCCCAAATCGCTTTTTTAACCCCCGAGGAAGTGGCGCGGTTAATCGAGACGATTGATACTACTACGGCAGTCGGTTTGCGCGACCGCGCCATCCTCGAATTGTTGTTCTCGGGGGGCCTGCGCGTCTCCGAGTTGGTTGGGCTGAACCGGGATCAGGTTAATCTGGAGCGACGCGAGTTCATGGTGCGCGGCAAGGGCCAAAAAGACCGGCCAATCTTCATTAGCGACGAAGCCGCCGGTTGGATCAAGCAGTATCTGGACAGTCGCCGCGACGACCTTGATCCCCTGTTTATTCATTACGGTGGCTCTAAGGACGGTAGCGGTGGCGGCCAGTATCAGCGCCTCACCGTCCGCAGCGTCCAGCGGCTGGTGAAGCGTTACTCCAAGCGGGCCGGCATCACCAAAGACGTTACCCCGCACACCCTACGCCACTCCTTTGCCACCGACTTACTCATGAACGGCGCTGATATCAGGAGCGTCCAGGGGCTATTGGGGCATGCCAATATCTCTACCACCCAGATTTACACCCACATTACCGATCCGCAGCTCAAAGATGTTCATACGCGGTTTCACCGCAAGCAAAAGCCTACCCCAAACTCAAATCCTGATTAAGGCGTGCTCCCACAAAGCGGGAGTAAGCCTAGCTGGCTGCCATTAGGGGCTTCAGTAATGTTGAAATCTTTGCAGATATCGGTGTCACTAAACAAAACGTAGTTGAGGCCAGCGGGCACGCTTGGTTGAGTTGGCGGCGTGGCGGTGGCGACAATTCGGCGGTAGACGGGGCCGGAATGAGCCGTAACATCGATGGTAGTAGAAGGACTCACTATCGGAATGGTGTTACCAAGGGCATCTCGGAAGGTAATGGCAAAATGCGCACCATCGGCACCGGGGTATTGGTCGGGGTACAGCGCTCGAATATAGACGATGCTACCTTGACTGGCGGTTAACGGTACACCGGCGGTGTTACTACCAGGAATAGCAGTTGAATTTGCTGGCACAACGCACTGAGGACCAGAAGCAGCTGTGGCGCAGGGAACTCCAACTTTCTTGGCCACCGCTGGTGGCAAGACATCCGTTAAGACGCTGCCGCTAGAATTGGGCAATAGTACCACATTGCGTACGGTAATATTGGGTAAAGTCGGGCCGCCGGGGGTAATTAAGGCGCTACTACCAACATAGTTAACGATGGTCAGTTCAATCGCTGGCAGGTCATTAACGCTGGCGGTTGGTAGTGGCCCAGTTACACTGCCTGCAGGAGCGTAGTTGGTGGCGGCGGCTGAAGCGGCAGCCGGAAATGCCACGTCTCCCTTACTCTGGTCCATCCAGCTGACCTCAATATCCTTGAGAATTTGGCCCGAGGGGTCAATGACATATTGGTAGGCATTGCCCGCATTGAGATTGCCCGTCACATTACTAGAAGTGGTGCTGGTTTTGATGCAAGTGATAGCGTTGGCACTAGGAGCCGTACTTTGCAGCAAAGTATAGAGCGTTCCAGGAGCGTTGGCGGGAGTCGAGGTGCAGGAGCCGGCGGTAGTAGAACCAAAGTTGCCATAGATTGCCCCCCAATACATCATTTCCACTCCGCCTTCGGCGGCCGCGTAAGCACTCAGGGACAGCTCGTTGTCAGATGATCCCAGCGCATTAATGGTATTCAAATACACCAGCGGCAAGGTCACGCTCATTATGAGGACGCTGACCATGACGGCTGTGAGTAGTGAAATGACGCCAGATTGTCGCTTCATCATTAAAACTCTCCTGCAGTTACCGTAGTACTAAGGGTGCTCACGACGCAAGTGGCCGGAGCGTTGGGCAAACAGGCGGTACCGGCCGCATTGAGATCAGCAGAATCGGATGTAGCCCGTACAGTTACGCGCATACTCTTGTGGCTAGTGGGCGCTGGCGGCGCGCAGTTGCCCGGCGGCACGCACGGCGTTGCTCCAGCCGATGATGCTATAGAGTAATTATCAACCTGCTCGGGAATTAAAGCGCTGATTTTAACATCCGAACTGGTAACCGGCGAACCGGAACCAGTACTGTTGCAGGCCGTTGTCGAAATCCAGACGTCTTCCATTAGTTGATTAGCGCCATTTAAGTAAAAAATCTTGCCACCGTTGGGTGTCGACATACACAAGGCACTGCCATTATAAGCCATCCAAGAAGCCGTATTACCGGTTAACTCAATCTGATTCATGGCGGTACGGGCCGCCAGTTGCACCGCCCTGGACGCCACGGTGTTCTGGTAATAATCAGTTAGTGCGAGATAGCCGCCAACAATTATTAGGAGACCGAAGCTAAAGATCGCCATGGCCAGCAGCAGCTCCACCAAGGTGTAACCGTGTTGCTTGGGTAAAGTTGGCACTAGCAAAACGGTGGACCCTTAACGTCGGCTAAGACCGTGGACAGCGTCGTTGTGGCTGTACCCACAATGCCGCCTTCTTTCCAGGTACCGGTAATATTAAAAGAGTAGAAGCTAGCACCAGATCCGTTGCCGAAGGCGCCGAGTTGGGTGCTGTTACAGCCATTGTCGGGGCTGGCGAGTTGAATGGATACTTGAATGTTGGGTTGATAGGCCGCAAGCGTCGGATCGTTGAAGGTGCGGTCATCACCAGCGCAACCTTTATTTAAAAGCAATGCGCTCGAATAACTACCGGTGGCCGTAAAGGTATTCCAGGTGGTATCGTTGTCAAAAGCCGGATGCCACGATCCTGGACACGGCACCCACTGACCATAGCTGCTGCCCGACCCGGGTCTGGGATCACGCTCCATATGGAAGATACAGTTTGTCAGAGTGGCGGCAAGCGTCGGATTACAAGCTGCTCCGCCACCAAAAGCGTTTGAGCTGGCTCCAGCAACCCCTAAGGTATAATTGCTACAAGCTCCCACACAGCTAGCGGCTCCCACAAAGCCAGTCCAGCCCTGGGGGTTGTTGTCGCGGAAGTCGCGCAGGGCGTTATACTGCTCCTGCACCATATTGATAGCCTGGGACCTCAGCAGTGAGTTTTGCGTATTACCCCGACTTACCCGAATCAGCGCAAACGAACCCACCAGCACCGACGATAAGATCAGCAGAGCAAATACAACTTCAACCAAAGTATCACCGGCCTCGGTGCGGCACCGCCTCATAACGTGATAGTCCTGGTAACGTTACCAAAGCGATCAACATAGACGTCGGCATTAAAATGCACCGGGTTGGCCGGGTTTTGAATTTTTATGTCCAGCGGAGTGGTGGTGACTTGAGTCAAACCATGGTAGGCGTCATCGACACCATTTGTCCCTAGGCCAGGGCCCCAGTAAACGTTAATGCCGCCACCGGGCTGGAGGGCGAAGAAAACTACTAAAGGACCGGCACCATAACTTCCGGGAGTTGGATTTGCTACTAGATAAGCTAGTGGAGCCTCCACGTTATAAGTATTTACCGCATTCTTTGAAACTAACACATTATTTTTATCAACCACCACGGTATTAACGTTCATGGTGGCGCCGGTGGTAGCCCCAATGGTGATACCGACAGTTGAGCCCAGGACATACTCGTCGCTGGGACTAACAGTATTACCGCCGCTAGCCAGTTTGCCAACGGTACTGCTAGCTTCGCCGCGCGCTTGCTCCAAGGTCTGCACCCAAAGATCGACACCCTGGGTAAATTGCTGACTAGTTCGAAATTGGTCGCGGCTAAACAGCACAGACACGGCTAATAATCCGGCAATCGCCAGAGCAATTATTAACTCAACTAGAGTGACACCTCGTTCGCTCTTAACCATAACTAGTTTTTACTATAGCACTACCAAGGGGTAAGGGTAAGGGTTTGGGGATAGCATTAGTGTCATCCGTCTATACCCTATCCGCTAATGTTTATAATCTAGTGAAATACCAATTGAGGATGGTTGTGCCATAGAGCATTGCCGCCACGCATCCAAGGGCCAAAAACGGTCCAAACGGGATATGGTCACGACGTTTTTTGACGCCAGTAGCGAGCAATCCCAAGCTGACCAGGGCAGCCGTATCGAATCCGATGAACATCGCCACGGCCGTCCGGTGTAAGCCTAGCGCCAAGCCGATCAGCGCCACCAGCTTAATGTCTCCCCCGCCCATCCATTTGCCATCCGATACCGCCGCTAGAGCGTAGAAGGCGCCCCCAACTAAAATGGCGGCTTCAATCGGGCCCAACCAGGTTTGCAGCGGCAAGCCGGTCACAAAATTTATTACTACCGGTACGAGCGCCACGGCCAGCGCCGGAAATATCACGACATTGGGCAGCAACATCCAGCGTAAATCGTAAACGGTTAAAACGATTAATGACCCCAGCATGTATAACCAAGCCGCAAACGCCAGCCAGCCAGCCCACCCCACCGGCGCTAGCCGCGCGTAGCTTAACGCGAACAGTCCGGCCGTAGCCAGCTCCACCAACGGATACTGTACCGAGATCGGCTGTTTGCAATAACGGCATTTTCCGCCCAACATCAGCCAACTGATCACCGGAAACAGATCGAGCACTCCGAGCTCATGATGACAATGAACGCACTCCGAACGCCCCTTGGCGATCGATTTGCCGGCATGAATCCGCCAAACTACCGCATTAATAAAGCTGCCGAAGATCAGTCCCAGAACCCCAAAAATGATAGTACCGCTAATGGTTGTCAAGGCAATATGTCCCGCCCCCTTCGAGGCTAATCTTTAAGATATAAACCCCCGCAATGGCGGCACTACCGGTACAGGTGACGCCTGAGCCAGGTACCGTATACTGAACGCCGGCAGCGACACTAGACGTGGGCGATGCTGGTGCCGCTGGTGCAATCACAAAACTGTAGGCGGTATTACTAAGCGGATCATTCCCAACGGCATAGTAAGCCTTGCCGGCAGTACCGAACTGACTGGTAAATAAGGCTGCCGTTGGATATTGGAAATTGTTGGCCGCTGATTCTTTGTACACGTCCAGGTTCGCCGCCACCTTCTGTAAGTAGCGCTGGCGCAGGCCGTTACGGGCGGTGACTTGAGCTGTATGCAGCAGAAGGAAGACTAAGACGATAAAAAGCCCGCCAATGGCCAAGGCGATAATGACCTCAACCAAGGTAAAGCCGCGCGGCTGGTCTTGCCTCAACCGGTCCTTTATTTGGCGAAGCATGCTGTTCTTCCGCCCGAAAGCTGCACCGAAACCGCCAGCTCACGGTCATTAACGAAGTACATCGTTAGATAATTATTTGGCGCAACCTGGAGACACGAAGCTGAACCACCAAAGTACAAGGTGTCGACTGGTGGTATGACATTGCCTCCCGGATACCAGGCAACAGTCCAAGGAGTCCCATCGGGCGCGTTAAAGGGCTCGGTGCCACCGTTCGTTATGTACTTAGCCAGAATGCCGTTGGCTGGATCGTTGAAACAGGTGTTAGGGACAGGCACACTACAACCCGGCGTAGTACCGGGAATGCGGCCACGGTTGTCGACCGACCACTGCCGTGCGGCGTCTAAGTAGCGCTTGGCAGCCAATAAGCGGGCATTATCCTGCCGGTCGTTATTAGCGGCCGCAAAGGCGATAAATACAAGAGTCAGGATCAGCCCAGCCAAAGCCAAAAAGATGATCAGTTCAACTAAAGAGAATCCTTCGGCTGGCTTGGGCTTACGCACGTCACTATTATACCTCTTTTGCTTGTATTCTATAATCTAGGGCCCGGTATTAATAGTTCTGACAGTAGGTACCGCCGGCCTCCAGTTTGATTTGTGCATAACCGTCTAGGTTCCCATTAATACCGCAGACAGGTGGCGGCAGACTGCTCACCCATTGAATCTTTGTAAGCGTTGGGGCACTGGGGTCAAAGGTTAGTGTTGGATTCCCGGGCGACACCCAGCCAGTCGGGGCAGTGCAAGGAGCCACCGTACACTGGTCCCAAAAGCCCGTCGATTTATTGTCGCTCACCACATCGGCCACTAAGTGATTGACCGCATCGACACGAGCAGCATCGCGGGTGGCTCGCTGAGCATGGGCCACGGACAAGAAAACAATTACCATAAGTAGCCCCACCACGGCCAACACTACGGTGATTTCGATTAAAGTGAAGCCGTTTTTGGGAGTGCTCATAGCTTGATTATACTGCTTTTGCTTTGAAACGAGAAAATACCTGCTGGCTGCATCTGGCCTAATAAGCGGCGCAGTAGGTCCCGCCGGCTTCCAGCTGAATCTCCACGGCGCCATTAACAATATGATGGGTACTACCGGTACTTGCATTGCTAACTTCACCGCTACAACTCGTCCACGCCCCAACCGCATCGGTACTACCCGTTAGCCAGACAAAATTTGAAGTGCTAACGGCGCCCGAGGCATTGGAGATGGTCATAGTGAGGTTGTCCGATGGCAACCAACCATCGGGAGGAGTACAACTCGGACCTGGTGCGCAAGTCGGATACACACCGCTGTTATTACCACCCATTTGCTTAAATATTATCACCAAGCGGTTAAGCGAATCTTTGCGGGCGGTATCGCGCTGGGCGCGTTGATTCGCCCCGACCGCCAGGAATATGATCACAAAGATCAAGCCAATAATGGCCAGAACCACAATAACCTCGATCAGCGAAAAGCCTCTAGATCTCACCTTCATATTGTAAGTATACCCCTTATGCTCGGCAAACTAAAAGTTGGACCTAAGCTCATGGCGATGAGCCCAAGCTCCTCTCTTCGCCTAGGGTGTGCCGCCGCAATAACTATTTACTTGGCCGAGTTGACTGCCATCGGGAGCCTCGGTAATGTAGAAGTCTTTGCAGATGTTGGTGTCGCTAAATAAGACGTAGTTGAGGCCGCTTGATACACCGCCACCGGTGGGCGGTGATGATACCGCTTCAATCCGACGATAGTCCGGCCCAGCGTGGGCGGTAACATCAATAGTAACTTGCTGCCCGGACGCGGCATAACAAGAGTTGGACGTGGTGCGTAAACACGTTATGGCATAGTGAATGCCGCTGGCCGTAGGGTACAACGCCCGAATATAAATAATCGTGCCGGTATTAATTGGCTCAGCCGCGTTAGCGGTGGCACTGGCATAGATGGTTGGAGCGGCTGGGCTACTACACAAATATGGGGTGGCAGCCGCCGAGCATTGCACCAAGATCTTCTCGGTAGGGTTATTAGCGTCAATGGCCGGAGTGTTATTGGGAAGCAGCACAACGTTTTTAATATGGATATTGGCAAGGCTGCTGCCTCCTGGAGAAATCAGGCCGGCGGTTGAGGAGTAATTAACGATGGTAAGTTCAACCCCGGGAATCCCACTAGCGGGCAACGGATTTGTGACCGGAGAATACCCGCAGCAAACACCCGGAAGCGTCACGTCTCCGGGAGTGAACCAGCTCAACTCAATATCCTGTAACCGGATATTGTCGGGTATAATAACCTCTTGGGCATTAGCAGCGTTTAGTACCCCCGTGGTGGCAGCGGCCGAGGAATTCACCGTCACACAAACCACGCCGTTGGAGTTTGCGGCGGTAGCGTTGAGCGTAGAAATATCTCGTTGGGTATCCCTGCCAACGCAGTCATTAGAGTAATTTTGGTGATACAACGCACTGCTAGGATTCGTGGCGGCCCAGTAGGCGTACTCTACCGCCCCCATTGCTTGGGCATTGGCCCTCAGCGACAACTCATCATCAGACGACTGTTGGGTACCAGAGTATGACACGAATACCAAAGCGATAGCGATGGTAGCCACCATAACACTAACCATTATCGAGGTTACCAGGGATATGACGCCCGATTGTTGATGCGTACTCATAGCCCGGCTCCGGCCGCCAGCGTGGTGGTAACGGTTGAGATAGTACAAGTAGCAGGTGCATAGGGAGCGCAACTAGTGCCGGTGGCTGCATCGAGATCATTTTTGTCGGACGTCACGCGGATGGTCAGGCGCATACTTTGATGGCTGGTCAAAGCTGGCGGCGCGCAGTTGCCCGGCGGCACGCACGGCGTGGCGGCACCACCAACGGGGTTATAATTATCGGTTGGCTCGGGGATAAACGCGCTTACCTGCACGCTAGAGTTCGTAATTGCCGACGGCTGCGTGGCCACAGCCTGCGAACAAGCCGCGTTTGTGTCCCAGGTGGCCTGCATGAGCCGGTTCACGCCAGTATCTAAATAGAACATGCTGCCATTACTCAAGCAAATAGCATTAGTATTATAGGCAAACCAGCTTGAGCTGGTAGCGGCCAGGGACACTTGATCAATGCCGATGCGGGCAGCTTGTTGGGTGTATCTTGATTCGATGCTGTTTTGATAGTAGCCAAGCAATGTAATCATACCTTTGGTGATGATTAATAACCCAAAACTAAAGATTGCCAGTGCCAGGAGTAACTCCACCAGCGTAAAGCCATCTTGGTCCACCCGCGGCACTAGCATGTGGTTGGTGTTCCCTGGGTATCGGCTAGGAGGGTTGCGAGGCTCGTATTACCAGCCGTAAAGTTACTCACGTCCCAAATGGCCGAAACTTGAAAGTTTACATACGGGTTGCCCGGGAGTCCGCCGCTACCGTTGCAATTCAGCTGGCTCATGAGGGTAACTTGCACCTGGATATTGGGCTGGGCAGTTTGGGTGCGGGCACTACCGGGACAAGACGTGCCGATCCAGCCATTGTCGGCGTCTAGTGGCGGGAACCATAGTCCGGGGCACGGCACCCACTGCCCATAGCCGATTCCAGAGATGCCGTTACGCTCAAGGTGGAAAGAGCAGGCGATGCTGGGGGCAGCGCTGGATGGGATACACCCGGGAAGCGCTTTTATGGCATTGTAAACACCTGACTCGAACGCACCCCAGCTACCGGGGTTGCTACTGCTACCATCGCGAAAGGCCCGCAGAGCGCTGTACTGCTCTTGTACAAGATTAATCGCTTGAGTGCGTTGTAATCCGTTAGCCGTATCAGCGCGGTTCACCCGTGCTACTGCAAAGGCGCCAACCAGAACGGAGGTCAAAACCACCAGCGCCAACACTACCTCGATTAGAGTATCCCCGTTCTGCCCTAGCTGCTGCCTGCGCATCAATTAATTGTCCTCGTGACATTGCCATACTGATCGACCGTAATAGTAGCGGTATCGCCATGGTCGTCTACAACATTAAAACTAATTCCGGCTGGCGGTACTGCCGCCATGCTACCAGTAGCTGGATCGCCCGTCATTGGTATGAGACTGGGACCGGACGACGAACCACCAAACTTATAATAGGCTTTGACCATCCCGCCGGGTTGGAAGGCAAACAGAAAGTCATAGTTGTTATTTGCTCCATAGTCCGGCGTGGTGTCATAGAACTCACCGGGGTAATAGGCGTCATATTGCCAGCCCCAAACAGTACCCGTCGACGCGGGCTGCGCATTGGTTACTAACTCCGTAGAAACAGTAAAAGGATAATTATCCCAAGCGTTCATTTCCACGGTCTTTCCATAAACATACACATTAGGACCGCCACTGGTTACGTTTAACGGACTCACCGCCGTTTGTCCGGTGCCGCTACTGGTTTGATTGCGAGCATCGGACAGCGTGGTCACAATCTGATCAACTCCTTGGCTAAACTGGGTTCTGGCCAGCAAGTTATCGCGTCCAAACAGAATTGAGAATGCCAACAAGCCAGCAATCGCCAGGGCAATGATGAGCTCAACCAGCGTTACACCACGTTCATTTCTAACCATAACTAGTAATACTATAACACTCGAAGCTGAAACGGGTAAGTAAGGGCGAATGCATATCTCCGACCCGCATAAGACCTTTCTGCTAATGATTATCGAGACAGTACATGGTGTTGTTTGATTCAAGGTTCATATAGAGCCGGTAATAATTCGTGAATTGGCTGGTACCGTTACAGGTATACCCATACTGATAATAGACGGTACCGACATTAGCTTGAGACCAGGCTGGTGCAACCCCAGCAGTTGAGGTTCCCATGACATAACTCGTGCCAGTGCTCGGATCGTTGCCGGACACATTATAGCTGCCGCCCGATGAGAAGGCCGTGATAAACGCCGGCGCCGTGGTCGGATATTGATAATTATTAGCGGCGGCTTCTTTGTATTTCTCCACATTCGCGGCCACCTGTTGCAAATAGGTTTTGCGCAAACCCTCCCGGGCGCCGCGTTGGGCCGATGACACTGCTAGGAACACCAATACTACGAACAACCCGCCGATGGCAAATGTTACCACCAGCTCTACCAGGGTGAATCCATCTCTCAAAACTAACCATCGGTTGCCGAGCTTTTTTGTCATCGCGCCGAACCGCCCCACAAAGTGCTTATTGCAGAGCATAACATGCAGTAACCCCACTCTTGTAAATAAACGATACTGCCACCTCGCGCTGATTATAATTAAAAGCCACAATCGGGCCGTGGTTATGGCGGCCGCCGGTACCACAGGCGGCTGGAGAATACACCAACATCTCGCTGTTATTGAGAAACCCGGCCGAAGTTGGGCCGCCGGTGCCCCACCGAATGCTCCATGGTGTACCCTCTGGGGTGGCATAGGAGGTGGAACCGTTAGAAGTAATGTAGGTAGACACAATATCCTGGGCATTAGTGACATTCTTCGGCAGATTACCATTATTATTAGTAATCCACTGCTGGGCGGCTTGTAAGTATCGCGCCGCGTCTTCATTACGAGCATCGTCGTTACGGCTGTTACTGGCATAATTAAAGGCTGCAAATACGACTGCAAATATCAGCCCAGCTATTGCCATAATAATAATCAGCTCAACTAAAGAAAATCCCTCTCTTCGCGCTGACCTCTTCATGGCAAGTATTATACTGCTTTTGCTAAGAGTATGGGAGGCGGTACTTACAGGAGGTGCTATAATTTAGCTATGGTGAGGCCTCAATGAACCAACCCAACCGCCACCAATCGGCCGGTTATAATCTGATTCAGCTTATTATCGTGTTAGCCATCGTTGGTTTGTTGATGGTGCTAGTGTTTCTGGCCGTAATTTCGGCCCAAAAGTCAGCCAAAGATAATACCACCCGGACGGCAGCCAATGACGTCATAACAGCTATGAAACAGTACTACTTAGAAGGTGGCGGCAACGCCTATATCGGCTGCGCCAACAATCTCACCACCATTCCAGGTTTTCAGACGCCCAAAGACGCCTATGGTAATACCCCCGTATTCTATTGCCCGGTATCGCTAGCACAGCCGCCCGGCAGCCGCGGCACTCCTCAAACCATCGTATTCTCTGCCGGCGCGGTCTGTCAGGCCGATGGCAGCTATGTAGCATCCACCGACTCGACCATAGTCGCCGTCAGCTATTGGTCGGCGATAACGAACGGCCCCGTTTGTATTGGCTCGCAGTAGCCTGTATACGAGATAATATCAGTAGGCCACACAATAAGTACCGCCAGCTTCTAGTGCCACTTGAACCGCACCGTAAGCTTGAGTAGGACCGCTGCAATTTGTCGGCGGCGTCCATGGCGTACTGCTGGGCATAATCCACTGGATAGCCGAGACAGAGGGAGAGCCACTCGTGATAGTTAAGGCAACCGTGTTAGGTGATGTCCACCCGGATGGTGGCGGTGTACATGGACTGCCGCTGCAGGTTGGGAAAACCCCATAATTATCGCCAGCTTCTAGCTTAATGTCTGCCGCCATGCGATTAACAGCATCCTTGCGCGCGGCATCGCGTTGAGCCTGTTGCGACGATGCAACAGCAATAAAGACTAATACAAAAATCAAACCGATAATGGCTATCACCACGATAATCTCAATTAAGGTATAGCCTCGACTAGCTTTTTGTGTGCTCACGACCCCTATTATACGCCTCAAATCCTGCAAACCAAAAGCGGCCCAGTGGGCCGCTGGCTCAGTTAATTCCCGAGTAGTCTTAGTAGTCTTTGCAGTAGTAATTAACGCCATCATCTAACCTAGCCGCAACATAGCCTTTCGCGCTGATGTTTGCCGGTGTGGCGAGAACCAGGTTGTGACAGCCGTTAGCAGCTGCGGCTACCCAACTCAAGGTTGCTGAGTCAGCGGGGGCAGCTATCGAGAAAGTAGTCAGCGGATTACTCATGGTGAAGCTCCAACCAGCAAGAGTATTTGAAGCGGCTGCCGTCCAAGCGCAGGGCCCTGGCGAACAAGCCGTGGTTGGGGCAACGATGGTTGGATATACGCCATTATTATTGCCGGCTGTCTGTTGGATTGATGCTACCAAACGGTTAACGTTATCCTTGCGGGCCGTATCACGTGCTCCGCGCTGGGCAGCCGCAACGGCCAAGAAGATGATCACGAATATCAAGCCAACGATGGCTAGCACGATGATGATTTCCACCAAGGTAAAGCCAGCCCTTGACAGCTCATTTATCGACAGCGTGGTCACGCGTTTGGTAGTACGAACCTGACTCTCATCAACACTAGCGCCTAAGCTAGCACTTTTATTCTTAATAAACTGCATGAATGGCTTCACCTCAAATCTCCGATAAGGAAGTACTTTATTCGATTGTAGTCATACCGCTTATGCTTGTCAAACTTAAAAACAGCCCGGGTGGGCTGTTTTTAAGAGAGTGTCTAATCCTTAATAGTCTTTGCAGTAGTAGGTAACTCCGTCGTCTAACCTCGCTGCAACGTAACCAGTGGCACCAGAGTTATCCGGGGTGGCAGCTACCAGGTTGTGACAACCATGACCGGCTGCAGCTACCCAGCTCAAGGTCACCGAATCAGCGGGGGCAGCTATCGAGAAGGTAGTCAGCGGACTATTCATGGTGAAGTTCCAGCCGCCAGACGTATTTGAAATGGCTGCCGTCCAAGCGCAGGGCCCTGGCGAACAAGCCGTGGTTGGGGCAACGATGGTTGGGAAGTTACCATTATTGTTACCTGCCGTCTGCTGTATTGTCGCGATCATACGGTTAACGTTGTCCTTACGAGCCGTGTCACGCTGGCCTCTCTGAGCCGCTGAGACAGCCAAGAAGATGATCACGAAGATCAAGCCAACGATGGCTAGCACGATGATGATTTCCACCAGGGTGAAACCTTCTTCTTTTTTACTCAATAATTTCTTTAACATATTATCTCTCACCTCCTTAAAAAGTTGTTATGCTAATGATCGCTTATCGCCGGTTGGGTGTCAAGACTTATCCGCCGCCCAAGCTAGCCGTATTGCCGGTAGCAAGGCCGTAGATTGGTAGCAGTACCGAAGCAATCACCAAACCTACTATCACGCCGAGGATAACCATCATAACGGGCTCAATTGTCACCGAAAGGTTGTTAATGGCGGCATCAACGTCGGATTCATAGAATGTAGCTACCTTTAAGAGCATGTCGTCGATGGCGCCGGACTGCTCGCCAATGGCAATCATCTGCGGTACCAGCGGAATAAAGCTGTCCTCGGCTTCCAGAGCCGTGGAGAGACCCTTACCGGCCTTAACCTTATTGGCGGCCCGTTGAATGGCGTCTTCTACAACCACGTTCTTAATGGCGCGCTTGGTAACATCCATGGCCTCTAGCATCGGAATACCACTGGTTAGCATGGTGGCCAGGGTGCGGGCGAACCGGGCCATATAGACTTTGCGAAATAGTATGCCAAAAATCGGCACATCGATCTTAAACCGATCGAGCCGCTCCCGTCCGTCCGGCGTCCGGATATAGCTAATCAGGGCCACGGTGCCGACAACGACAACCAGAATAACGATATACCAAAACTTAATCACAAAGTTCGAAGTTCCGACTAAAGCCTGGGTTAGGGGCGGGAGTTTGCGCTGCAAGCTCTTGTAGAGAGCGGCTACTTGGGGCAGTAGCGTCACGAGCAAGAAGATAATCACCGCCACTAGCACCACCAACACAATAACTGGGTAGATCATGGCATTTCGGATCTTACGCAAGATGGCGGCGTCTTTTTCTTGCTGGTCGGCCAGCCGCAACAAAACTTCATCGAGCGTACCGGAGGTCTCACCAGCCGCTACTAAATACACGTAGACCTGGTTGAATATCTTCGGATGCTTACTTAACGACTCAGACAGCGTAGTACCGCCCTCAACACTAGCGATGATGTCGTTAGTAGCAACCTTGAGCGTCTTATTCGTCAGTTGATTCTCAACGTTTCTGAGCGATTGTACCAGCGGCAGGCCGGCGTTAATCAGGGTAGATAACTGACGAGTAAAGATAACTAGATCGCGGGTCCTAACACGGTTGCCAAAACTGATAATACCGAGGCCGCCGGCATGATTTTTGTCTACGATCGACAGCGGAAACAGGCCCTGGGCAACCAGCAGCTTGGAGGCCGAGCCAACGCTATCGGCCTGCACCTCGGCCTTAACGGTCTCACCGCTCCGGGGGTCTCTAGCAGTATACTCGAAGGTTACCATTGATGCGTCTCTCCCCTGCTGTCATCATTAGCCCTTATACTGTCATTCCGGACTTGATCCGGAATCGATCCTGAATCAAGTTCAGGATGACAAAAAAGGTACGGTGAACGCGAAGCGGAGGCTCTGACGCTGAAGTGTGCCAAAGTCATCACTCGCTATCCTCGCATCATGCGGTCAAGTTCATGAAGATCCACAGCATAGTTCTTGGCTTCCTCGTAAGTGATCTTCCCAGCCTGGATGAACTGCACCAAAGTTTTGTCGAATGATTGCATGCCGTGCTCGGCGCCGGTTTGGATGGCGGCGTCAATCTGGTGGGTCTTGCCCTCGCGGATAATGTTGCGGATGGCACCGGTGACAACCAGAATCTCAGCTACCGCCACCCGTCCCCCGCCAATCGATGGGATCAGCCGCTGCGACACAATCGCCTGGAGCATGCCGGACAGTTCACTGCGCACCTGCTGCTGTTGGTGCGGCGGGAAGACATCGATCATGCGGTCGATCGATTGGGCGGCCGTATTGGTGTGCAGCGTAGCCAGCACCAAGTGGCCGGTTTCAGCAATGGTAATGGCCGCCGCCATGGTCTCAAGATCACGCATCTCCCCAATCAGCACCACATCGGGATCTTCGCGCAAGGCCGAGCGCAGAGCCATGCCCCACGAATTGGTATCGTAATGAATCTCGCGCTGCACCACAATTGATTTCTTCGACTTGTGGGCGTACTCAATTGGATCCTCGACGGTAATAATGTGCATGGCTTTATCGGTGTTGATCTTGTCGAGCATGGCAGCTAGGGTGGTTGATTTACCGGAGCCAGTTGGGCCCGTTACCAGCACCAGCCCGCGCGGAATGTTGGTAAACTCGTTCAAAATCTTGGGCATATCCAGCTCTTGGATGGTACGAATCTTAGTTGGGATCAATCTCAGAGCAGCCGCAATATTGCCGCGTTCGTGGAAGGCATTAACGCGGAAGCGGCCGAGATCGCCAAACGAAAACGAAAAGTCGACTTCCTTATCTTTAATCAGCAAATTCTTTTGGTCCTCGTCCATCACTGCAAACACCATCTTCTCCACGTCGTCCTCATCAAGTACGGGCGTGTCAGCAACCGGCTTCAAGGCGCCATCAACTCTTAGCATTGGCGGCAGTCCTACCTGCAAATGCAAATCGGAAGCGTCCTTTTTAACAACGTCTTCTAGTAATAATTCGATTTTTAGCGACGATTTTTCCATTAGTTGTCCGCCGCCACGCGCGCTACCTCATCCATGCTGGTAATGCCCGTTAGGGCCTTGAGATAGCCGTCTTGTTTCATAGTAATCATGCCACTCTTTTGGGCTTCGACTTGCACCTCCGACGTTGTGGCATGCTTGAGCAATAATTGCTCCATGGCCTCACTCATACTAAACACCTCGTAAATTCCCATTCTGCCTTTATAGCCGCTGGTACACTCACCGCACCCTTTAGCTTTAAACAAAGTATAAGCGGTTTGGTCGGCCAAAGGCAAGCTCTCATAGCCCAGATCCTCCCCTACCTTCTTCATGTCTTCCTTGGTCTTGGGCAGTAGCTTACCGAGCACTTTGTTAATCGAATCGGTCTCCAGGCTGCTGGCCTGATACTCTTCGCGGCAATTGGTACAGAGCATGCGTACCAAGCGCTGGCCAATTACTGTGTTAATGGTGGAAGCGATCAGGTACGGCTCAATCTCCATATCAAGCAATCGTGGCAGCACGCCCGCCGCTGAATTGGTGTGAAGGCTCGATAGTACGACGTGGCCGGTTAGTGCCGCCTGCACGGCCAAGTCAGCCGTTTCCTTATCGCGAATCTCCCCCACCATTACCACGTTGGGGTCTTGGCGCAAGATCGAGCGCAAGCCAGAAGCAAAGGTTAAACCAACATCACCATTAACCTGAATTTGGTTGATGCCGTCCATCTTATACTCCACCGGATCCTCGAGTGTCACAATGTTAATCGCCACGTTTTTAATTGCCTGGATAACCGCATATAGCGTGGTTGATTTACCCGAACCGGTCGGCCCGGTAGCCAGCGTCATACCGTGAGGGCGATTAATACCGGCCGTAATCAGGCGGAAAGAACGGCCACGAAATCCGAGGTTGTCGAGAGTTAATAAGGTTTCGTCCTTATCGAGCAAGCGAATTACCACTTGCTCACCATAAACCACCGGAGCAATGGCAATACGCAGGTCAACCGTATGACCGCCGGATTTAATCTGGAATTGGCCGTCCTGCGGCACGCGGTGTTCGTCGATCTTCAGATTGGACAAAATTTTTACCCGCGAAATCAGGGCTGGCTCGATCGACTTCGGTAATTTCATAATCTCTTGCAAAATACCATCGATACGGTAACGAATCCGCACATCGCCCTCGCGCGGCTCAATGTGGATATCGGAAGCGTGGGCGTTAACTGCATAATCCATAATGGTATTAAGCGCCCGTGTGATTGGTGCATCTTGGACCAAAGTTTGTAGTGGTTCGCTACCTTTTTTGGTTCTTTTGGTGTCTTCTTGAGTTTGCGCCGCGTTAAGCAGATCGGAGCTTTTAATCGCTTCGGTGACGTCTTGGGACACATCAACGTGATACTGGTTGAGCGCTGCATCGATACTTTGGCGTGAAGCCAAAAAGGCGGCCACATTCCGCCCAATTTTACGCGATATAAAGTCGATAGCTTGAACGTTGGCGGGGTCAAGCATAGCCACCGCTAAGCGACCCTGCATCTCCCCAAACGGTACTGCCATGTAGCTGGAAGCAATTTCTTTAGGTAAAAGTTGGAGCGTATCTACCGGAATGGTAATACCGGTTAGATTAACATACGGATAAGCCGAGGCCTGGGCCGACAGTTTGGTTAACTGCTCATCGTCGACCAACTTCATTTCGCTAACTACCTGCAGCAATGGTTTTGATTGTTCGGCGGCTTGGGCGCGCACACTATTAAGCTGTTCTTCGGTGATGTAACCGTTCATCACCAACAGTTTCTGAATCTTCTGTTGGCTCTCAGTCGAAAGCATAACTACCCTCCTCTTTCAGATTCTCTTCGCCTCTAATGCAGTGGGCCAAATGGAGCAGCGTTACCAAGATTACTTAGATCGATCGCCGGCTGAAAGTTAACTACCTGAGTATGATCAGCCAGTGTGTTGAGAGCCCCTTGATCAAAGTCACTCGAAATCGGATCAATTACCTCAACGCTGGTAACGCCATTGTCTTTGCCTTTACTGCCGTATTTGGCATAAACTAGCAGCCCAATAATGGCGAGGATAGCGATGGCGATCATCAGTGTAATCATATCTTTTTTCTTCACTTCACCACCTCCGATTTATCAACCAGAACCTGGGGCAGGAAGAAGTATGTCTGGGCACCAATGGTGCCAGTAAGGGACGAATTAGTGCCAGACAGCTGAATATCGGTAATTTTAATGGGCCGGGCTGATAGCTGTAGGTCGCTCAAAAACGTTAATACGCCAGAATACGGTCCTTTGATATTGATGCTGTAAGTGGTTGGTTGGGCAGCTAGAGACGACATCGCACTAACCTGCGCCGGCGGAGTTGAGATAATCGCTCCACTTGAACTACCTCCGGTTGTCGGTGTAGTTGTGCTCGTGGATGTTGCAGTTACAGTTTGCGGTGAGACCGAGACCAGGCCGACATTGCTGGCACCGGCGATAGCTTCAATAGTGGCTACCGTAGCCGGAAAGTCGTCCGTATCGGGTAGGGCCTGCTCGGCCAAGCTCTGTTTTGTGCCCAGTGCTTGATAAGCCTGAGCCAGCTGAGGCAAGTTGCTTAAGTTTGTCTCCAATTGCTTTTCAGCTGTCTGCTTGGCACTTAGCACCCGAGAGTTGTGGCCAATTCGAATGTAAAAACTGCGGCCGGCCACCACTAAAATGATCAGCGCAATGATTGTAACAGCCATTGATAGCCCAATCACCCCCATAGTAGATAATTTTGTCGATTTAATTGCCACTGATTGCTCCTGGGTTTACCGATGCGGTGACGCTATAGCCAGTTTTACCCGCGCCAAGCGTGACGGCCGACAGTTGAACGTTAGTGAAGTAAGGCTGGTTGGAAGCTTTGGCGCCGGGCCCCGTAACGGTGTTGGCTGCTTTCAAGGCATCAGCCAAACGAGATGCCGTCATGAAGCTTTTGCCCTCGGCCGTTACTACTAATTGACTATCATTCGTTAGGCTCAGGTTGGTAAAATCAGCATCCGGTGGCTCCACGGCAGATATGGTGTTCAACAACTTGGTAATAATTGCCCTTTGCTGATATAGCGCCGGCAACGCTGCGACTTTGGCTTGCAGAGCCAGCATAGCCTTAACATTCGGATATGATGCTACTTTCTGCTTATTGGTTGTAATCTTCGAACTGAGTTTAGAGACTTGCACATTCTGACCCTGAATAACCAGGAATCCGATGACGAGCAAAACGGCCGCCACCAGAACCGTACCGATGGCTACCGAAATCGCCAGCTGCCGACGCTGCTTATCTTGCAGTTTGGCTTGGCGGACATCTGGTAATAAGTTTATTTTGGCGCTCACTCCACAAAACTCCTTTGGGCCAGCCCGGAGGCGACCCCATAGTGTGATGATACCGTGATTAGCTTGTCTTGCAAACCAGCCGGGTAAGATACGTTAATCCAAGCATTACCAATTTCTACCGGCAGGCCGATGGCCGTCGCAATAAAAGTCGGCAGTTCGAGCAAGGCTGAGGTCCCACCCGTTAATACTAATTTCTCGAGCTTAGCGGTGGGATAACGGGCGGCAAAAAACTTGATCGATTTCTGAACTTCCTCGACTAGCATATCGAGGCTGGGTTTAATGGCCTTGAACACTTGGCCTTCCAGCTTCGTCTGCGTTAGTCCAAATTTGTGCACAAACTGCTCGGCCTGGGCTTCGTCGAGGCCGAGAGCCTGCGAGGCCGCGTTAACTAGTGTTTGACCACCTACGCCAATCGAGCGGATCAGGCGCGGCGAGTTCTGGTAAATAATGGCGAGATCACTAGCAACCGCTCCCATATCAAGTACCAGTACCGGCGGGCTGGTCGGTGGTACTACGGCGCGGTACAAGGCCGTTGAGTTAATCTCGAGCGCCATTACCTGCAAGCCAGCTGTTTCCATGACTTGCAGATATTTATTAGTAATCGTATTCGGAGCTGCCACCAGTAGTACTTCCAGTTCATTGGCATTGGCGCCCGGTCCCAGCACCGTCCAGTCCAGCTTTACTTGGTCGACTGCCATTGGAATGTATTGGTCGGCTTGTAGTGGGATGGCCTTGGCGAGTTCTGCGTTGGTAAGTTTGGGCGTCGTGATAATAGAGGCAAACACCTTCGAAGCCGGCAGTCCCGCCACCACATTGTTGGTGGTCAGACGCAAGTCTTTGACCAGCTTGGCTACGCTCATCCCTAAGCGCTCAACGTCGGCTGCCGAATCGCTGCGACTGGTGCCGGCCGAGAGCGGCGCATCACCATAACTAACCAAAGACGGCCGACCACCGCTCCGTTTGAGTTGAACGATCCTGATCGCAGCCTCACCAATATCGAGACCGAAGTAGTCCGAATCCCGCGATAATATACCCATTGCTATAACTTTACCATAACTACTTTGCGATTGTGAAGGCGGTAATTACTCATCCAACGTTAGTTGTTTGTTGGTGACGGCCTGACCCTCCGGCTAAACCCCTACCCCCTAGTTCGATGCTAATACTGCGGCGGCAGCACTTGGATAGTGGTTGGGCCAGCCCCCGTCCCAGCGGTCAATTGCTGGTCGAATACCGGCGGGGTTGCCAGCAGGAACAGACCGGTATAGTTAATGTTCTCTGTTTTGTCGTATGGATTTGTTCCACCCTTAGGCCCAGTCCGATTGAAGTCAAAGTTATGAGCCGACATTAATCCGGTCAGAGTCAGATCTTGATAGCAACTGGTGCCAATATTAGGCGGTGTCCATGGCGTACCGGCACTATTGGTGCAGGTAGTAATCTGCCCGCCCGCATACAGAAAACCAACCAGACTGGTGGTACCGCTATTGATGCCAATATCTCCGGCCGCAATAATACCCAATGAGCCGAGACCCTGAGCGGCGGCCGGCGTACCCGCATAAGACGTACCTGTACTCGCATTGATAACCACACTATTAGGACTATAGACCGTTACACGGCTAGTAATGACGGCGTTGGGAATAACGAGCGGAGTTGCAGCATTATTATTAGCAATAATCAACGCGCCACCCGTACCATAATTATGTTGCATCAAACACCCGATTTCAGGGGTGACACTACAACCAAGACCTAAGCCGCTTGGAGAAGTTCCGGACCCAACGTCGTACGCCACTTTCGTTAAGCCTGGCGAGCTATAACTTGCGACATTGGCCGCTAAATTCGGCCGGCAAACGGCGTAGGCGTCAGAGGCGCTCAACTCGCCGGTACTGGTGCCCGGGAAACTAGGATATACAGCGCCGAAGATGCCTGTTCCAGACCCCGACACGATATATTGGCCCTGGGAGTAGGTGTTAGCGCTTTGGCCTTCGACTGCACCCGGGTAGGTGACCGACGACGGGCTGTTCCCCGAGCAGGTCCCCATCAGGCCGCCGGCATGCACGTCCCCGCCACTGTTAGCTAGAGCCGGATATTGCGGGCTAACGATGAAGTTCTGGGTGGTAACATTGGCACTAAAGGGCTGATTAGTGCTGGCAACTTGGACACTAAAAGTAGCGCTGTTACTAAATGCTAGAGGCGTGGCAACGGGTGACCTGGTCCTCGTGTCATAGCAAAAATGGATGGTATCGCCGGCTTGAAGCCGTGCCAGCTCTCCAGCGGTAAACGACCAAGTCAGGTGAACGCCATCCCAAGCCGGCGAGGGAGAAGTTGCATCCCCAGCCAACAGATTAGGGCAGCCGGCGCCGTGTGGTGATCCCAAACCGACGCAATTCGGGCCGGGCATACCATTCTCTGGCAAGCTGGGAATACAGATAGCATTCACGTAATCTGGAACGGTATCCACAACGGAAGCGGTAGCGAGAGTTGGGATCGCTCCTAAAAAGTTGGGGTCGGCGTCTTCCCGCACACCAATCAAATAGCTCGCACTGGTGCTGACACTCGGGCAGGTGCTGCTGGACATTGGCGTATTGATTGGAAAGTAGCACCCGGTCGGAGTTTTTGTAATCGTGAGGACAGGGGGAATTGGATAGGCAAAGGTCAAAATGGTGTGAGCTGATGATGAGAAGGCCTCATTTGATGGATCGGTGAAAGTGTGATTACGGGCGTATTCATGAATGTCAAAACTATCGATCGGCAGCGACCGTCCATCGCAGGGTCCGCCACCATTACAGCCGATATGATTGCGCAGTGACAGCGCGTCTTTTTCGGTGACTGCCCCGCCGGTCACCGGACTCGCTCCCGAAAGTGCCGCCATCGGTGTCCAATACCAAGCATTTATCGAGTTTGCGCTCGTAGTATTGCCGGGATAATTGGCGCAGTTATAAGGCCCTGAGCCATTGCTGTCCATATTGGTGATGCCGTGGGCCGCATCACCAAAATGACAGTTGTCGGTGGTAAAGAGATATCCGGTCCCGTCTTGGTTTGGAAATTGCGTAATATCGTTGGGACAGCCGGTACTAGCGTCCCCGGCCAATAAGCCACCATTAACGGCACCGCCGGCATTGATGGCTCCCGGCACAAACTTATTACACCACAGGGTCTGGAAGCTGGTGTTAGCGACGCTGCCGGCAATTGTGGCCATACCGCCGTCATCAACATACCCAGCATATGACTGGAAATCACTATCAAATTGTGGCGGTTGGTCAACTGGCGTGCCTGTTCCAGCACTGTTGGGAGGAGCCCAGACGCCGTCATTGTTGGCAGCTCCCATGTTGGGCACCCCTAGGCGAACATCAACCGGTCGGACGCCGTTCCACTCAAACTCGGAGGTGTTGGTATTTATGTGAAAGCTAACACCGCAGGTCCCGCCCGTCGTAGCGCCATTAGGGTTACCTGGACCTTTATGCTCCCACAGGTCATAGACCCTAAAGGCAAAGTTGCCATTGGTCCAGATGGCGTGACTGCCGGCTGGAAAGTTAGCAACCGGATTGCCATTAGTCGGATCAATACCACCGATGGCACCTCCAGCGATTACGGTTGAGTTGTTAGCCGTAGTGCATTCCTGGCCAATGGCATGCACGTGTTGCGCCACTAGCAGAGTTGCGACCAGCATTAACAGGCTCACGGCTAAACTCGGATTGCGCCACAGCTTTTGTTTGTGCTTCTTTGACTGATCGGCACGCAGGTAATTTCGCATATGCTTACGCGCTAAATTATAGCATAAGCAGCATAAGATCAATCAAGCTGGTTTCCGGTCCTCCTACCTGATACAATTGTCTGATTATGGCTCTATCAATTGCAATTGTTGGCCTGCCCAACGTCGGCAAATCAACTCTCTTTAACGCCCTCACCAAGAACAACGTCTTGGCCGCCAATTACCCTTTCGCCACCATCGAACCGAATGTTGGCATTGTCGCTGTGCCCGACGTACGCCTGGCTAAGCTAGCCGAACTGTATCATCCCGAAAAAATCGTAGCGGCCACGGTGACGTTTGTGGATGTGGCCGGTTTGGTCCGCGGGGCCAGCACCGGCGAGGGCCTCGGCAACCAATTCCTGGCCCATATCCGCGAGACCGGCGCCATTTGCCAAGTAGTGCGAGCGTTTGAGGACTCGGACGTCATTCATGTCGAGAACGCCATTGATCCCAAGGCTGACATCGAGACGATTAACACCGAGCTAATCCTGGCTGATTTGGCTACCGTGAGCCATCGCCTCGATAAAATGAAAGGCGAACTTAAGACCAATCCCAAACTGCAGCCACTGGCCGATCTGCTCCAGAAAACCAAGGCCGGGCTTGATGCCGGCAAGCTAGCGGGATCATTCCTGTCGAAAGGGGAACTGACAGTAGTCCGAGAGCTGCAGCTTTTGACCGCTAAACCCTTCATCATCGCCTTCAACGTAAGCGAAGAGCAGCTCAGCGACGGGGCATTAAAGCAACGGCTCGAAGCCATCGTGGCCCCCTGCCCGACAGTTTTTTTATCGGCCAAACTTGAAGCTGAGTTATCAGAACTCGCTGCTTCTGAAAGCGCCGAACTATTAGCCAGCCTAGGCCAAGACAAGTCCGGACTCGATCAGCTGGCCACAGCCGGATTCAGCGCTCTCGGCCTACAAACGTTTCTGACGGCCGGGCCCAAAGAGGTGCGGGCATGGACTATTCACCATGGCTACACCGCCCCCCAAGCCGCCGGCGTCATTCACACCGATTTCGAAAAAGGTTTTATAAAGGCTCAAGTGGTGAGTTACCACGATTTGATAGCGGCTGGATCCGAGGCTGCCGCCAAGGCCGCTGGTAAACTGCGGCTCGAAGGCAAAGACTACCTAATGCGCGATGGCGACGTGGTGGAATTCCGCTTTAACGTTTAGCGCTAGCTACCTTAACGCTCATAACCCAGCCCATCCCTTGGTGCAGCTGATCATAAACGGTTGCTCGCTTGTCGTTTGGTAGCTGATAGGTTCTTTCTCTACTTGGTGGGTTATTTGTATCAACTCTTTTGGCCGCTATTTCGGGAAACAAGCTAGCCACCTCGCCCAGGCCACGGGTGTCTTCGGTCCTAATTTCATCTGGTCCTCCATTGCGAACCCGATAAAAGCCTGCTCCCATAGCTATGGTAAATACCTTCTCCGCACGACCCTTCGAATTTGCAGCATCAATAAATCCTTGCAGCAATGCTGTGGCTCCATCACCCGGGGCAGACCCATCACTAAGCTTACGAGCCGCATCCAGGAAATGCTCTAGCCTTATAACCTTCTTGTGCCCTTTCGGATCTTCGATCCATTCTGGTTTACCTAATTCAGCCAGCTTAGCTGCGATCATAGTCTCAACAAGCTCAGTGCTCACATCCAACTGTTCGGGGTTTTCTTTGACCTCTACTAGCTCATTGGATAGCTGCTGGCCACTGAATTCCGCTGTCGGCTTTCCTTCGGCGCTTTTATTCTCAGATTGATCATCAGCCATTATATTTACCAATTATTAGAAGAACTATACTGCGAATCAGAGGCTCTTTACTACTACGAAAGGCGGGAAACCAGCACCATAAAGTGCTCGCGGTTGCCTTTGGGTCCATGAACGGCCGAATCGGCTTCCCCCATAATTTCAAATTCTTGATTCAATTGATCGCGGACCTCGGCCAAGATCTCCTGCCGCACCGCCTCGTCATCGATCACCCCCTTGAACTTATCCGCCAAAGCTTTGTCGGCCTCAAACTGTGGCTTCACCATCACTATGATTTGGCCATCGGTCTTGATCTGGGCTGCCACGGCCTCGATGACTTTGAGAATTGAAACGAACGATACGTCCACTACCGCCGCATCAACCAAACCCTCAATCTGAAACTTACGGATATCCGTCTGCTCATGCACCTCGACCCGAGGATCATTGCGCAAGCGCCAATCAAGTTGACCGGTGCCAACATCAACTGCTATGACACGCTCGGCACCATGTTGCAGTGCATAATCAGTGAATCCTCCCGTCGAGGCTCCTACATCGAGGACGTTCTTACCAGTGAAGTCGAGTTTTAACAGATCCGCCACCGAGGCCAACTTATCGCCCCCACGCGACACATACAACGATCGTTCAATTACCTCAACAACGGCATCAGACGCTACCGAAACACCGGGTTTGTCGCGAACCTCACCGGCCACACGCACCTGTCCGGCCATAATTAAGGCTTGGGCCTTAGTGCGCGTTTCGGCCAGACCTCGTTCTACTAGCAGTTGGTCGAGCCGGAGCTTACTTGGCCCGCTCAAGGTATTGGCCGCTCCGAGTATCCACCTTGACCCGATCGCCCTCATTAATAAACAGCGGGACTTGGACAATCACACCCGTCTCGAGAGTAGCCGCCTTCATAGCGGTGGTAGCCGTATCACCGCGCACGCCTGGCTCAGTATCAGTCACCTTGAGCGTCACTGAGTTGGGCATCTCCAGGCCAATCACTTTGCCCTTAAATACCATCAATGTCACAGTACTACCTTCGGCGATGAACCGAGATTGTTCTCCGAGGATAGCCTCATCAACCGCTTCTTGGTCGTAGCTTGCTTGGTTCATAAAGTTAAGCGCCGAGCCGTCTTTGTAGAGGTACTGCATGGACGCGCGGGTGATCTCGGCCGGCTCCAATTTCTCCGACGGTCGAAAGGTTCGTTCCAGCACGGCTCCAGTGAGGAGGTTCTTAAGCTTAGTGCGCATCACCGCCCCGCCCCGACCGAGGCTAACGTGTTGCGAATCGACCACTCGGTACGGCACACCCTCAACCGTGATCAAAACTTCCTTTTTCAGATCATTTATTGAATACATAATTTGTTCAATATGATCTTTAACGGACCATGAATGGCAGCAAAGCGATGTGGCGGGCGCGCTTTAGAGCCACGGCCATCCGGCGTTGGTGCTTCAGGCAGTTACCACTGCGCTTGCGCGATTCGATCTTACCGTAGCTATTAAGGTAGCGCTGCAGTAACTTAACGTCTTTGTAATCAACTTCGTCGACCTTGTCGGCGCAGAATCGGCAGACTTTCTTGCTGTAAAAATTAGCCATCATATCCTTTCTAAAATGGGATTTCATCTAAGTTAACTTGATCACCGGAACCGAGATCCTCGATTACGACGTCTTCGCTCTTGGCCGCCGGAGCCTTAGCGGCCGGAGTCGCACTACCCTCATAAGCACCGCCAGCCGCGCCGTCACCGGGACGATCGAGGAAGTTGATATCCGAGGCTACGATCTCGGTGCGCTGGCGCTTAATGCCGTCTTTCTCCCAGCTCTGGGTTTGTAAGCGGCCTACCACCATAACCTTGCGGCCCTTGGCTAAATACTGGGCGGCTAGTTCTCCGAGCTTACCCCAAGCTACGATCTCGTGATACTCAACCGCTTCCTTACGCTCGCCGCTGGCCTGATCATTCCAGCTCCGGTTAGTGGCCACCGCGAAGGATGCCACTTGCTGACCACCGGGAGTAGTCCGCAGTTCCGGATCGCGGGTTAGGTTGCCCATAATAATTGCTTGGTTGAAACTCTTAGCCATCTACTCCTCCTCGATTGCGGTGGCAGCCACCTTTTTAGAATCTTTGCCCTTGCCAGCCGCTTTCACCACCAGCTCAGACACCAATAGATGGCGGATGACCTCTTCGGTAATTCCTAAAATGTTCTCGAGTGACTGTACGGCAGCGGGTTCTAATTGAACCTTAAAGTAAACGTAAACCGCGAAGTCATGCTTTTTAATGCGGTAGGCCAGGCGCTTTTTACCCCAGTTGTCGCGTTTAATAACCTTGCCACCGGCGTCAGTGACGAGTTTCTCCACCTTGGTAATAGCCGAATCCGCATCGATCTCGAGATCAGGGTGCAGCAAAACGACCAGTTCGTAATTTCTCATAGTGCCCTTTCTATGGCCCCCACCTCGAGTGCGGGGCCCAATCCTGTTAGTACGTGGATTGGGAAAAAGGTTAGTGATATCTGTGATATTCTACAGATAGTAACCCTAATAGTCAAGGTTGTAGTCATGCAAGTCTTCGCCACTAAACTCAATAATGTGCCCATTATCGCTCTTTCGAGTGGCGGCCAGATTGCTATTACCCAGCGACCGGTCATCGACCCGGCGACTTTAAAGATTGTGGCGCTGGCATGCAATGATAATCTACTACTACTGTCGAAAGATATCCGCCAATACGATAGCGAACTGATCTTGGTCAACTCCGAGGACGACTTGATTGAGAGCGGCGAAGTTATTCGGCTGCAGCCACTGCTTGCCACCGATTTCCGCCTGATTGGCGCAACTGTTAAAACCGAGTTGGGCGTAACGTTGGGGCGTGTTTCCGATTACAGCTTTGATGTTAAAACGCTCGATATTGTGCAGTTGTACGTAAAGCCACCACTACTAAAGAGCCTGATCAGCCAGACGCTGGTAATCCACCGTCGCCAGATTGTTGAGATCACTCCCCCGCTCATCACCGTACGGGATGCTAGCGCCAAACAGGCTTTATCAACGGCTCGGCCGGTCGCCTCAAAATAACGGTTGTGCTGCCACTAGCGGCTTGTTAGTATTAGACGTACTGGAGGGAATTGATGGTTTTAGTTTTACTATGGGTGCTGGCGTTAGTGATGGCTTATCGGCTGATTAGTGCCAATCAACTTCGCTAAATTCTTCGTTGAGCACCTTTAGGACTAACCCTACCGAGAACCCCTGCCGCGCCAAATACTCCACCAACTTCCGCCGATCAGGGGCGGTGTTTTTATTTAGTCGCCGTTCGATCAAGGTCTTAATTGCTTCCTCGTCATGTCCCTCGCCAATCTCGTCCATTTGAGTTTTGACTAACTCCGGCTCCACTCCCTTTTGACGCAACTCTTGCTGCAACCGACGCCGGCTCCTGGTCGCGGATTTTGTCTGTGATACCCAAGACCGCGTAAAGTCTTCGTCGTCGACCAGTTTAAGCTGTACCAATCGATCGATGACTGCCGTGATCACAGTCTCGTCATAACCCTTACGGCCCAGCCGATCATTCAACTCCTTCTGGCTACGGCCGCGATACGATATCAGGTTATAGGCCGCTTGGAGCGCCTTGCCGACTTCCGATAGTTGCCTGAACAAAGCAACTTGGTCATCGTCCAGGATCTGCCCCGAAGCCAACTCACTCCCGGCCAATTGTTGGGACGACAGCGAGAAGCCATACTTACCGTCGAGATAGACCGAGAACCGATCGGGGCGCTTGAGCTGCTGCTTAATAGCGGTGACGCTTGCCACGAGGCGTCCTTAACTACCTAGTCGGAGGTCTTAGGCTCGGCTGTCTTCACCACGGCGGCTGGGTCCTTGGCTGCAGACGCGTTAGCGCTACCGCTGACCTTGAGGCCGGCCTCTTTGCGAATGCCATTCGAGATAGTCTTCATGATTTGCGGATGGTCTTTGAGATATTGTTTGGCAGCTTCGCGGCCCTGGCCGATCTTCTCGCCCTGGTACTCATACCAAGCACCACTCTTACCGACGAGACCGTGCTTAACCGCTAGATCAATCAGATCGCCAGCTACTGAGATGCCTTCGTTGTACATAATATCGAACTCAGCAATCTTGAACGGTGCAGCAATCTTATTCTTTACCACTTTGACCTTCACATGGTTGCCAATCGAGGCATCGCCGTCTTTGAGGGTTTCCACCCGGCGGATGTCGAGACGAACCGAGGCGTAGTACTTGAGCGCTTGGCCTCCGGCGGTGGTTTCGGGGCTACCGAACATGACGCCGATCTTCATACGCAACTGGTTGATAAAGATGACGGTGGTCTTGCTCTTGGAGATAACGCCGGCCAGCTTACGCAAGGCCTGCGACATTAAACGAGCTTGCAAGCCAGGTAATGAGTCACCCATCTCGCCTTCGATCTCAGCTCGTGGCACCAACGCCGCTACTGAGTCGACCACAACCACGTTCACAGCATTGGAACGCACCAGCGTCTCGCAGATCTCTAAGGCTTGCTCACCGGTATCGGGTTGGGAAATAAACAGATCATTCAACTTAACGCCAATCCTACCGGCATACTCAGGGTCGAGGGCGTGTTCGGCATCGATAAAGGCCGCCAGGCCACCACTTTTTTGAACTTCAGACACAATATGTAACGCCAGGGTCGTTTTGCCGCTCGACTCTGGACCATAGATCTCAATCACCCGGCCAACCGGAATACCGCCGCCGAGAGCGATATCAAGTGACAGACTGCCGGTTGGGATCGTTTCCACATCAATATGATGGGCATCGCCCAATTTCATAATCGAGCCTTTGCCGAACTGCTTCTCGATCTGAGCGACAGCTAAATCAACTGCCTTCAGTCGCTCCCCTTTATCGTCGCCTCTGGTATCCACGGCTTGTGGTTTCTCCACTAATGCTTTTGCCATTGTATCTTCCTTTATCTGTTAATTCTAGGTTGATTTGAGTATAACCGAACAAAAGCCGAACTGTCAAGACTTTAGCGCAAAGTTGGTATTAGAGGATCTTTTTCAGCTCAGTGAGCTTAGTGATCGTCTGGAACTCCCCGCTACTATCGCCAACCTCATCGAGTAGAATCGGTAATCCGAAGCCAATTTGCCGCGCAACATCCAGAAACTGCTCCACGTCATCTATAAAGGCCGCCTCCTCTGCGTCGACTTTGGCCGACTTAAGGGCTATCAAATAAATCTCTGGATCTGGCTTCCTCACGCCAACCTCGCCCGAGATCACGATCGGATCTAGATATTTTAGCAACCCGGTTTCGGGCAAAACGCTGTTTCTCATTGATGGAGCAGAGTTAGAAATTAATCCCAACCGATAGTTGGAAGCCAAGTATTCCAGAGCTTCCATCACCCCTTCGAGCGCATGATGTTGGCGCGCTAAGTAAAAGCTGGAGACTTTTTCGATCTGCACTGTACCAACCTCTAACCCTAGCTCGCGGAGCAAAGCCTCGGAGGCAGCATGGCTAAACGCGACTTCCTTTGCTCTGGAGTTTACTGATGTCCAGGACGGTATACCAGGACGAGCCAAACTACGCTGGCCAGCTTCTTTGACCTGCTCGTAGGGTAGGTCGAGGTAATTAGCCAAGGCATGCCTGGAATCCTCCACGCCGATCAGCACGCCGTAGGCATCAAAGAAAACGACCTTAATATCTGCCCGCTTCATCGGTAGTTCGTGAAATCCAACGGGAAGTCGAAGTCTTTGGCCTTGAGCGCCTGCATAATCCCCTGCAGCTCATCTTTACTCGTGCTGGATACGCGCACTTCATCGCCCTGGATCTGGGCCTTGGCTTTGGGAAAGCTCTCCCGGATCACGGCAGTAATTTTTTTGGCCTTTTCTTGGTCCAAACCTTTTTTAAAGTTCAACGTCCAGCGCATTTCTTTGCCACCATGAACTGGCTCCGCTGTAACATCGAGCACGGTTAGTGGGATGCCGCGTTTAATCAATTTGCCCTGCAGCACATCGAGCACGGCCCGAACCTGATTGTCGCTGTCACCTTTAATGAGCAATCCCGCGCGGCCCTCGGAATACTCCACGCTAGCAGCCGAGTTCTTAAAGTCGTAACGAGTTGAGATCTCGCGCTGGGCCTGATCAATCGCGTTGGTCATCTCGGCGGCGTCAAAATCGCTAACTACATCAAATGAAAAATCTTTTGCCATATCTACTCCTCTTTTCCGTCAACCCATAGCATATCAGAGTTGCCCGGATCATTAGTCCTAAACACCACGATCACAAAATCTTCGTCACCATTATTAGTAAACGCATGTTTAGTTCCAGGCTTACATATCAAGAAGTCGTCTGGTTGGCAGGTATTGTCTTCGCCATTCAACGAAATGATGCCCTTACCTCTTAAGACGTAGAAGACCTCGGTTCGCTGTTTGTGAAAGTGGGGTTTAATTCCTCCCTTAGGCGGAAACTTGATAGCCTGAAGCTTGGTGCCCTTGGACCCGAAATCGTCCTCACCAAAAAGAATCGACTTCTGGTGAGAAAATCGATCTTGCCACTCTACATCTGATAAATTCTGCTTTGCCATATAGCCTATTCTAGCGCCGATCGATGATTTTAGCAGCCTCTTTGTAGCTGGCGGGGGTATTGAGCTCCGAAAGTTGGGTTTCATTGACCCACTGCAACTGGTCATGTTCATGGCTCAGTTTGATCTGTTGGGAAGATATCTTTGCACCATAAAAGACGACGACCGAATGGGTTGAATGGGTCTCCGAAGTAACGTCTAAAAGTTGAACACTTTCGAGGTTCAATCCGGTTTCTTCGCGGGTTTCGCGGATGGCTGTTTCCTTGGGGCCCTCCCCGGAATCAACGATTCCACCCGGTAAATCCCACTCTAGCGGACTGATAGGTGCGGTAATTGATCGACGTATCACGAGGATTTGGCCTTTAGGATCTCGCACAATCACCTTAGCGACTAATAATGGCCGTTTAAAGAAGCCCTTCATTACTGCAGCACCGTACCGGCGTCGAATTCCAGGTCGCGCTTAACTTCGCCTTCTGAGCCAACGGGATCAAGCTTTTTGCCGGCGACGGATTGGTTGGTGATGGTGAGAGCGGTTTCGCCAGCGTTGCCGGTAGTAATAACCACGGACTGGTTGCCGCTAAAGGTTTGGGTGGTGCCGGCCAGCATGGTGCCATTAAAGACCTGCTGGCTATCGACGCTGACGGTGACTTGAGTGGCGGTCTTTTTGATGGCTACGACCACGGAGACACCATTGATGGTAGCCGGAGCGGCTGCGGCTGCGATGATCGGCTGCGGGTTTTTGGCTAGGATGTTACGGGTGACGCTGCTGGTCTTACCAAGGCGGTTTTTGGCCACCACCCGTACCACATTAACGCCGTCTTGGAGGGCGATCTTCTCGGCAAAGTTGCCATTAGAGTCAGTTAGTACTGGGGCGTCGTTAATAAAGACGTCGGCGCCAAGTGTCACATGCCCGTCGATATCAGCCAGGCTGCCCACAATCACCTCGTCGGAGGACGGGCTAGTAACGGCCAGAATTGGCGGTGCGGCCAGGGTCGAGACCTGCCAAGCCAAATAAGCCGACACTGCCACCACCACCAAAATCGCGGCGGCCGCAATAACTAATCGCGGTGTAATCACAAAACTGCGCTTGGTGGCCTTAGCCGAGCGGCGATTCAGCTGGATTTCCTCGGCTGGCAACTTGCCGCGTTCCTCGAGATATTGGCCAACTATGACGCGGTCATTTAACCCCAAGAATTCCGCGTAGGCCTGCATGAAGCCTTTGGAATAAATATCGTGGCTGAGGCTTGAGTAATCGCCGCTTTCGAGGGCAACCAAAAATTTCCCCCGGATTTTGGTAGCCAGTTCGACGTCGGTCAAACTCAGCCGGAGCGCTTGCCGGCGTTTCTTTAAGATCTGGCCAATTTGGGTAGCACCGAGCTCGGGTGACTTTTTAGTCGTTTCGGGGGCGCTGGGTCGAGCCGGCTTGTCATTCTTCATAGGTTATATCGGTGGCCACTTTGTCGATATGATCAACCAGCACGTCGCGCGGCCGGGCGCCGTCGCCAGGACCAACGACTCCCTGCTCTTCTAGCTGGTCGAGTAAGCGGGCAGCCCGGGCATACCCAACCCGCAGGCGGCGCTGCAGTAATGAAGCCGAGGCTTTGCCGCTGCGAATGACCGTCTCGGCGGCTTGCTCAAACAGGGCGTCGTCGTCGCCTTCGTCGAAGCTAGCTCCACGACCCCCTCCGCCCATTTTTACTGGTTGCGAAGTGACTTCCTCGTTGTACTGCGGCTCACGCTGGGAGCGCAGGTAGGCCGCTACCGCGTTCACTTCCTTTAACTGGATCAACGCGCCCTGGACACGCATCGGCTTAATCAGCTCGGGACTCATAAACAGCATGTCGCCCTTACCGAGCAGCTTTTCGGCGCCCGATTGGTCAAGAATGGTACGCGCATCGATCTGACTGGCGACGGTGAAGGCAATGCGGGCCGGGATGTTGGCCTTAATCAGCCCAGTGATCACGTTGACACTCGGGCGCTGCGTGGCCAGTACCAGGTGAATGCCGGTGGCCCGGGCTAGCTGGGCCAGTTGCACAATCAAGCCCTCGGCGTCACGGCCGGCCGTGCCCATTAGCTGTGCCATTTCGTCGATCACAATCACGATGTAGGGCATGCGCTCTTCGGGCTTGGTTGAGTTGTATTCGGCAATGTTGCGTTTGCCAGCCTCCGTAAAGAGTTTGTAGCGGCGCTGCATCTCGGCCGTAGCCCACTTCAGCGCCGAGATTGTCTTGTCGTCTTCGGTTATGACTGGTGCCAGTAAATGCGGTACGCCGTTGAACGGTGTTAACTCGACCCGCTTAGGGTCAACCAAGATTAGTTTTAATTCCGACGGCGAATTACGGTACAACAGGGTTGTTAAAAGCGAGTTAATCATGACGCTCTTACCCGTCCCAGTAGCTCCGGCGATTAATAAGTGAGGCATGGCGGCCAGATCGGCTAGAGCCGGGCGGCCAGACACATCGCGGCCCAGAATAAAAGTTAGCGGACCGGCTTTTTCGATTTCCGGCGAGGCTAACAGATCCTTTAGCCCGACAATGGCGGCGGCTTTGTTGGGCACCTCGATGCCAACGGCGCTCTTACCCGGAATCGGCGCCTCAATCCGCAGCGGGTGGGCGGCGAGAGCCAGTGATAGGTTGTGATCAAGTCCGGTAATCTTGTTAAGCTTCACCCCGCTGGAGGGCTTGAGAGTGTACTGCGACACGGTTGGGCCAACATTAACCTCCCCCATCGCCACCTCAATGCCGAAGCTATCGAGGGTTTTTTGAATCGTGGAAGCGTTTTCTTTAACGTTGCCGGCATTGGGCTTGCCCGAGGACTGTACCAACAAATCCAGCGACGGTGCCACCCAGTCTTGATCGGCCGTCACCGTCAGCGCCTCGGGATCGCCGCGTTCTTCACGCTTGGAAGCATTCAGCTGACCACGGATTGGCAAACGGTTGTTAATATTCAGCCCGGCCGGTTCGTTAATCTGAATTTCTTCGCGCGGACCGCGCTTAAACAAGCCGAAGATTCCCTCAAGGATTTCACGGATACGAGCATTCACCGCCATCACCAAACTGATTGTCATAATCGCGAGCAAGATAACCGAGGCGGCTGGCACATTCACAATGGCGAGTAATGTCCGACTGATGGCATACCCGGCATAACCCCCTCCGGTACCGGCCTTAGCAGCTGCTAAACCGCTCGCAGTGGTGGTATTGATGTGTAGCAGCCCAGCCAAGGCTAGAAAGAATCCGGCCAGTCCCAAATACGTTCGCGTCCCCACTTCAGTCTCTTCAGACTTAAATAACAACCACGCTAAAATACCGAAAATGACCGGCAGCAGATAGGTAGCGTAACCAAAAGCCTGGCGCAAAGCTGTAAAAATGGTGCTAACCAGACTACCGCCAAAGTGGAAGGCCGCCAGCAGCAGTAGTATTGCGAGGGCTACGAAAATGATCGCGACAATATCTTTGCCGATACCCGGCTTCAACTCCGGCTGAACGCTGTCCTTCTTCTTTTTCTTCTTTGTGCGGCGTTGGGCCATAACGAGATTATACCGCTTACACCTATATCTGTCATTGGCAGACAATCGCCAAAAACGTTATACAATTAACTTGTGAGGAAAAGCAACCAAGTCAAATTTAGCTTGCTCGCTGCTGTAATGGTAATCGGCTTAGCCAGTCTGGTTGGCTATTTTATTATCCATAAGTCTCACGCCGCTGGTGCCGACATTAATGGCGACGGGGTAATTAACATCTCCGACCTATCGATCCTGGCAGCTCATTTCGGTATGTTGGGACAAACGTTCTCTACGGGGGACTTGAATGGTGACGGCGTTGTTAATATTTCCGACTTGTCGATATTGGCAGCTGCCTGGGGGCAAGTCGGTTCTGGCACGGGCGTCATTCCAGCCTCATTCTTTAGTATGGACTTCTCCAATGGCAACCCCCCGGACGAGTACACGACTCTCACGGTAAGCATTGGCGACCTGGGCAAAGAAACGGCTGCTGAGTGGGGCAACATCGAGCCGACTGCTCCCACCGGCAGCGGTTGCCCGGGTACCGTCAATTGCACCCACACCTACAACTGGACCCGCCTCGATAGCTACTTAACGACTGCTACGGCCCACAATCTGCCGTTTCAGTGGACTTGGGAGGCAGCACCGGCCTGGGCCTCGAACAACAACCCGACCGGCCCCGTGACCGATAACGCTGATTTTGACGCTTTCGTGAATACTCTGGTGACGCGTTACAACGGTAATAATGGTCATGGCTTGATCTCGGCCTACGAGGTTAATAATGAAACCGACTTTAGCGGAACGGTGGCACAACTGGCCGCCCAAACCAATCGCTTCGTCAATGATATTAAGGCCGTTAACCCGACGGCTTTGATTGTCGGCATTGGTATGGCTCAACCGGACACCTATTATGCGCCCGGCAACATGTTTGATCAGTTCTGGGCCGACTGGAAGGCCATAAACCCCAATGCTCACCTCGATGTCATCAGCTATCACGGCTATCCGCACACGGGCAACCCGGTACCCGAAACGATTATGGGACCAGTTAGCGGTGTACCCTGCACTTCCGGTTACGCCGCCTGCATCAAGGCCGCCATCACGCGGAATGGACTGCCGGCCAGCACCAAAATTTGGGATACCGAAGGCAGCTGGGGCTGCAATAGTGCCTCGAGCGATTGCAATGGCTCGCGTGACAATCCCCTGCTAACGTCAGCTCAACAAGTCGCCTTTGTGGCTCGCTATCTCATGCTAACTTGGTCGGCCGGGGTAAGCCGTCAGAATTGGTATAGCTGGGATGAAGTATCGTGGGGTCGCTTAATCGGCACCCCCGCTGCCACGGCCTACCAACAAGTCGAGAACTGGATGGTTGGAAATACTATGAACCAACCCTGCACCGCCACCGGAACAGTCTGGACGTGCGGATTCTCTAATTCAACGCTGGCAGTTTGGAACACGGCTGGTTCCAGCAGTTACACCCCTGCTGCCGGTTACATTCACTACAAAGACTTAGCTGGCGGTACCACTAATTTCACCTCCGGTAGCGCTATCACCATTGGCACCCAACCGCTGCTGTTAACTCATTAGTTAAAGTCTTAACCGCTAGTATCCATTTTGATTCGGATAAAATCGCATTAGGACTGTATGCCCAGATTACACCTCGTTAACGACTGGTAGCACCATCGGGTTGCGCTTGGTCTTTTTGTACAGCAGGTCGCTGATTTGGTCGCGCAGGTCGAGCTTGAACTTACTCCAATCGGTAGCTTGGTTGGGGCGGCGGTTGGCCGCGGCGCGCTCAAAGGCCTTGCGGACCTCGGCCCGGGCGGTGTTAATCAGCTCCTCGTTCTCTTTCATGTAGACGAAGCCGCGGCTGATGATGTCGGGGCTCGAAACCAGCTTACCGGTCTGGCGGCTAACGGTGGCCACCACCACAAAGATGCCTTCATTTGCCATGGAGATACGATCGCGCAGCACCACGTGCTCCACGTCGCCAACGCCGGCTCCATCGATCAACACTTTGCCGCTGGGCACGCGTTCAGCCCGTTTAGCACTCGTAGGCGTTAGTTCCAGTACGTCACCATTATCGAGCACAAAGGCGTTCTCCGGTGGTACTCCGTTCTCCACTGCCACCTCGGCACTGTAGATGAGATGATGGAACTCACCGTGAATTGGCATATAGAACTTTGGCTTCACCAGTCTGACTAGGTCGCCAACGTCCTCGCGGAAGGCATGCCCACCCACGTGCACCGGTCCGTGATGCTTAATGCCTTCGGTCATGCGGGCATAGACAGCCGCTCCCTCGCGCATTAAGTTGTCGATCAGCTGCACTACGGCCTTTTCGTTACCCGGGATGACGCTCGAGCTCAGGATGATGGTGTCACCCGGCTTGATTTTGATGTTCTGGTGGTCGCCAGTACTCATGCGTACCAGGGCCGAATTCTCCTCACCCTGTGAGCCGGTACTTAAGACCACTACTTGGTTGTCGGGCAAACTGGCAATATCTTGCACACGGGTAACCAGGCCCGGCGGGATTTTAATGTAGCCATGGCGCACACACAGCTCCATGTTGGTAAGCGTTGAGCGGCCCACCAGCGCCAACTTGCGGTTGGCTTTAACGGCCGCATCAATTACCAGCTGCACCCGCATAATCGAACTCGAAAACGCCGAGATGATAATGCGGCCCTGGGCGCGGCTAAATAAATCATCGATGGTTGGAATTACCACCCGCTCGCTGGGGTTATGCCCGGCACGGTCGCAGTTGGTGCTATCGCTCATGAGCAATAGCACGCCCTCTTTACCGATCTCTTCCAAGCGCTTGTAGTCCATGTGCTTGTCATCAAGCGGCTCGGGGTCGTGGCGCCAGTCGCCGGTGTTAATGATGACACCAGCCGGTGTGCGCATGACGACAGCAGTGGCGTCGGAGATACTGTGCGTTACCCGCACCAGCTCGATGTTAAAGACACCGGCCTGCACGCGCTCGTGCTTGTCGGGGTCCATTACCATCCACTGCGGTTTGGGAATGCCAAATTCGGCAATCTGCTTTTCCACGAAGGCCAAACTGAGGCGCGAACCGTATACCGGCACACTAAACTTAGGCAAAATGTAGCCAGCCCCGCCAATATGGTCCATGTGGCCATGGGTGATGACAATGCCGCGCACTTTGTGCTTGTTCTGTTCGAGGTACGTCGTGTCCGGGATAATGTAGTCGATACCGGGTTGAGTTTCGTCGGGGAAGGCAAAGCCCATGTCGACGATCAAAATGTCGTTTTCGTACTCAAAGGCCGTCATGTTCTTGCCGATTTCGCCGAGACCGCCGAGCGGGATAACTTTAACGGTCGGTTCCTTCGTAACGGCATTGGCAATGCGCTTAGGCAGCTCCCCGCCATCATTACCATTGTAGGCCGAGCGGTTGATCGGTACGGCGTTAGCGTCGGGCAAAGGACTCTTGCCACGCGGACGGCGGCCGGGCTGTGAGCCCTTAGGCGTAAAATTAGTCCCTCGCGGCTTTTGGCCTTCGGGCTTAGCGCTATTTGGGTTCGGTTTTGTGTTAGCGCTTTGGTTGGTCTGGCCACTTGCTGCGGCCGGTTTGGGCTTGTCGCCCGGTGATTTAATTGGTTTTTCTTGATTCATAGTTCCTTTCTTTAGTCCTTGGGACTGTCGTTATGTATTGTGTCTATTGAATCTAATTGCTGTCATTCCGGACTTGATCCGGAATCGATCCTAAACCTGAGTTCAGGATGACAATTAATAATGGTTATCGATCAATCAACTCCAGGATCTTTGGGATCTTGTTAAAATCACTGATGAGGGTTGAACGCATATCGCCGTTGTAGAGCGCCGCCGCCGGATGGAATAGTGGCAGATAGACGTGGCCGTCCTTGCGTTTAGGCTGGCCGTGCACCTGACTGATCTTAAGCTCCGGCAGGAAAACGTTCATGGAATGCCGGCCCAAGAACACCACCAACTTGGGCTTGATGATGTCAAGCTGACGTTTGAGGTACGGCATAAAAGCTTGGATCTCTTCTGGCAATGGGTCGCGGTTACCGGGCGGGCGGTACTTTACGATGTTAGTGATGTAAATCTCACTACGCGCCATACCGATCCCAGCCAACATTTCGTCAAAGAACTTTCCAGCGGCCCCCACAAACGGCTGTCCCGTCTCGTCCTCCTTAGCCCCTGGCGCCTCGCCGATGAAAACGATCGGCGAATCCGGATCGCCGCTGGCAAACACCAGCTGCTTGGCGCCGGCCGCTAGCTCCGGGCAGACATTATCGCGAGCGATCTCATTTGCCACCATCTGGAGCTCGGCCGCCTTATCTGTTTGACTCATAGACTCTCACCTTAGTTGTCATTCTGAGCAGGGCGAAGAATCTCAAATTTTAGATCCTTCACGATGTTCAGGATGACAATGCATTACGATACTCCTGACCTCCGACATCTATTATCTGCTGTTCTGAGAAGCCGCTTTCTTACTAAAGTTCAATCGGCCACGATCGTCGATCTCCATCAGCTTAACATCGATCTCATCGCCCAAGTCTACCTCATCGGTCACCTTCTCAGTCCGCCCCTCCCCAAGTTGTGAAATGTGCACCAGGCCGCTCAATCCACTTGGAATTGTCTCGATGAACACGCCAAACTCCATCAACTTCACCACGCGGGCATGATACACCTTGCCTACCTCTGGCTCCTGAGTTAAAGATTCGATCCAGGCGATAGCCTTCTTGGAAGCTTCGGCATCGGCCGAGGCAATCATGACCAAACCGCTGTCCTCTATATCAATCTCCACGCCGGTTTCGGCAATGATGCGGTTAATGGTCTCGCCGCCCTTACCAATCACGTCTTTGATCTTGTCCTGGTTGATCATGATTTTGGAAATGCGCGGAGCGTGCGGGGCAAGTTCCTCGCGCGGTTTATCGAGCACCTTCAGCATCTTGCCCATAATCTCGGCCCGGCCGTCCTTGGCTTGAGCCAGGGCGTCCTTCATGATCTCAGGCGTAATACCCTTAACCTTAATGTCCATCTGCAGGGCGGTAATGCCGTCGGCAGTACCAGCCACCTTAAAGTCCATGTCGCCGGCAAAGTCTTCGGCGCCCTGGATGTCGGACAAAATGACATACTTGCCGGTCCCATCGGTCACCAGGCCCATGGCAATCCCCGACACCGGCTTTTTAATCGGCACACCGGCATCCATCAGGCTCAGAGTTGAAGCACAAACGCTACCCATCGAAGTTGATCCGTTAGAACTGAGGGCCTCGGAGACGGTACGAATCGTGTACGGGAAGTCCTCAATCGCTGGAATTACCGGCACCAATGCTCGCTCGGCTAAGGCTCCGTGGCCAATTTCGCGACGACCCGGGGTGCGCATCGGTCGCACTTCACCGGTTGAGTACGGCGGGAAGTTATAGTGGTGCAGGTAGTGCTTAGTTGAATCCTCTTCCATGGTGTCGATGAGTTGACCGTAACTGGTTGAGGCTAGCGTGGTAATATTCAGAATCTGGGTCTCGCCGCGCGTAAATACTGCGGAACCATGCGTCCGCGGCAATAGTCCGACCTGACCGCTAATCGGGCGGATCTCGGTGGTAGTGCGACCGTCGGGACGAGCACCCTCTTCCAGAATCGCCCGGCGGACTTCTTTGTCGATGACCTTCTGGAAGGCCTCCTCGATCTCGTTGTGTTTGTGGTCGTTGCCAAATTTCTCAATCGCCTCACCCTCAAGGTTCTTAATGGCGTCGTGGCGCTCGTACTTGCTTTGATGGCGCACCGCCGGCCCCAGCTTAGGCTTCAAGAACTCAGCCAGCTTGTCGATAATCTCAGCGCTGGGCAGTTCCAGTTCGTATTCTTTAGCTTTGACGCCAACCGCTTTAACCATCTCTTCTTGCAGCTTAATGGCCGGCTGCATTTCTTTGTGGGCCAGTTCCAGCGCCTTCACCATGGTGGCTTCATCAACTTCGTCGGCGCCAGCCTCCACCATCATAATGGCGTCTTTGGTGCCAGCCACGGTTAGATCAAGCTTGGATTCCTTGAGCTGCTCAGCGGTCGGGAAAGCAATCAGCTCGCCGTCAACCAAACCAATCCGGATACCGGCAATCGGACCGTCAAAGGGCGCGCCGGACAGCATCAGAGCAGCTGAAATCGCAATCATCCCAACCAAGTCAGCCGGGTGGTCAAAGTCGGTTGAGAGTACCGTGGCCACACCCTGGACGTCGTTGCGGTAACCCTTAGGAAACAGCGGCCGGACCGGGCGGTCAATCAACCGTGCTGATAAGGTGGCTCGCTCGCTCGCCCTACCCTCGCGCTTAATGAAGCGGCTCCCGCTGATCTTACCAGCGGCATACATCCGCTCTTCGTAATCAATTAACAGTGGGAAGAAATCGATGCCGTCGCGCGGTTGATTCGCTACCACCGCCGTACCCAAAACCACCGTATCGCCATAACGCACGGTCACCGATCCATCGGCCAAAAAGGCCAGTTTTCCGGTCTCAATCGTTAATTTGCGACCGGCCAGTTCCGTCTCGAAGCTCAAAGTCTTCGCCCCAAAAGGATGAATAATATCCACTTATACTCCTATTTCCGGTCCCACCAAGAGTGCCAGGGTGCCTTCGTCTACAGCTGTAGGCGAGAATACTCTACCACTCTTACATGTGAACCAATCTTGTTAAATTGTTTGCTCTCATCAAAACATCCACACTTGATGCCTTGATTGAACAAAAAATTATCGCTTTTTAATTAAGGAGCCGAACGGCTAACGACGGAGTTCAAGTTTCTTGATCAACTTGCTGTAAGCATCGTGATCTTGCTTAGCCAAGTAGTCGAGCAGACTGCGGCGCTTGCCAACCATTTTGATGAGGCCGCGACGGGAGTGATTGTCCTTTTTGTGCTCCTGTAAGTGCTTGGTCAAAAGCTTGATTTGTTCAGTAAAAATGGCAACCTGAACTTCCGGCGAACCGGTGTCGGTTTTGGCTCGCTGGACACTTTTGATGACCTTAACTTTGTCTTCTGTCGTTAACATTTGTGCTTAGTCTAGCAGATTTCGAGACAAAATTCAAGTGCTTGGCTGGGGCACCCTCTGCAAGCGAGGATGCCCCAGCGGGCGGAGCCGTAGCTCCGTCCGCCAATTCCGCAGTAGCTCCTAGGTCGGTTGCCGCCCAAATAAGGCGCATCTGAGCAAGCCCCAGTTGGGCAACGGATCCTGGCCGCACACCGCCAAGTACGCCATCTGGCGCAACCCGGCATCATCCGGCAGCTCTACCGGCGAATGCTCCAGGGTATCGAGAACCTCTGCCCGACTGTGGCGCTGACCGCCGCGGCCGTGGAACCAGTTCTGGCTGCTACCCGCCAGCTTTTGCGCCAAGCGCCGAGTGAGTCGCTCAGCTTGGCGTTGCGGCACAACTCCCACGATTACCGCCGGAGCCAGATCGCAAATCAGCTGGCCATCGGCGCACTCCAGTACGAGCGGCTCAGCTTGGCGGCAGATTCCGCTGTAGTAGCGGTCGTTGTCCCGAAAGATCACCCAGTCGTCCGGTTCGGGTATTACCGTGGTCACATCAGCAGTATGTGCACCCACGCTCCCCCTTTCAATTCATCCGGCCCGCCTCTAGTTACGTGTCCACGCCCTAGGCACTACTCCACTTAATCATAAAAGTTTTAATGCTTCAATAACGTTTTCTCGGGTCAAATTGGTGTCATTGAGGCTAATGGCTTGGCCAAGCTCAAACTCTCCTACCCGCGTTCGTACCAGGCTGCTCAAATACGCTCCTGTACCAAGTTTTGATCCAATATCCTCGGCCAAAGTCCGAATATATGTGCCACTCGAGACGTCGGCTTCGAAGGTAATAACTGGATAGACGTAATCGATCAATTTGATAGAGTGAACTGACACTTGGCGGCTCGGCATATCGACAGCCTCGCCGCGGCGCGCTCGCTTATATGCTTCCTGACCACCTATCTTGATGGCCGAATAAACCGGTGGGGTTTGGGTAATCTCGCCAACAAATCCTTCGAGAACATTCTCGATTTCAGCCCGTTCCGGCTGTCGATCCGAGACACCCTTCAGCTCCCCCTCCGCGTCCCCGGTCGAACTGTTTGACCCGAGAGTAACCTCCGTCCGATAGCTCTTATCGAGTTTAGAATAATCACCCGCCTGCTTGGTAGCCGTACCAAATAGCAGCACCATCACTCCCGTCGCCATCGGATCAAGCGTACCGGTATGGCCGATCTTGCGTTCCCCTGTCACCCGTCGCAAGCGCCGGATAACATCAAACGACGTAATCCCTTTGGGCTTATTAACGACGAGGAGCCCGTTCACGTCCCCTCGGCCCGCTTAATCGCGTCGATAGATGACTCTAGATCGCTCATCAGCCGGGAAACTTGGCTCAATTCACTCCGCGCCAACCACGAATTATTAGGAGTGGCGGCGTAATCGCGTAATAACTTTAGGTGGTCCGTCATTTCCACGATCAACTCGAGGCAACGCGCTCTTAGGTCTTCGATGTCCATGGTCTCCAGTTTATCACCATAGTTGTCATCCTGAGCTCGTCGAAGGATCTGATGGTTGGCAGGTTGGCCCATAAAGAGGATTCGTGACGGATGCGATCCTGAATCAAGTTCAGGATGACACTAATTACCGATTACTAACTACTAGTTACTGCTTAGAAGTTGGCTTCTTGGTGGCAGGCTTCTTCGCGGTCGGTTTGGCGGCGGCCTTCCCGGCTGGAGCCTTAGCCTTGGTGACTTTGGTGGGCTTGGTGTCGGCGCCCATGGTCTTCTTAATCAAGTGGTTTAAGCGCGACTTCTTGCGGGCGGCGGTGTTAGGGTGCAAGGTCCCTTTTTTAACGGCTCGGTCGATCTCGGAAGCGGCGGCGCGGAAGGCCTCTGCCACCTTTTTGGCATCTCCAGCCGCCATGGCATCAGTTACCACGCGAATATCAGCCTTAACGGCTTGCTTGGTAACCACGTTGCGCGCCCGGCGCACGGCGGTTTGTTTATTACGTTTGATGGCTGATTTGATTAGCGGCATAACTTAGGGACTATAACGGATTAGGGGCGATTTGTAAAGCAGTAGCTTTGAGTTAAAAGTTGCTTGCCCAGCGGGGATGGTCTCAGGACCACCCCCGCTCGAGCGTTTGTCCCCGTCCGACGGCGCGAACGCAGCATCAGTCGGGTAGCACCCCGCGGTTGTGAAGTGCTCATTTGCCGTGTGCCCTGCACATTACGCGGGTAAACAGTGATTCTGCGACCTCCCGATCGCCAAGCCGCTGGAACCATCCTCGGCTCATTCCTCCGACGGATGCGTACGGAGGTACCAAGGCGGTCATACTGCGCTCGAATCACTTATGACATCAGCCACCACGATTCCTGAGTCTCCTCGGTATGGCGATAACTGGCGTCACTACATTGACCACAACCTGTGGTCGAGCGGGTCCCTCCGGCATTGAAACCGTAGGGCGGGTCCATTCGTGCATGGCCTGCACGATCCCCCCGAGGGACCCTAAAAGCTTTGTGCCCCCTGGGGGCACACTGGTCTCTCATCCAGCATGCGGCTGTCCGAGCAGCCGTGCGTCCACCCATCCAGTCAAGTTCGGTGGCCCTTCTAACAAAGTACGGAGGACCTGTGGGTCCCGAGACGATCGCTGGATCGCTCGTTAGTGAGCCCGACAAGGTCTTTTTCTCCTCTACCGCCTCAGGAAAGGCAGTTTCAAGCCCGCAAAGGAGGTTAGTCCTAAGCGGGCGGCGAGGTGATGTGAACGTACTTGACGATCTTCTTCATGCGGCACCCCTCCTCTCGTGGTCGAAGGTCACGGTAACGCGTTCAAAATGTTACGCCCGTGTGTCATTTCTGTCAACCTATGCGAACAAAATGCGAACTGCTTCGATACACTTCTTCTCGAGAAATGCTTATGTTAATGTGTGTGTTGACTTTTAGTAACTAATTTGTTATATTAGTGAATCTTATGGATTTAACACCCAAACAACAAACTAGTGAAGCCATCCGCCAGGCCGACAGCATCCTGGTAGTAACCGGCCAAAACCCCACCACCGACCAGATTGTGGCCGTGATGGGGCTAGCTGCGATTCTCGCCAAATTTGGTAAGAAAGTTAGCGCCGTCATAAGTGACCCTATCCCCGGCCGCCTCGGTTTCCTTGAAACCGGTCCGGTCGAAACCGCTTTGGGGGGCATGCGCGACTTTATTTTGAAAGTTGATCTTAAAAAGACCGAAGTCGACAAACTGCGCTATACCGTAGAAGACCAAAAGCTGAACATCCACATTACCCCGTTTAAGGGTACGTTTGCTCCCAGCGACGTCACCTTCGACTATGGCGTTTATCACTACGACATCATCATTGTGTTAGGTGTACCTTCCAGGAATCGCATTGACCGTGTATTTGATAAAGCCCCGAAGATGCTCGAAGAAACCCCGATTATTAACATCGACTTCCACCGCATTAACGAGAATTACGGCGCTGTAAACCTGATCGACCAAAACGCCGCCAGCCTTTGCGAGATCCTGGTGGCCCTGTCCGAATCGCTGCAAACCGGCCTGATCGACGAACCGATCGCGACCGCCCTTCTCACCGGCATTATGGCCAGTACCGACCGCTTTACCGCCGTTCACACTACCGCCAAAGCCCTCACCGTGGCGGCTCAACTGATGGCCGCTGGCGGCAAGCAGCAACAGGTTGTAAAGGCCTTGTATAAGTCTGGCGAGGCCAGAGACAACCGCCCGCGCCGCCAGGAGTCAGATGGCGCCTCACATCGCCAGGACAATGCGCCGCGACAGCAAGTTCGCCATGAGGACAATCCGTCCCGCGTCCAAAACTCGTCTAACGGCGACCTGAAGGTTAATCAGCACGGCGAGCTCGTGGGCGAAATCCCGCCGGAATTTTCTGACCAACCAAGCTTTCCTGAACCCGACGCCAACGGCTCTATTCTGAGCGACCTGCCGACCGATCAACCGGCCCAGTAACATCAGGACCCAACTGCCCCAGCCGTCATTCCCTATCGGAAATCTGCCTCAGGCGGATGCTCCGGATAGGGAATCTAGGCACTTGTGATTAGATCTGGATCCCGATCGAGCCGGGGATGACGTGACACGAGAAGGCGTTAGGCTTAGCCAGTAACCCGCTGGGATACGTTGTAAATCAATAATTCGACCAGTTCGTCGGGTTTGCCGGCGCCGGTTTTAATCTTATATTCGGTATCGATGGTGGCGAGGAAGGCTCGTTTTAATTGATCTAGATCCAGATCGGCCTGGCGCTGGACGGCCTTCCCGGCCACAAACGGCGACAACCCAGCGGCGCGGGCCAATTCCCCCGGCGGCATCGGCCCGGCGGTTTTTGCCAGCAACAGATTGCGCAACTGCCAGGTTATCATCGACAGAATATACAATTCATTGGCCCCGCCGGCTCTGAGCAGTTGATATTGGGCTAATGCTTGCTTGGTGCGGCCGCTGGCAATCGCCTCTACGAGGCCAAAAATGTTCTCATCCCGGCCCGGTTCCACCAGTAGCTGTACATGATCACGAGTAATTTCCGGGTTATGACTGGCCAGCTTGACCAGTTCCTGTTCTAGGCGCCACTGATCGTCCCCCACCCGGTCGATTAACTCGGCCATAGCACCTGGCTCAATCGTGGCATTAAGCGTTTTGAGATGATTTCTAACCCAGCCGGCCAGCTGTGTCGGGCCCAGCATTTCGAAGTGCTGCGGTTGGGCCTTAGCCGACAACGTTTTAAAGTAGGTCGTACGCTTATCAACTTCCTTCTCGTAAAACACCGCCACCGTAGTACTGGGTAGCTCCTGGATAATCGCCTCAATCTGGCCGCTAGCTGCCTTGTTGGCCGACAAATACTCCACAACCACCAGCCGGCTATTGGCCAAGAACGGCACCGCCCTCAGCGCCGATCCGAGGGATTTGGCGTTGGTGGATACTCCGTCAATCCGCTCCAGGCCAAAGTCGCTACCGGTCTTTTGCTTGTAGGTCGCTACCACCTCTTGGAGTATGCGCCGCGAGGCATAGCTATTGGGGCCGTAGAAGAACAGAATCATTTGGGGGCCTTCTGGCAATGGGGGCAAATATGCGTCCCACGGCCGGCTACGCGAATCTTCTCGATGGGTGTGCCACAAGCGGGACACGGTTTGCCGGTCTGATTAAATACCCGGGCTTGATCAAGGTAGTCGCCCTTTCCGCCCAAAGCCGTCACATAGTGGGCGAAACTGGTGCCGCCGCGCGCAATGCCAGCCGCGATGATGGTTTTGATAGCTTCATACAGCCGTTTAATCTGAATTGGCTTGAGATCGCCAGACCTAGTAGCTGGGTGAATTTTCGATAGGTGTAAGCTCTCATCGGCATAAATGTTACCAATGCCCGAAACCGTCGATTGGTCGAGAATCACGGCTTTGATGGGGGCTTTGGGGTGACGTTTAATGACGGCCTCAAATCCCTCTAGGGTAAAATCAACCGTTAATGGCTCTGGTCCCAGCCGCCTCACCAGTGAATGTTGATCGATCTTGGCCGTCGGCACCACCTGGATCCAGCCAAACTTACGTTGATCGTTAAAGAACAGCTGGTCTCCACTATCAAACTCGAACACTACCCGCGTCGACTTGTCCGGCAAATTGGCGGCCATACTGGGCGACGGATGACCACCCGCCAGGCGATTCCCGGCGGCTTGAACCAGCACCATTTGACCGGTCATCTTCAGATGATATAGCATACTAAAGCCATTATCTAGGTCTATGATCAAAACTTTTGCTCGCCGGCGGATGTCCCTAATCGCATGCCCAATCACTGAGTCATTCACGTGTTCAACATTGAGCGTTTTGGGCCATAAAACGTCCACATGCTTAATAGACTGACCGATAATATGTTCGCTCAAACCGATACGAATCGTCTCCACTTCTGGTAGTTCTGGCATACTTCTATTCTACAGGAAGGGTCAAGGAGGCGGTAAACCTGAATCCAATAATTGAAAAATGGCTCCGTAAGGTATAAAATCACTTCGTTGAGTCCAACCCGTGGGTGACCGGAGACAGCGGTCTCCAATATCGGCTCCTCAGGGGTCAGACCGTTCATGATGCCGAGTTCCACGTACCGTTCTCGAACGGCGAGGATGTCTCTCGGTCCGAACACAAGCGTCGCACCACCGCCCAGCAGCTCCTGGACGCGTTCGGGCTGATCACGCCGAACGAAAAGGATGAGGCACTACAGCGAGAACGTGCCATCGTTCGCGAACAAGTCAGCGCCGAACACGGCTACATCATCCAAAAGGACTCGTTCCCTCGTACCAGTCGTGCATGACAAGCTGCCAGGCAGCCAGATCCAAAGGGGCCCGGTTACCTGGCGGCAAAACGTTTATAAAAATGGCAGTTTATTGCTAAAATAAAGCTCTATGCAAAAAACCGACCAATTCTCATTCAGATTAAAACCCTCCCAAGTTGATAAAGGCGGCATCGGCATCTTTGCCCTACACGACATCGCACCAGACACTTGGCTAGCGATTGAGCCGCGCGGCCAAGCCGTGGGCGCTGATTACCAGGAGAGCGACATTCCTAAAGAACTGCTGGTCTACTGTGTCGCTAACCCCGATGGCACCTGGAACGGCCCCCGCCAATTCAACCATATGGAGTTATCGTGGTTCCTTAATCACTCGTTTGAGCCCAATGCCCGTTACCGCGATGATGGCTGCTACTCGATAAAAGAGATCAAAGCTGGCGACGAAATCACGATCGACTACAACTCATTGGGTGAACCGGAATCAGTCAAAGAAGATTACTACCGGAAGAAGTAACTATTCCAAACCGCCCCAATTACTAGCGCTAGAAGTCTCCACCTCGATCGGCACGCCCAGATCGTAGGCTTGTTCCATGGTGTCTTTCATTAACTTGGCCACGGCATCAGCCTTGGCTTTGGGGGCTTCACAGATTAGTTCGTCGTGGATTTGGAGGAGTAATTTGACCTCTCCGCTGTCATTCTCTGGCTTGACCAGAGAATCTTTAACAACTCCTTTTATAGATCCTCGGATCAAGTCCGAGGATGACACGGAGGGATCGGCGCTGGATAACTCTCGCAGCTTGGGATCAAGCTGAATCATGGCCAGCTTCATGATGTCGGCCTGAGAGCCTTGGATTGGCACGTTGATGGCCATGCGCTCGGCAGCGGCCGCAATCTGGAAGTTGTTGGAGTTAATCTCGCCCAGCGGTCGGCGGCGGCCAAACAGCGTTTCGGCATACTCGTTCTTTTTGGTATCAGCTTTGATCTTCTCGATGTAGGTTGCTAGCTGCGGGCGCACTTCGTAATAGCGTTTAATGAACTCGGCCGCCTCCTCGCGACTCATGCCGGTGGAGACGGAGAGTCCATGTGCACTCATGCCGTAGAGCACCCCGAAGTTAACCGTCTTAGCGTTATAACGTTGATCCTTGGTCACCTCGTCCAGCGGCACGCCGTACAGCTCAGCCGCGGTCTGTTGGTGAATGTCGATCCCCTGCTCCAGCGCCTTGATCATCCCTTTGTCTTTACTGAGCGCCGCCGCGATACGGATCTCGAACTGCGAATAATCAGCCGACACAAACACCCGGCCCTTTGGCGCCACGAAGGCTTTGCGGATCTCCCGTCCCAGCTCAGTGCGTACGGGGATGTTTTGCAGATTGGGGTTGTTGGAACTCAGCCGGCCGGTTTGGGCGATGGTTTGCGAGTAGCTGGTGTGCACGCGGCCGTCGACCGGGCTAATCATCTTGGGCAGGGCGTCCACATAGGTGGTTTTGAGCTTCACCAGCTCGCGGTATTGCAGAATAGTTTCGACAATCGGATGCGCGTCCTTCATCTTCTCGAGTTCGCCCGCCGCCGTCGAGATGCCGGTTTTGCCCTTTTTAATGCCGGTTTGGTCAATCTGCAGCTTCTCATACAGAATTCGTGATAGTTGGGCTGGCGAGGCAATGTTAAAATGCTCCCCGGCCTCCTTCCAAATCTTTTCTTCGTATTTTACGATCTGGGCGCTAATGGTCTTATTGAAGTCTCTTAGGTACTTCTCGTCGAGTTCAATGCCGGTTAGCTCCATTTCGGCGAGGATCGGAATCAGCGGCCATTCGGTCTCTTCCGCCAGCCTCACCATGCCGGTTTTTTTAAGCAGCGGCGCCATCTTCTCGTACAACCGCCAGGTAATGTCGGCATCTTCGGCCGCGTAGGTAGTGGCTTTCTCGATCGGCACGCTATCGAACGTGGTGGCGTCTTTGCCCTTGGTCACAATCATGTCGCTGATCGGAATCATATCGATCGACAGCTCGCTAAACGCCAAGTCGTCCAAGGTCCGCGACCGGCCCAACGGATTAATAATGAAGGCCGCGATCATAGTATCGAAGCTAATCGGCGCCACCGTAATGCTCACCCGCTTCATAATCTTATAATCATACTTAATATTGTGGCCGATTTTACCGATCTTGGGATTCTCCATGATTGGCTTCAAGACCTTAACGACGGCTTCGAGCGGCAACTGGCCATCTGTGATCAGCTCCTTGTTACCACTTCCCTCGCGTTTATCATTCTCTGGCTTGACCAGAGAATCTTCGATAACTCCTTTTTTAGATCCTCGGATCAAGTCCGAGGATGACAATGAGGGGGTGCCGGAGGATGACACGGGGAGGGTGTGGCCAACTGGTACATAGTACGAATGGCCGGTTTTCCAGCTGAAGCTCATGCCCACGAGGTCGGCCTGGAGTTCGTCCAGGCTAGTGGTTTCGGTGTCGAATGCGAACATTGGTTGCGCGGACAAGTCCTTGGCTAGTTGCGCCAACTTCACCTTATCATCAACGCAGACATAATGCGCTTTATCGAGGTGCGGCCGCTTGATTTCGCGTGTCGGTTCATCGAATAGTGTTGGCACTCCCGGCTTGCCTGGCTCCTGAGGAATCTTCGACATCAGCGACTTAAAGTCGAGTTTGCGGAACAGTTCGTGTAAGGCTTGGCGGTCGTACTGACCGGACCGAGCGTCTTCTAGCTTGAGTTCGACCGGCGCGTCACACATAATTGTAGCTAGTTTATGGCTCAAATAAGCCGTTTCCTTGCCTTCAACAAGACGGTCATGCAGCTTCCCCGGGATCTCATCAATGTGGGCATAGACGCCGTCTAAGTCGTGATACTTACCCAGTAGATCAAGCGCCGTCTTCTCCCCCACCCCGGCGATTCCGGGAATGTTATCACTAGCGTCACCTTCCAAACTCTTTAAATCGATAATCTGCTTGGGCTCGAGGCCATACTTTTCCTTGATCTTAGCAGCGTCAAAAATCTCCGTATCCGTCATCCCCCGCATCTGCTTATAAACTTCCACGTGGCCATCAAGTAATTGATAAATGTCGCGATCGTTAGACACGATAATAACGTGTTTATCTGGATGCTGTTTAACGAGCGTTCCAATAATATCGTCAGCCTCATAATGATCGAGCTCTACTACTGGCATCCCAAAGCCCTTGGCTAACTCGTGTACCAATGGAATTTGCGAATAAAAATCATCGGGCATCGTTAGGCGCTTGGCCTTGTACTCAGGATAGAGTTTGAGGCGTTGGCTCAAGCTGGTCTTTGACTTATCCCAAGCTAGCACCAAGTAATCGGGTTTTAAATCTCCGATAGCTTTGAGCGTCATGGTTGCGAACCCATAGACAGCGTTCGTAGGAACACCCTCGGAGTTAGTGAGATGCGGCATGCCGTGATAGGCCCGGTGGAACAATGCCATGCCGTCCAAAATGACTAATTTTTCTTTGCCTGCCATAATAGCCTAATTATACCTGAAAAGAGGGCTTTTAGGGTCCCACTGCCCGTCTAAGGCGGGCAGTGGGACCCAATTGTTACGGACAGCGCGGCGCGTCTCCGGCCCAGGGAGCGGTGCCCTGCCAACAGTACAGCGTCCAGGCCACGAAATCCTGTGTGACCGAGGAAGAGCTGCTGGGGCTGACGCCGTAGTATTGCAACCAGCCCATGTGAGCGACGGTGTTGTTCCACGTCGACTGTTTGAACTGGTAGGCACCGTAGTAACCGTTGCCGGTATCGATGCCGTAGGTGTTTCGCGACTCAATACCGCGGACACAAGTCAGAAAGGGATTGTTGTGAACTACCGACAATACCTCGAGGAAGTCGAGTCCGGGGTCGTGAGTCGCCGCAGGCTTTCTGACCTCGGCGTGGGCTTTGGACCGGTGACGCACCGGCACACCAAACGCCTTGGCCGCGAGCTTGGCCGGATTGATGGTCGCCGTGGCCCGGTGGGCCGCTTCAACCTTCGCTCCAGCTGGTGAACCGGCGCCCGCGGACGCCGACACCGTTATTGGGACGATCATGGTCACCGCCATCAGCAGAACCCCAGCTGATGCGCGCGTAAACCGACCTCCCTTGATGTTGTGCGATCCCGATTGAGAACGAAACCGCTCTGACTGCTCCACCTTGGCCTTTAACGTTCGGGGCATCATGCTCCTAGGTTGTGGGGTATGGGGTGGGCACCGTTCTCTACATGTAAAGCCTACTTGGACTTATGGGGTCGTTGCGCCCATATCATGCAGAACAGTTAACCCTAGTGTCTTCGGACGTATCGCCTTAGGCGACTCCTCTGCAGCGCTAGATGAAGTAATCTGTCTCTCAGTATAACGAATGATTTTGGCTTGAACAAGCCTTAATTTGTTTTGACACAATTGACATGTAAATTATCTATTAATATTTGCGCCCGTGAACATGACTGCTCACGGGCTTTTTAGAACCATCGTAACCGCCGCGAAGATACCCCGCTCAGTGAGCTGATAGCTCTGGCCTTCCTCGGTTACAACAGCCCCCTCTTCGCGCAGATGCTTAATCGCAAACGGTAGCCAACTGGCCGGCGGCAAGCACTTCTTCTTCTCCAGGCCCCGAATGATCCATCGAACTCTCGACACCGTGGCGGAACGGTGGGACAAGTGACACAAAACTAGTGCCGCAAATACCAAGGACCGAATTTGGTCGTGAGTATACCCTCCCCAGTTCGCCTGGCTCAGCACTATTGAGCTATCGCGCTGTTCGAGTCGGCTGAGGCGGTAATCCTCCAACGAGATGTAGTAGCGGCAGTTAGGCCCCTTGCCGGTACTCATCACCACGAAGCTGCGCGTGAGGCGACGGAGCGCATTGTAGACGTCGTTATGAGTGACATCGGCGAAGCCTTCATAGTGCCCTATCACCCCGAGTAACCATTCGATACTGGAGCCCTGTCCGCTCACCCGCCGGACGATGAGCTCTTGCTTGACCGCTTCCTCAAGAGTCTTCTTATCAACCACTCCGAACTGCCTTTCGTCGGCGTACTTACATACAAGCAGTTTGACGACTTCATCACAAGCTTAAGCGTGAACCTGAGTGCAGATCCAATCCAATTCTGCTATTATGAAACCCACTCGATCTATCGGAGGTCAACATGCTCGAAGACGAGCTGCTCCACGCAGTCCTCATCGAAACCGAAAGGGATGCTCTGGACTGGCGTCATGGTGTTCCTGGTGAATACTTTGCCAACTGGCGCGGTCGCATTCTCCACTACACCTACTTCCAAGACGAGAGCCCCACGCTCAGGGTCACCGATCCCAGTGACGGCACGACGCCGGTAGTTATCAGAGGGACGAATCCCAAGCAGGACGAGAACATCCGCCGTCAGCTTCTCGCCCTCGACGCATACCTCGACAGTCGTTCACATGCCGATTCGCCAACGACCGCAGAGTCAGAATGGACTCAAGAAAGACAAGACCGAGCCATCGCTGATCTATTGCGCAAGTAATAGAACAGCCCAGGCGGAAATGGATTTCCGCCGCAAAGGAATTATCCCAACTAAAAAACGACCCGATTGGGTCATTTTTTAGACCGGCCTTCGACAAGCTCAGGCAAGATAGTTGTTCCCTGAGCGTAGTCGAAGGGCTGATTTTAGCGTAAGTAATCCTTTAACTTCTTCGATTCGCGGTGTTTGCGCAATTTTGCCAAGGCCTTAGCTTCAATTTGGCGGATACGCTCGCGGGTAACGCCGAATTCCTGGCCAACTTCCTCGAGGGTGTGACTGCGACCGTCTTCGAGCCCAAAGCGCATGCGCAGGATCTTTTGCTCACGCGGAGTCAGCAGGGCCAGCACTTCGTTGATTTGCTCTTTGAGCAGTTGCTCGGTGGCGTTTTCCATCGGCGTTTTGGAATCTTCGTCGGGCAGGAAGTCGCCTAGTTTAGAATCATCCTCTTCCCCCACCGGCGATTCCAGCGACACAATGTCCTGTTTAATCTTTAGGATGTGGTTGACCTTCTCGACTTCCATCTCCATCTCGGCCGCAATCTCTTCGGGCAACGGTTCGCGACCCAGTTCTTGGACCAAACGGCGTTGCGTGCGGATGAGTTTGTTAATCGTCTCCACCATGTGCACCGGAATGCGGATGGTGCGAGCTTGGTCGGCGATGGCACGGGTGATGGCCTGGCGGATCCACCAAGTGGCATAAGTACTGAACTTGTAGCCCTTGGTGTAGTCGAACTTTTCGACCGCCCGCAGCAGGCCGGTGTTGCCTTCTTGGATTAGGTCCAATAGGTCAAGGCCGCGGCCAATGTACTTCTTGGCGATACTAACCACCAGGCGCATGTTGGCCTCAGCCATCTGATCCTTAGCCAACTTGTCGCCGGCCTCGATGCGTTTGGCCAGCGTCACTTCCTCTTCGCCGGTTAACAGCGGGATTTTACCAATTTCGCGCAGGTACAACCGCACCGAGTCATCGGCAATGTCTTTAATGTAATCGTCGTTGTCTTCTTTCTCAGTCTCTTCCTCGGGATCGGGGGTATCCCAAATTAGCCGGTCTTTTTGATCGGTAATCTCGACACCGTTGTCGAGCAAGGCGGCGTATAAATCATCCAACTCTTCCAGGTTATCCTCTACCTCGGGTAGAGCCGATGAAATCTCTTGTTGGGTCACAAAACCTTGTTCTTTGCCCTTGGCGATCAGGCGTTCGATCTCGGGCGAATAAGTCTTGTCGTCTTCAGTACTTTCGGGTTTGGGGGCAGCTTTCTTTGGCAAACTAAATGTCCTCCGTCATTAATGCTTGGAAATCGTGTGCCAGTGTGCGCACAAGCGTCGCGTCACCGGTTTTTTCGGCCTCGCGCAAGCGCTTAGATACTTCAATTTTTTGACGTTTATTCGATTGGATTCGCAGATTTCTAACCAGCGTGAAACCTTCCAAGCTGCAATCTGCCGGTGCGAGGTCAGCGTACTCCTGCTCGCCCTTCAATTCCAATATTCTAACATAGTCGGCCCGGGCTGGCAATACCCTAATGAGTTCTTCCGGCCTAGCCGTTTTTGGCAGCTTAACTAGGGCGGCAAAGATATCCTTGTGTTCAGGTTGTACAAAATCCTTGTCCGTGAGGTCCTCTAAGCTCATGCGTACGCGCGGGTGAGCTAAATTGATGGCTAGTACCGCCGCCTCCAGCGCCGTTTGAGCGTCGAGCAAGCCGACTTTTACCTTGGCCTCGACCGGTTCGGTGACGCCGACTTCCGCAGCCGTCGCGATCTTAGCTTTAACCGCGTCAAGACTGGTGCCGAGCCGCTCGGCCAGTTGGCGTTCGTAATGTTCGCGCTCCACCGGATCGGCCAACCGGCGCAAGTTAGCCGCCAACCGGTCGCTGTACTGGCGCTTCCCTACCGCTGTAGTTAGGTCGTATTGCAGAGCCAGCTGATCAAACAGATAGTCAACTGCATCTTTGGCGTTGTTAATCGCCTGCTGCCAGCCGTCAGCGCTCTTAGCGATTAACTCATCCGGGTCTTTCGACTCCCCCAGCTCCACCACTTTAAGCGTCAGGCCTAAAGCTTGCGACAGCTCAATTGCGCGCTCGGTGGCTTTAATCCCAGCGGCATCATTATCAAACGCCAGCGCCACGGTTTTACTAAAGTGACTAAGCGCCTTTAATTGGTCAGCTGTGAGGGCCGTGCCGCTAGCTGCTACCACGTTTTTGACCCCAACTTGGTGGCTCATGATCACATCGACGTTCCCTTCCACCAGCACCGCCAGATTCTGCTCGCGAATCGCTTCTTTGGCCAAATGCAGCCCAAAGATCACTCGGCCCTTGTCGTAGATCATGGTCTGCTGCGAGTTGTAATACTTGGGGTTATCGGCTGGATTCAGTACCCGCCCGGTAAAGCCTAGTACCTTGCCACTTTGATCGCAGATCGGAAACATAATCCGGCCACGGAACAGATCATAGGTACCACTGCCGCGCTGGCTCTTGCCGGCTAACCCGGCTTTAATCAGCTCTTCCTCGCTAAAACCGCGCTTAGTTAAAAACTGCGACAAAGCCTCATAGCTACCGGGAGCATAACCGATCTGGAAATCAGTCAGACTTTGTTTGTTAAGTCGGCGCTGTTTGATGAGATACTGCTGGGCCGGTTGGTTCTTAACCAGTGTCGCCTGATAGTATTTGGCGGCTAGGGCATTAGCTTCTAGTAAGCGCTTTTTGAACTTGGAGTTGGCTGGATTAGCCCCGCGCTTGAGCTCCACGCCGGCTCGCTCGGCCAAGCGTTCTAACGCCTCGCGAAACTCCAGGCCGTCCATCATCATCACGAATTTAAAGATGTCGCCACCCTGGCCGCAACCAAAGCAGTGCCAAATCCCCTTCTCTGGCGACACCATAAAGCTGGCCGACTTCTCATTATGAAACGGACAACTAGCCTTCATGTTACGCCCGGCCTGCTTGAGCGGGATGTATCCGCCCACCACCTCAACTACGCCTAGGCGCGCTTTAACTTCTGCTACCTCATCCATACCTTAATTGTATCAGGAGGCGCAAGCGTAAGGCGGAACCATGTGGCGGTTCCGCCTATAAGAATTCACTGCCACCGCTGAGATCGAGGTCCACTACCCCATAGCGCACGCCCTCTGCCGGTGGATGATGCGTCGGCGACAGCCCGCTGAGATGCAGCGCTAGCCGGGCGTGGCTCATGCCAATGCTGAACTCTTCATCAAGAGCCTGCGTATCGGTCAAGCCAAGCGCACTAGCGATCTGGATGGCTCGCTCAAACGCGACCGGGCTGTTATCGGCTAGGACATCGTCGACGCGCGGCGCCGTTTCGCCAATCAACTCCGCCACCCGAGAGCCAGTGAGCGTAAAGTGCTCGACTACCTTGCGGCAATTGCCGAGCACGGTCCGAATTGCAGCCGGCTCCCAAGGTTCTTCAGTTACCACGGCGACTTAATTCAAGTTGCTTACGGGCAGATGTGACCAGCGGCTGATTTCTGTGGCGAACATCGAAAACAGCCAGTAGCGCAATGGCAACCAAGATGATGGCTGCAGCCGAAACAAACATCAGCAGCAGCGATACTCCGTCAGCGCTTGGTGCATATACCGCAACAGCCCCAATCGCACCGATCAGAGCGAGCACGAGCGCCCAAAGCGCCATGATCATCCAACCCGCCAGCTCATGCGCATACATGATGGATCTTGCAACGTCCTCTTCCACTGTAGGCCTCCCCTACACTCGGATGTGGCCTTAGTATAACAAAGTTTTTCAGGAGGAAAAGATGGAATTGATGGCATCGAGCGCGCTCGGCAATTCAGTAGTGCCTTGAATCCCTGCAAAGTGACCGTTGCCCGGATCGTGAATCAATTCGGCATCGAGTAATACGGCTAGTTCTTTAGTACGTTCTGGTGGCACTTTGTCATCATCATCGGAATAGATGCAGATACGTTTCGAGGCGATAGATTCTACTTTATCAAAATCAATCGGATACAAACCCTCGGGCCGCCAACTCTCGGTCGTAGTCATACCGGCCACCAGGACAATGCCGGCGATTTTGATGGCTGGGTCAAGATCGGATAAATATTTACAAACAATTAGACAGCCCAACGAATGACCGACCAGGACAAGTTCACTGTCCGGTTGACCGACGGCCTCACGAAACGTCCCCATCCAATCTTTAATAACAGGCTTCTTGGGTTCCGGAAACTGCGGTGCGGATGCCTCAATGCCCTGCTTCGCCAGTACATCGACCAGCCACTTCAGCCAGCCGCGCCCCGGATCGTCGGCCCAGCCATGCGCGATGACGACACGCTTAGAGATTGGACCACTCCAAGTTGGGTTTAATCCGGTCAATGATTTTTTGGGTGTGACCAACCGAGCGTTCAGCTGCCGGTGACTTAGCAAAGTGTTCGAGGTCGCGCACATAGTGAGTATCGCCGCCGATGGTTTCGATCAGATTGTAGCGTTTAATCAGATCTTGCAGGAACTCAACTTCTTTATCCACGTTGCCATCAAAGGTGGTGTTATCGGTGGCGGTTTCGAGGCCGTCCAACAGTCCTGCCTTAACCGTATCTTCGAGCCGCTCCGGCTTATAAAACTTGGTGTGGAAGAACCAGTGGGCCAGCACCGCGATGCCGCCGGCTTCCCGAATCAGCTTAACGGTGTCGTCCATTGAGAGGAGCACATTGTAGGTATCGGCCCGCGGCATTGGCATAAAGCTCGAGGCCTTCATGTACAGCCGGTACGGATACTGCACCACGCCAGCTTCCACCATGGCATCGAACTTTTCTTTGACCTCGACGTCATTCTTGGCCGCTTCCTTCATTTGTTCGAGCAGTTTCTTCTCGAGCACTAAGTTCTCTGGATTGGCCTGGACGGCCTTCACCACGTGCCAACTACTGATCACGCTGCCCTCAGTTACCTTGGCCACGTCAGCTTCAGTAATTTTAAAACCAACCGACTGCAGATGATCCACCATATGTTTCATGCGGGCAACGCGGCTGGTCTCAAGCTTCTCCATGTGATCAAGCAGCGCTTGGTTGGTCGGATCAATAAACAGCCCCAATATGTGCACCATTCCCCGTTCCACGCCGCCCATCACTTCCGGCAAACCGCTGGAAAGTTCCGTGCCAATTGTCCACTTCACCGGCCCGGTATAAGCTTTGAGCTCAGCAATTTTATCGGCCGTTGGCACCATGTCATGATCGGTGAAAGCAATCACGCCGTAGCCTAGTTCCTCGGCCGTTTTTAGAACTTCCAGATGAGTTTGGGTGCCATCGGACAGCGAGGTGTGATTGTGCAGTGATTCGTATTTGGACATAGCTAGATAGTTTACCTGTCTTTTACTCTATAGACAAACTTCAGTCCCGACCAGTCGTCGTCGATGGCGGCAATCTTAACATCAACCAAGCCATGCATCAGGCCGATCTCACGCACAACGTTATCGTTAAGGTCAGTCTCCATCTTTGAAGTCTTTTTGGGCCATGAAATCCATAGTTGGCCACTCGAACGCAGGTTATTCTTTAAGGCTTCGAAGTCATTTTCGAGCCTGCGGCGGGCCGTAAAAAAGGCTTGGATGAAGTCGGCCCCAGGCTGCAGGCGTGATAATAGAACAATCGATGTATCCAATTTTAATAGGCCCTCATAACCAGCCGGTGCGTGAATAACTATATTGGTGCCGTACTTAATTCCAAGCTTTTTTGCTAGAGGCGTACCCGAATATTGATTGTCTAATTTGCGGCTCTCCCAAGCCATAATATGCTCTATGGCATCATGCGTCCGCTGCTCTTTAGTAGCACTCAATTTGGCTTCTTCGATTAACCGCACATACTCACGTTGGTCGGGCGGCGGCATGGTCTCATAGAGTTTCTTGGCCTTCGGATTGCGCGCCAAGGCTTGTGATAATCGTTCCAATGCGTCCATGCTTTTATTTTAACTGACGAGGCTGTAAATGCCGCTTTTAGATTGAATGAAGCCCTCTTTTATTAACTCTTCGATAATTGACTCGATCACGGTTTTGGGGAGCTTCAATTCATCACTCAGACGGTTAAAAGGCATTGGTCCATCGATCAAAACCTTTAATATCTGCGCTCGTTTCTGGCGATGAGAGCCCTCAAACTTGGATTGGACCATATAATGGCGGCTCCTTCGATTTGGGTTCGGGACAGACTTAGATAGTTCGGAGCCATAATCCATCAGGGCGTAATACCACTGGCGCGGATTATCTTGATCGAGCGTTTTCTCTATTAACGGTAGGATTTGAGAGTCGCTAATCTTCTTCCCTGGGCTTGTCGAAGGGCTCTCATTGGAGAGATAATGATGAATAAACACCCGCCGAATGTTGGTCTCGATAAAAACGGTTGGCACATTAAACGCAAAGGCCGCGATCGACCCGGCCGTATTCGCGCCCACACCCGGCAGCTTAATGAGTTCATGAACATCCGACGGTAGCTGGCCGCCATAGTCATGCACTACCGCCTCAGCCGCCCGCTTCAACCACAACGCCCGGCGGTTATAACCCATCCCCTGCCAGGCTGTTAAGACCGCAGAAACCGGCGTATGGGCAAGAGTCGCAAAATCTGGAAACTCGGCTAAAAACTGCGGGTTGTTTACTAATACACGGCTAACTTGGGTTTGCTGCAACATTACCTCGCTCACAAAAATGGCATACGGGTCCTGAGTTCGTCGCCACGGCATATCGCGGCCATGCTTGCGGTAATAATCCCAGATTAACCTCTTAAACTCGTTCTGATTCATGATTAATTGGCTGAGCTGAGTCGAAGGCCCCTCATTGATTAAAATGGTTGTGACGTGGGCCCGAGGGGCCCACGTCACGTTTCGATATCTCCCCAGTTGCTATCGCCAGCGATGAATCCTGGGGATGTCGCTGGCTAGCGGGGCCTGACCGGGCTGCTCCCGCGCGTTCTTCCGGCGATAGGCCCGCTCGTCGAGAAACGCCAGGCTCACCAATGCCCCCATGAAGAAGTTAGCGGACGCCATCAAGATCGCCAGCGGACGTTGAGTGACACTAAGGTAGCCCTGGGCAGCGCCGGCCACGCAACCAATGACTGATAGCGCCAGCACGAGCGTGAGCTCAAGGTAGCCGTCGGAGCTCCCACGCAAGGATCCGAACCAGAACAGCACCACCACAACGCACCAGACCGTAACCAGCAGCACTAGGCCTCCCTCGCAACCGGAGTCACGCCAATGCGCTCGAGTTCGTCGGCAATGAACGCTTCAGCGATCGGGCGCACCGTGTCCCAAACCGGAATCACGATGCCGCCAACGAAGACGTACAGCAAGAGTCGGCGCATTAGTCGACCCTCGGTCCGTCGTTGCCGCCTGGCATGATCACCGGCCGGTCCTCACCAGCGGGGTGATAGGCAACTGAGGTGTTCATTGGCGTCATGATGAGGCCGACAATGACGATAGCCGCCATCAGGATGAAGATGACTCCGAAGGCCGTCATCAGACCAGGCCAGCCGGGACGGCCATCAGTACATTGCCAGATGCCAGCGAAGGCCACCAGCGCGCCAACACAGCCGAGTAGCCAAATCAGCACCCCGGGCAACCGCATGTCAAACTTGAAAAGTCGACTTTGCCGGAAAAAAACCGCAAATGCCGCCAATAGAATGACAACCTCAGTTAAAAACAGCCACAATAGCATTGTGCCTCCACGATTTCTAAGAGCTGATTGCGGGAAGCGTTCCCGTCAACTTGGGAATACTATAGCAGAGAACCGATCACAGACAACAGACACTGGAAGCTTCCTGGCGCCTTCTTTGTTTAAGTCAATGTTACCCCTAAACCGACCCTTTTAGATAGCGTGAGCGGGTTGATGGGTCGAAGTGTTCGATGCTATAGCGCAACATGGTCCGGGGCATGGTATTGTAGCGCGGCCTCAAATAATCGATCAGAATTTGGCGGCCGCAGCGTTTGCCAACCTCGCGCAGTATCCAGCCAACCGCCTTTTGAATCAGATCGTGCGAATCGTTAATCAAAATGTCGGCAATCTTGAGTGCCTCGGTAGATTCTCCGTTCACAATATCGAACAATGTCGCGACCGTGGCCACTCGTCGCTCCCACAAATTGTCTGAGCGCGCCAGTTGCTCGAGCACGGCTTTGTCTTTGCCAGCCAGCCAGGCGCCCACAATTTGCGGCGCCGAGCTATCAACCAAGTCCCAATTATTCACCCTCGATAGATTCTGGAAGTAAAAGTCATAAATCCGCTTACGGATTGCCTCATCCCCATGCTTATATTGATCGGTCAGGATGAATAGCGCCGTTAATCTTTGCTCGTGGATCGGACTGCCGAGTAACTTCTTGATCTGATCGAGCTGCAAATCCTTATATTGTCGAGCTAACTTACGTTGTTCCGGCACCGTCACCCCAATAAACACATCGCCTTCGCCGTATTGACCCGGACCGGTTTTAAAGAACCAAGCCGATGATTTGGCCTTGGCTGGCGAGCCCAAAGTTTTAAGCGCCCGCGCAACTTCGGCCGCGGTACTCATCCGAGATATTTAGCCAGCTGCTCCAACTGCCGCTTCCAAATTGTGCGAGCCTTCTCGGCGGCTGTGGCGCTAGCCAGTTTTTCGATGCCCATAGCCAACTGCGTTTTGCCGGTTTTAGTGGTGTAGAAGCCATTGGCAAACACCGAGCCATCGTCGAATTTGCCGCGGATGCCTTTGTTCTTATTATTCGTCGTGATGGTAAACTTGGGCCCGTCGTACCACTGATCCAAAAACTCATCCCAGGCCTCATAAACCTTAGCCAATGGCTGCTCATAGGTCTTGGACACGCTAACCTGAAAACCATCCACATTTTGATTCCGCACCCGTTTGCCTTTGGCCTGCTCATACCCCGCCGTTACCATCTGGGCCCACCAGGATCGTGGTGCCTCAGCATACACTAAATCAACGATCGCTCGGTGATCGAGTTCGGCCGCCGACTTGCCGTCCAAATAACTGATCCAATCGGCCCAATCGCGGCCAGTGGCTACCTTAACTTTTTCGCTCGAGACGCCGTTGAGTCTTTCCATACCTTATATCATAGCAAAGTCCAACCTGATAGCAGTAATAAATTTGGCTGGTGGGGACCATAACGGTCCCCACCCATCGATCGTGTTACGCACTGTCGGGCTCCGCCGGGATCGGCGCCAGCAGTAAGCCAAACTCTTCGAGCCTGTCCAATATCCTCTTGGCTTCGATCGAATAACAATCTGCCACCCGATGCTGGGTTGATGGCCGCCGACAGTGAGTGCAGACCTCCTCCACGGCCCAAGGCAGACCCGTTAGCGGACAACCATTGGCACGGTGGTCCGAGGTCTTGTGCTTATCGCCGCAGATGCAAACAAGAGGCTCATAGCTCGGGCACCGCGGACCACCCTCTAACGCAAGCGCGATCAGCTCTCTGGTTGTGCAACTCGGTCTGGGGATTGGCACAATATCTCTGAGATTGACTTGAGAGTCCACTAATGGCCTCGTTTGGCCTTTTTGCATATTGCAGCACCTCTCGATCCACGACTGGTCAGCCAACTATACTACTTTGGCAATATTCAATAAAGCCAGGGCGTCTTAAAACAGCGCCAAAATCGCGCCGACGCCGGCCACGATCATGAGGATGGTGACGATCCAGCCCAAAGCAGTAACGTAAGGTTTGTTAACCCAATCGCCCATTACCTTTTTGCTGGAGCTTAGGATAACGATTAATACCAGGATAACGGGCGCCACCAGGCCATTAAAGACGGCCGAAAGAATCAGCGCTTTGATGGGGTCCAATCCAACGAAGTTCAGACCCAGGCCCACCAGTAGCGAAATGATGATGACGCCGTAGAAGGCGTGGGCTTGGCGCAAGTGGCGGTACAGGCCCTCACGGAGCTTAAAGCTTTCGGCAAAGGCGTAGGAGCTGGAGCCGGCCAGCACCGGGATGGCTAAGAGGCCCGTGCCAATAATGCCAGCCGCAAACAGCCAATAGGTAGCGTTGCCGGCAAATGGCCGTAGGGCCTCAGCCGCTTGCGAAGCCGTCGTGATATTAGTGATGCCATGCGGGAACAAGATGCCGCCGCAGGCCGCGATGATAAAGAACATCACCAGGTTAGATAAGAATATGCCGCTCCACACATCCACCCGCATATGCTTGAGCTCAGGCCGGTGGTCGCTAGCGTGACGCGCCACCATGGTCGACTCACCCTGCAAGATTTTTTCCTCCACCTCTTGCGAAGTCTGCCAAAAGAACAAATATGGCGAGATGGTAGTACCGAGCACTGCACAGATAAGCAGCAATTGATCCTTCCCTAGCCGCACATGGGGAATGATGGCATGGTGAAGTACATCATTCCAGTTCAAGTGGGCCAAGATGGCCGAGGCAATGTAGGCCAGCAGCACCATAGCCAGCCATTTGAGATATTTGGCATATTTCTCATACGGCGTAAATATCTGCAGCCCGAGGCTAAAGATGGCAAATCCAAAGATCAGGGCCGGGAAATTCCAATGAGGCTTGAGCAGCTGCGCGCCCTTGGCCATAGCGCCTAGATCGGCCCCGATATTAAAGGCATTAGCTGCAAACAGCAGCAAAGTCGCAATCCGAATGACCTGTTTCGGGAAATGCAGCCGAATGTTTCCCGCTAGCCCCCGCCCCGTGACAATCCCAATGCGAGCACACATTTCTTGTACCACCGCCGACAATGGGAACGTAAAGGCCGCTAGCCACAGCAGACCATAGCCGAACTGAGCGCCAGCCTGAGAGTAGGTGGCGATCCCGGCAGGATCATCGTCGGACGCACCGGTAGTCAGGCCCGGACCCAGCATGTGCCAAAAGTCGCGGCTGCGTTTCACGGGTGCCGCATTGTAAATCGCCTCTCCCACCGCATTGCCAAGTTCGATAGATTTATCGAGCGCCTCGGCCGGGGCTTCGGCCATCTCGGTCAATAATTCCTTGTGCTGCGGTTGTTTCGGCTCTACCATTAGTTCTTATGGTAACGGGTTAGGGCTCCTTATAGCAAGCTTCTTACTGAGAGTCCGGCATTTATTCCCCAACCTTGTGGAGCGGCAGGGCACTCAAGTCACAACTTATTGACTTGAGTGCGGGCTTCGACTCAGCTCAGGTAATAAACGTTGGGGTCACGACTACCAGATTGCCGCACCCGCCTTAGGCGGGCTCGCTGGTGACAACCGCGGGGGCCCGGAACAGATTGACGAGGGGATTTACGGTCATAAAAACGCAAAACGCCAAAAAGGGGTTGTCCCTTCTTGGCCTCACTGAATGCTCAAACAATTGATGTTGTCGTACGTCTGTCGTTACGTTCCCCTATCTCGTTCCACTATTGGACCACCTTTCTCTTTTTTAAAATTGTTCCTTTGGTGCCGAGCCTCTGGTTTGTAATCGGCGAGCAAGGTTAGCTTCGTTCGCGTGCGATCACACACTGTTTGGCTAATTGTGGTCTCTTGATGGCTGGCCCGCTGGTCTCAAACCGCTCACATATATTTTAGATAAGTAGCGCTGGACGGTTGGGCTGGTTATCAATTTGACCTTACTCATTGGGACTTTGTATGTCTGACCTTGAGCTTAGTTAGAGTCTATCGCACTTTAGAAAAACTGTCAATAGTTTTCTACACTTACATCGTACTATGCGTATGTTTAACCTGTTGAGACAATGTTATTTAACGTTTGTTTGTACTAACTAACAGTAAATTAATTTTCACTTAAAACAGAAGACCCGCCGCGATGACAGCGACGGGCAGGTGGCAAGCCCAATAAGAGCTCGCGCGAAATTGTGACCCTTGTGGGACCGGGAGATGAACCGCTTTGGGCAGTCCTCCCGGCCCCACGCAGGCGACTTGCTAGTGGCTGGCTGCCGGCGGCGGGTCGCGAACTTCGTCGCGCCAACCGGTTGCAGCTGTGCCGGTGACCGGCTGTCGGTCTGGCTTACGGTTGACCCGTTACGCCGTCGCCGAGTTCGCCAGTCTGGGGAATCGTCGAATGCATCGACGATCCATCGGTGAGGCCCCGAAGGGCCATCACGTCGGTCCCATGATTCCTCCAGTAAGGAGGTCGCTTCATGGCTTTCCCCCTTGGTCGTGAGTAGGTATGAAGCAACGCCGCTTCACCCAGCCTGAATGGTGCCTAGCCGAAGCACGGGCACCCCCTCTTCCAGCCTGGAACTAATGCAGCTTGGTCATCGTATCAAATTATAGTCGTTTTGTCAACTCATTATAACAGTTTTTCTTGGTAATTGTCCCAGGCAATTTCAAATAATTGCCTGAGAGCGCCAACGATATCCTTACTCTCAATAATAATGCCGATCGAATTCTTACCGGCATAGGTGCACATCGAAACAGCATTCTCCCATAGAGCGATATCGGCTTGGATCGGCACATCTACCCGCTTCATCTCCCGTAGCAGGTTTGGGCCAGACGGCACTGGTTTGCGATATGAATAAATAATCTTACTCGAAATCTTCTTGCGTACCCGGCCGCGCGGACTGGACTTAAAGATATCGGGCACGATTTTCTCGATCTCATCGTAGTTAGCTAAGCCATAAGCCTGACTGCCCGGTGGGGCTTTGCGTTGCAATTCGCTAATCATGCTATCAACGCCTTCTCGGCCCTTATAAAACCGCACCACCGGCGCCGCCCCGGCTTCGGTTCGCTGGTTCTGTTGCAACTCCGGCAACAAACTGTCGAGGTCACGGCGGCGTTCGTTAACACGTTCAATTTCCCGGTCAAAAATGTTACCAAGTGCTTCGGGGCCTTCGGCCACAAAGACAGTCTTTTTGCCTTCGGTTGATTGCGACACCAAGCCAAGGTCGGCTAGTTGGTCGAGAATTACATAGGCGGTAGCCCGATTAACTTCGGCCTGTTCGGCAATTTTTTGCACGGGGGCCGGACCCAAAAACAACGATGCCACATAAACTTTGGCCTCTTTGTCAGAGAGTCCAAGGGCTTGGACTTTGGCAGCTAATTCGGTAATTTGCACCGCTCAATTATAGGCTTATTGTCAGAGTTTTTCAACAGTTTTTAGGCGCATGAGGTACTAACGGTTAGGCCTCTTAGGCCGTTCGTGTCTCGGCAGTATGCATTGCAGCAACTGCGTCTTCTGACCAATCCACCATGTTCAACCTTATGCGAGCCTCTTGGATAGAGACTACTTGATCAGCGAGATTATTGCCCGTCGGAGTGTCATTGCGCACGGTTTCTCCCCGCTGCGCACGTTCAAGTTGGTCTTGATAACGAGCTCGAAGTTCTTCCAGCGATGCGGACGTCAAAGCTTCACGCATAGACCCAGCTGCTCGTATAACGGCATCTAGTCTCTGGTTTCGGTCCACATAACCTCTATGCTCGGCTAGGGTGTCTTCATCTTCGGCCCAAGACAAATAATTACGGCCAAGCTCGTCTGCCTTTTCCCGCCTATCCTTCGCCTTACGAACATTATCAGATCGCATATTTCCAGCAGATTCTTGATAGTTTGGATCTTCGGCACGTTCCGTGGTGGCATTAGTAATAGTTCTACCTAATGCATCTCGTAGCATTTGAATATCATCGGAGAGTTGGGGTTCTTGTTCTGACAAACCCCCGGCCTGATCGGCTGACTTAAACGTGGCTTCACCTTCGGTATGGCTTCGATCTTCGGGCATGAATCCGCTTCCTATATACTGGCCCAAATTATACAACACTCTTTTGAAGTGGTCATTTTGAAATTGGCGGGACATTCGGGTCTGGAACCTTTTACCCTGTTTTATGTCCCTTTGGAAAATGGGACACGAACCTAGACTTGTGTCCCATTCTATAGCCAATTATACCTGAAAACGGGACAAATGGGACACTGCAGAGAGTATACAGGAACGGGCTTGACAAGTCATTGTTCTTATGGTAATATGGTCAGGTTCAGTCGAAAGACTGATTGTCCCTTGCTAAGCCCTTTCTGGCCGTTTGTATCTGTCAATTAGATTACTACCGCTAGTAGTTTGATTGACCGATACAACCGATACGAGAGAGGACATCACATGCCCACACGTGACCTGGCCGCCGAGGCCAGTGCCATCGTCAACAACGGCACACCCCAGCAGGCCATCGTGTTTCTCACGGGTCACCTAAGAGACGCCACCCGAGCCCGACTGGCTTCCCGAGAGCCGCATCTGGTCTCTGGTTCCTGACGAGCTGGCCATGAGCCTGCTCCGCAAGGCGCTGGAGTCCCCCGAGCTGCTCACAGACGAGCAGGCGAAGGCGGTTCTGGAAGCCGTCAACTCGTGCTTCGAGCCCCACACCGCGGGTAGCGAATGGCAACAACTCGCCAGCCGCATCCCCAACGCCCGCCGCCACCTCGAGTCCCTCAAGGACGAGGAGCGAGCGCGTCGTCAGGAGCTCGAGGACATCGAGCTGGGTCGCTCACGCTTCGAACCGGACGACGAGGAAGACTCGTACTACGACCTCGAAGAGGAAGAAGTGAACGACGAGCCCACGGGCTTCGTCGACTCGAGTGGTTACGAGGACTACGGTTGGTGCTACAAGCACTCGACCATCTCGGACCTCTGCCGCAACGAAGGCAAGACGGACTGCGTGTACGCACTCGGCCCGCCGGTCAGCATCGCCGAGCTTCGCTCGCAAGCTGTTCGGTAGTCAAAGCAAGGGGCTTTCCCGAGATGCAGCAATGCATCTCGGGTTGACCCCCAGATTTACAAATACTTTGTAGCTCTAGGGATCAATACAAGCCTTACCGCCGAAGAACCTCTCGGTTGCATTCTGGTATGATATGAGTATGAAAATGAGATACATTGCTACCTTCCCGGCTGGATGTTACGAAGTGATAGCTCGCCAGCTTAAGCAGTTCAAAGTCGAGGACATTAAGATTATCAGTCACGACTTTAGCTCGGTTAGCTTTGATTCATCTTTGAGGAAAGAGAAGTTGATCGAGCTTCGCTTTTTCACGAACGTCTTCCTGATTTTGGATGAGACTAAATTAGCATCATTCCGACAGCTAATTCAGAATCCAGGTTACCGGCTGATGGCTATCACCAAAGGTGAACCCACCCAGATCGAAGAGCATAAACGGGCTCGTTTAATCGCACTCATCGAAGCCGAGTTGAAGCTACAACCAAACCTCAAGAACCCAGTCGACATCGTACTTATTAAGCGGGCTGGCGAAGAAGAAGTCCTGACTCTGAGACTCCCACGCGCCAAGCATAAAAGAGAAGAGCTACCGGCCGGTTCACTTCGACCTGAGTTAGCCCACATTATGTTGCTACTGGCAGGGGTTAAGTCTAAAGACACTATCCTCGATCCCTTCGCAGGCTATGGCTCTATTCCGGTAGAAGCAGTCAGAGGTTTCGGTCTAAAGCACGTTTTGGCAGTTGAGCATGATGCTACTTTGGCCCAGGCTCTTATTGGCAAGGGCTTCCAAGTCACACAGGATGACGCTAGTAAACTGAGTACAATTCCCGATGAGTCAGTAGATAGGGTTGTTACTGATCCGCCTTGGGGGATCTTTGATTCTACCGAAGACCAGCCAGACTTATACCAGCAATCTCTGGTAGCAATTAAGCGTGTACTTAGGCACCGAGGGGTGGCCGTAATTCTCTCGGGCAGCGGGGTTTTAGACCAAGTCATTAACGATACTAACGATCTTAGTCGACTAAAAGTCTTGAACGTCTTGGTGTCTGGCAAGAAGGCAAATCTGATTAAGGTACAGAGGGACTAAGGCATGGCACTTGTTTACATCACTGGCATACCCGGTACCGGTAAGTCTACTGTCAGAGAGGAGCTTGCGAAGAGGGGCTACAAAGCTTATGACACGGACGACGGATTGGCAGCGTTTTACCACAACGATTCAGGTAAAGAAGTGGTTAGGCCGACTCGGGCTTCGGACCGCACTCGAGCGTGGCGGGCACATCACACCTGGAAGATATCTAGAGACAAGGTTGAAAGACTACTTGCAGGGTCAAAAGATAAGACAGTATTTTTATGCGGTACCGTTTCCAACGATGATGAAGTACGAGATTTATTCTCAAAGGTTGTAGCGCTGGTTGTCGATGAAGATACTCTTATGAAACGTATAACATCACGTTCTGGCGATGCATTTGGGAAAGCCTCACACGAATTAGAAGTGGCTGCTCAGTTAGTAAAAACAGCAGAGCAGGATTACCGTAAATCAGGTGCGATTATTATCAATGGCGCTCAATCCGTCAAAAGCATAGCAGATCAAATATTGCTAGCTATGTCGACAGACAAGCGGTTCTCATTCGACAAAGCACCTGAGGCTTACGATAAGGGACGGCCTGGTTATCCGCCCCAAGCCTTTGATGATCTCTTTAAGTTTCTTGGGGAGCAACCCGAGCAGACGAATGTTGTCGAGATCGCTCCGGGAACAGGTCAGGCAACAACTTCACTACTTGAACGTGGCGCTAAAGTCACTGCAATTGAGCTTGGTCCACACTTGGCCGATTTTATGCGAGACAAGTTCAAATCAAAAGATGGCCTAGAGATAATCAATAGCTCCTTTGAGGACGTAAAGCTCCCGGCCGAATCTTTTGACTTGGTCATTGCGGCGACGGCCTGGCACTGGTTTGATAAAGAGATTCGTGTCCCAAAGGCAGTTGAGCTGCTTCGTCCAAATGGAATTCTAGCGACCTTATCGACTATCCAGATTGCATCAGAGGTTGATGGCGGATTTTTCGACCGCACATTTGAAATCTATCGTAAGCACAGGCCGGACGAGAAACAGCCCAAAATGCCCAGTGAATCACAAGCAACGCCCGAAGAATATGAGGAGTTCAAAGCAAGTGGCTTGCTGCAAAATGTGACTCTAAAGCGTTACCGCTGGGATCAAACCTACACCAGCTCAGAGTATGAGCAACTGCTCAATTCGTATTCCGACACCCAAATGATGCAGCCTGAAGCCCGAGTAGCCTTGATTCGTGATCTGGTGGCGGTTATTGAGAGTGAGTACGGAGGTCGTATTACACGCCCGCTCGTTGTTTCTTTAACAATGGGACGAAAGCAACAGAAAAAAGCTTAATGCCTGCCCATGAAAAAACCACCAGATAACAACCAATTTCAGGAATTCGACGACGTAATTAATAGCGTCAATCTTTGGATTGAATCATCAAAACCCCAGAAAAAGCTATGGACCAAGGTGGCGGAAGACATGGGTAAAGTAATAGATTCTCTCGACCCACCTGGATCCTTCTCCGGTGTTGAACAACAAACAGTCAAGGCCGCCCGGAGTAAGGTTGGGCTGTCGCATGAGGTCCAGCTGGTAGCTGGCAACTCCTTTTCATATAAGCGCCGGCAGTTATGGGGCTTGACGCTTAATTCAAAGCCAGGAAAGCTTTTCAAACTGCTTCTAACTCAGCCAAATAACTTTGTGCCAGACACTCTTTCGCTGAAGGTACTTGATCTTGCAGACTCCCGTGACCTTGGTTTTGTGTTGCGTGATCTCAAGAAAGCCCTCGGTAACAACAGTCTCAAGTTAGCGGTAGGGCGGCGCCAAACTCCGGCCGGATATCTACTTAACAATATTCAAGAACTACATCCTCAACAGGAGTAAATAGACTCACATTAGCTCCGTTTTAAGGCCCTTCCTAAGCCTGTATCGTAAAAAGAAAAAACGATACAACTAACAAGGAAGGGTCAAATGAAAACTCCAAAACTCACAATCGAATACGTCAAAGTCAAAGATCTCAAAAAAGCAGATTACAACCCACGACGTTGGGATGCCAAACAATTCGCCGATCTTAAAGAGAGCATGCTGCAAAACGGCATCGTGGTGCCATTCCTCTTAAACAGTGCGCCCGGGCGAGAAAATGTCATCATCGGCGGGCACTTCAGATTGGAAGTAGCCAAAGAGCTTGGCTATGAAGAAGTGCCAGCTACCTACGTCTACATTGAAGACCTAGCTAAGGAAAAAGAACTTAACCTACGACTCAACAAAAATCTTGGCGATTGGGACTGGCAGTTATTAGCCGAATTTGACGAATCACTTCTTGCCAACATCGGTTTTACTAGCGAAGAACTCGACACTATCTTCGATGTCGATGACATCACGCCCGAAGAGTTTGATCTTCAAAAAGAACTAGATAAGCTCGACATCAAACAAATCACCATCCAGAAAGGAGACCGCTATGGGCTTGGGGATAGCGTGCTTATGTGTGGTGACTCAACGGTCGAGGCTGACATGGCGAAGCTTATGGGCGGCGAGCAGGCAGACATGTGTCTTACGGATCCTCCATACCGGCTGGATTACCTTAATGCCAAGCGCCACAGCAAGCCGACAGAGGGCTTCGGCTCTAAGCGTAATCGTAAGTATTTAGAGACTGATACACTACCGGAAGATTTTACTGAGCTGTGGATGGCCAATGTGGCTAAGCAGGCCAAGCCAGACTTCTCCATAATCGTCTATGAAAATTGGCGCAATCTTAGAGAGATCTGGGGTTGCATGGAACAGCACTGGAAGGTCAAAAACATGATCGTCTGGCACTTGCCCAACCGCAACCAAGGCTTTGCCGCCAAGCATAAGTTTTTCAGTAAGCATGATGTTGCTGTCACTGGCGGTAGCGGCGATGTGCTATACAACCATGACGAAGAGCCGGATGGTCTTCAAGAAGAATATGAGGCTGCCCTCTATGCCATCGCGGGCAAACCCACATGGGAAGGCTACCAAAAAGGCAAAAAATACTTGCCGACCGACTTCATTGAGTTTAATGCTGCCGATGAGAAAAGCTCAGGACAGGCCATCATCTTTGGGGTTAAGCCGGTCGAGATCCTGATCCCGTACATAAAAGTATTGACCAAGCGTGGAGACCTAGTGGTCGAGCCATTCTGCGGTAGCGGTAGCACGGCCGCTGCAGCCATCAAACTGGGTCGGCGTTGTTACACAATCGAGAAATCCCCCGTTTATGCCGAGGTTGCCCTGCGCAGACTTGAGATACTGACTGGCCTCAAACGAGAGAAGCTGTCATGAGCCGTAATCAGCAGCAAGACAAAGACAAGTTGATTGAACGGTTACGCAAAATGCCAATCGTCGAAGTAGCTCTTAGCCAAGTCGGGCTGCCACGCACGACCTATTACCGCTGGCGTAAAGAAGATGAGGCCTTTACTGAAGCCTGTGACGAGGCCATTAAGCACAGCTCCGACCTAATCAACGATATGGCTGAGAGCCAGCTCATCGCCGCCATTAAGAATAAAAACCTGACCGCCGTTATGTACTGGCTGAAGTACCACCACGCCAAATACGCTGCTCGCATCGAACTCGATGCCCATATTCGTCATGACCAGCAGGAGCTAACCCCCGAGCAAGCTCAAATTGTCGCTCACGCTCTAAGACTAGCAGGAATAATAAAAGTACCAGAAGGAGAACCGGGTAATGAAGATTGACGATAAGAAAGTCCTACAGGGAATTATCGAGAGTCGGCAAGTCCGGGTTAAGCTAGCAGCTGATGATTTGTACTACTTTGCTCACATCTATTTCGGCGAGTTCATCCGCAAGGCAACGGCCGACTTCCAGCGCGAAATCTATAGTCTACTGGCCGACAAAGACATTAACTACCTAGCTATCGTAGCCTTTCGTGATTCGGGCAAGTCAACCATTGCCAATCTCATATATCCGATTTGGGCAATGCTGGGGCCGCTTAACAAAAAGTTTGTGCTGATCTTAAGTCTCAACCAAAACCAGGCTCGAACCCACCTGCAAAACATTAAACGCCAGTTTGAAGGCAATGATCTGCTCCGCAAGGACTTTGGCCCACTCGAGGAGGAGAGCGACGAGTGGGGCGCTATGTCACTGGTCTTTCCCAAATACAAGGCTCGCATTAGCGCGGCTTCAACTGAACAGAGTATTCGCGGTACTCGCCACGGGGCGTATCGGCCTGATCTTATTATTGCCGATGATGTAGAAGACATTAGCTCAGTGAAGACGCTGGAGGGGCGCAATAAGACTCATGAGTGGTTTACTGGTGAAGTCATACCGGCCGGCGACATTAATGTAAAAATCGTGGTGGTTGGTAACCTGTTACATGAAGACTCACTTATGATGCGCATCAAAGGTGGCATTGATGGTGGCGACGTTGATGGCGTTTTCAGGGCCTACCCCCTGCTCAATGACAATGGTGAGTCGATTTGGCCAGGCAAGTATCCAGACCAAGCCAGTATTGATCGGGTGATGCGTAGAATCAACAGCCCGATCGCCTGGAATCGGGAGTACTTGCTGAAGATCTTGCCGACCAGCGAGCAAGTCGTGCACCGCGAATGGTTACGCTACTATAACGAGATGCCAGAAAAGAACCATGATCATCCAGATAATATGCAACGCTACTACACTACTTATCTCGGGATTGATCCGGCAATCAGCGAAAAAGATACCGCCGATTGCACGGCCATGGTAGCGGTGCACGTGTTTGGCTTCCAAGAAGGTCTAAAGATTTACGTCGATCCGCTCATAACCAACGCTCGGCTAAGCGGCTTAAAATCACTAGCTAGAATTGAAGAAGTGGTTGAGATTTTGGGTGGCAAGTATGCGGTCGAGCTGATTGTTGAGGATGTTAGCTTCCAACGATTATTTATCGAGCAGCTAAGGAATAAAAATTATCGGGTGGAAGCTTTCAAAGTCCATGGCAGCGACAAAAGATCACGCTTGATGTCTGTCAGCCATCTGTTTGAAGCCCAACGGGTCTTTATGCCGTCTACATCCAAAGAACTGGTGGACCAGCTCGTAGGCCTTGGCGTTGAGCGTCACGATGATTTAGTGGACGCATTAGTGATGCCATTAGCCAAGATCATAAGCGAGGATAAGCCGGTTGGTACCTTCTATGATGGTTACGACCCAAACGCTGGAGAGCCGCCCATCACGGCTGGGTTAATGAATAAGCAGTGGTGAGTTCAGCTCCCGGTAGAGATTTTAAGGATTGGTAAGCCGAGAGAGGGGTTTTTAGTCAAGGTCTCTTGAGGTACAATGAGTTAAGAACTTATACTCAAAGGAGACATTTTATGCGGCGACTCATGCGATCCCTCAAACCTACAAACTCTAAATTACATGAGAAAGCTTTAACATATGATGAACTCCTTAAACTTAGGCATCCTGGCGCATGTTGACGCCGGCAAAACAACTTTAACCGAGCGACTCCTTTACGACGCCGGCGCTATCAAGGAAATTGGTAGCGTCGATAAGGGTAACACCCAAACCGATTCCTTAGCTCTAGAACGCCAACGCGGCATCACTATCAAGTCCGCTGTGGTGTCGTTTGTCGTTAATGACATTACTATTAACCTCATCGATACACCGGGCCACCCGGACTTTATTGCTGAGGTGGAACGGGTACTCAGTGTGCTTGATGGCGCTGTATTAGTGATCTCGGCCGTTGAAGGTGTGCAAGCCCAGACGCGTGTGCTGATGCGGACTCTGCAACGACTACGTATTCCAACTATCATTTTCGTGAACAAGATCGATCGTCCCGGCGCGCGGCACGAAGATTTACTGAAAGATATCACTGAGAAATTGAACTTGACCATCGTTCCCATGGGATCGACGCACAAACTCGGCACGCATGACGCCAGCTTCACTCCACACGGTACTGACGATCTCTCTCAACCCAAGAATGAACTAGCGGTACAAACCAAACAGGCATCGGTTAATCCAGTATTCTTTGGCTCAGCAATCACTGGTGCAGGCGTCGACTCTCTAACCAAAGGCATTACAGAGTTACTACCAACTTCTAAAGGCAAAGTGACCGATCCCATTTCGGGAACTGTATTTAAGATTGAACGGGGCCGCGCTGGAGAGAAAATTGCCTATGTCCGTATGTTCTCCGGGACAATCCATGCTCGTGATCGACTCCAGCTTGGCCGAGACAAGGAGGGGAAAGTTACCGCAATCAATGTTTTTGATAAAGGCACGAGTGTCCAACGTACCTCAATTGTTGCTGGTGAGATTGGCAAGCTGTGGGGTTTGGCTGGTATCCAGATCGGAGATGCGATTGGCGAACCAAAAGCAGATAGTCAGCAACACTATTTTGCTCCTCCAACGCTAGAAACTGTAGTTGTTTCCAGACAGCCCGAAAACAAAGGCGCACTGTACTCCGCACTGGCTCAGCTAGCCGAACAGGATCCGCTCATTAACCTCCGTCAAGACGACATCAGGGGTGAGCTCTTCGTCTCGCTTTATGGCGAAGTGCAAAAGGAGGTGATCCAATCAACACTAGCGGATGACTATGGTATTGATGTCGAGTTCCGTGAGACGACCCCAATCTGCATTGAGCGCCCTCTTGGTAAGGGCGAAGCCGTTGAGATATTGCAAGAAGAAACTAATCCAACTTCCGCCACAGTAGGTTTGGTCGTTGAACCCGCGCCGATCGGGTCTGGTGTGCAGTTTCAACTCAGTGCCAACCTCGATCGCATACCTATGCACATATATAAAACGACGGACAAGTTTGTTGAGTCCATGACACAGTACATCAGCCGCACGCTTCAAGAGGGTCTGTCTGGTTGGCAGGTGACCGACTGCTCAGTAACGATGATGGAGTGCGGCTACTACGCCAGCGACGGACCCACCAAGCCTATCAGCGACACACCTCGCACTGTAGCATCAGACTTCCGCATTCTCACTCCATTGGTCTTAATGGCGGCATTAAAGCAAGCCGGTACCGTCGTGTGCGAGCCGATACACCATTTCCGGCTTGAAATCCCCGAGGATAGCTACAGCTCAGTTCTGCCACTCCTAACACGTGTCAGAGCTATTCCTCTAACGACGGAAACGAGCGGATCATCCTACATTTTAGAAGGTGATATTCCGGCAGTACGAATGAACGAGCTTCAACAGCAACTACCGGCACTAACGAGTGGCGAAGGCGCACTTGAATGTGCCTTTAACAGATATGAACCAGTTAAAGGCCAGCCACCTACTCGCTCAAGAACAGGCAATAACCCGCTTGACCGCAAAGAATATCTGCGGCATGTCGCGAAGCGTGGCTAGCGGAGACCTAAGTTAGTAAGGTTTAAATAACTCTCTTAGTGAGACCTTCAGCGCCTTAGCTATCTTATAAACGTTGCCAATACTGGGGTTGCGCTTGCCTTGCTCTATAAAGCCAATGTAGGTTCGGTGCACTTCAACTAGATCCGCTAGCTTTTCTTGGGTTATACCCTTTCGCTTGCGGATGGTTGCGAGCCTATTACCAAAACTTGTGAGGAATTCGCGTTCAACTGCCATACATACAGTTTGTCGCTATAGGGCTCTGACCTCTACAGACAGCTTGTAGCGTTATTCTGCTTGCTTACGCAGACTCACAGTCGCATAATCATCTGTGGGTGGCAACGGATTGATAAAGCAAAGGATACAACAATGAGCCTACTAGATAGCGTGAAAGATAAATACAAAGAAGAGCATCAAAAACGAACGCAAGCCAGTGAGCAACGTGGCAAACGACTCGGCCACATCAAGGTGCAGTATATTGGCGGCTACGATAGCAAGAAGCGGCCAGACAGTGACCTCCTCTTCTTTGAAGGCCAGATCGAGTATCGTCTAGGACTGAGCGGTAAAGGCTTAGTAATTAGTAGCTCGGATATCGAGACGATAGACATTGAGGGCAAAGATCAGTTCAGACAAAGAATCACTTTGACTCGAATGCTAACGATTGGCGGGATCTTTCTACCCAAGAAGATAGCCATCAAAGAGGCGTATATCACCCTAAAGCTGAAAGATGGCCGAGAGGTAGTGTTCTACGACAAGGAGTCCAGCCCAGCCGAAGTTAAAAGCAAACTCATCAACGCCATATCACTCTATGGCCAAAGCCGCGTTAGTCAGGCGGCAAGTCCGCAGGCTAGTACAGCCGACGTCGCCAGTCAGTTAGAACGCTTTGCTGAACTTCGCGAGAAGGGCGTCATTACTCAAGAGGAGTTTGAAAGTAAGAAAGCCCAGCTTCTAGGACAATAAACAAGAGAGCGGTCGGACGCTCACTAAGGCTTTTTGGTAACTGTGGAACCAGACACACTCAACTTATCGGTGACCAATTTTAATTCCTTCGCCGTGAGCTTGAGCGGCTTAAATAGGGCCGCGATGTTTATGGTTATGTTCCCGAGAGTTTCATCGTCAACACCACTCCAAAACTCCTTCGCCTTACCCTGGAAGAATGAGACAGTTATTGCGCGCTTGGTATCGGTCTGTCCGGTAATCGTATGGAGTCTTTCGGTGTCTGCATTTGAAAGCAAGTCTTCAAGTACTGCCGGACTGCTATCGCTCTTTCTGTACTGGAGCCAATGAGCTGCCTCGTCGTTACCAAAGTAGCCTTTATACTGGGTCATGGCTTTGTCTCCTGCCTCATCACCATCAAAGAGCGCCACATAGCTTTGAGATGCGCCGATGGCTAAGCTCAGTAGGTACTTGTTATTGCCGGCACCATAGCCGGGCAGATAAACGACATCCACTACCGGCTTCCAAAAGTAGAAGTCCGTTATGCCTTCGGTGACTACGACCTTTTTCTTCATGATGGTCTCAAGTGGTGTGCGTAGGCGAAGAGCGTGATTAAGAGTTGAGAGTGCTCCTTCATGTTTCTTAGTCCTGGCATTGGAAAGAGGTATCAACTTAATCTCATGATTTTCTTTTTGCACGACCCGGATATCGTTGATGTTAATGTGGTCTGGATCGAGCAGAAACTCCGAATGCGTTGCGAAGATCACGGGGTGTTGTTTCGCTAAGTCGATAATAGCCTTTAGAAGTATTTTCTGCGCACTATTGTGGAGATATGACCCCGGCTCGTCGAATAGGTAGATGAACTGCTCTTGGCCGAGGGCTGCAAAGCACTTCATGGCGCTGAAGTTAAAGAACCATCTAAATCCTTGACTGCGTTCATTCAGCGGAGTCGATATTCTCGGGAATTCTTTGCTCCCTTCATGGAATTGCTCCATGATTTTGATGGAGACCCTCTCCTTATTTTCGGATAGGCCTAGTTCAATGGTTACATTACTTGGCTTGTCGACATCCAGTTCGCCTTCGCCAAGCTGCATCTTGTTCCAATCGTCAATAATCTTATCTGTCATAGTTGCGCTGGCAGCCGACATCCAGGTTTTTCTTGTGTCCTCATCTTCATTGTTAAGACAATCCCTAAGGCTTAAATCTGCAGAGCGGAAAGCACCCTCGATTATTTTCTGGTGTTCTGAAAGGGCCAGATTATCGCCTGCAGCATATTCTGGAGGGAACATGATCTCGTCAGGCATATGGTCTTCGAGAAAGTCGCCAATAAAGTAAATCCTTGGAAGAGTATTGATGATATCCCGGGCAATGCGTTCTATCACTTCGCCTTCAGCATCGCTGATCGTATAAGTCATAGTGGCAGCGCCAGATGACTCAAATACCCGTGCTACCGTAATGCGACCTGATCTAATCCTTATTTCAGGCACCTCGTTGATTTCTTCGGTCTCAGTAGGTTCGGCTTCCGCTTCAGGTGCAGGAGTTTCAACGGATGGAGATGGCTCTTCGGCAGGTGCTTCGGCCGCTATAGCCTCAGGCTCTACTGGAGAGGGTTCCTCTACTACCGGGGGTTCTTCCTTGGGTTTAGTGTTCGCTGCAAGTATTTTGTCCAGCTCGTCTTGAGCAATTTCAATATCGGCTACAACCTTGAACGTTGTTTCTTTAGGCTTATACCTGTTCAAGAACTTCCAGTTCCTCGCCGCGATTATCTCGTCATTGCGCCAATCAAAGTGAGCGAGGGCTTCAAGAGCTGATGATTTGCCTGACTCGTTCACGCCGATAATCGGGATTGGGCTATCGGTAATAGGCAGGTCAGAACCCACAACACCCTTATATTTCTCGATAGTGATCTTTTTGTATCTCATCACAAAATACTATGACCCTTATCTCGGAGGGGAGCAAGCATAAGCATCCTGTTAAAATCATTGACAAATCATTACAGTTATGCTATTATTCTAGTTACTTAGTCGCATCAGGCGGCTCGCACACTACAAGGAGGTCGGATGCACCCCATCCGGGCACTCAAGAAAGCAATTCGAATCCGCCGTGAGCAGTCGCAACTCGACCGCGCAGTTGCCGAGCACATCGCAGAGATCGACACCCACGTTCGGGTGTTCGGACTCGACCCCACCCTGCCGGAGATTCTGGAGGCCAAGGAAGATGCTCGCAAGCTCCTCTCGGGCCCGAACCGGGACTTCGCGCACATGATCTTCCACCACCTCAACCCGTACCAGGACGTGGCCTACACCGGCTCGCACCTCACCATCCACGAGCGGATGTTCGGGCATGTTCTACAGGCGTGGTCGCTGGTGGAGTTCCACCTCCGTCACTACGAAGTGGATGCCATCACACGCATCCGCGTCGACGGCTCGGGGACTCGCGTCTACGCGTACAACCTCGACCACGAGGTGGCCCACTACTGCGCCGGCGTGCTCAACCCACACCGACTGGCCGATCCCGGCAATCGCGTACAGAACGCGGCCGCCTTCGTCGACCACTTCACGAGCCTCGACCTCCTGACCAACTGGGAGGACCTCCACAAGTACCACTGGGTGGAGGTCACCAAGCAGGACGACGGCACGTGGCAGGTGGAGTACGACTCCGAACCGGCCTACGCCTGATCGATCAGCCCCGCTGAACGAGATTCACTGAAGAAGTGAGCCTCGCCGCCAGCGGGGTTTCACTTTGCCCAATTATAAAATAGTTTCTAAATTGATACCGAAGTGGTTTTCGATCTCTGAGATGTTTGGCACCTTATTGTAAGTGCCTCCAAGACTGATCTGCGCAAACTTAGGATTCATATACCTTTCAATGGCAGACTCAGGAGGCTGAGGAACATCGAGAAAACTACATATTCTTTTGATCGTCCTCAGGTTCTGCTCTTTATCGGTTGAATACAGGTCTTCGTAATAGAGCCGCAGATAGTCACCTGGTCGATTCTTCTCCAAGAAGTTATCGTATTGTCGATTCTGGGACTCGATGTAGGCAGTAGCCTTCTCGATCTCGATGATCGGGATTGGTTTAAGCTGCTCAAAAGAATCTTCACCAATTTCTTCTTTATGCCACACGCTAGTTTGGTGAGCTACCAAGCTTGATAAGGCTGCCATTACGGGGTTCTTCCTCGTGAGCATTACGACCTTAATGTCTTTGCGGCCAAGTAGCCTGGTGTAGATGCTTTCATCTAGCTGGTAGTCCAGGCACTTGAGTGCCGTATACTTGCTGAAAATCTCCTCCAAGGCAATGTCGAGAGTCCGAGCGTCCTTGACGAACTTACTGTAGTCTCGTTCGCCAGGGTTCCACTCGGCATACTTGTCGTGGAAGGGCTCCATACACATTCGAACACCAGGGCTCTCACCTAATACCCTGGCTAGGGAGGTGCTGCCAGTTCTGGCGTTGGCAAAGATGATGAATTTGGTCATGGCTTCATTGTACCTTAGAGCTTCTCTGGATGGGCAAGGATGGCGGTATTCTTCGGCCCTCGGAAGCCCAACTCCACAGTCTCGAACCCGATGCCTTCAGCCTCATAGAACCCTTCGATGGCCTCGATCAAGGGCTTGGCACCTAACTTCTGGTCTCTGTCCCAAAAGTTGCAGCACGGCACTACGAGGACTGGCCTAGACTTGGCCGAGAGCACCACGTCTTTCAACGCTTCGTCTGGGTGTAGCCCGATAATTAAGTCATAATAATCGGCCATATCCGCCAAGTACATCTCCTGGCGACTCTTGATGCCAACTAGCGTCCAGCCGCGCGGATCAACTACTTCGGCCTCGTAGCCAGCCTTGTTGAGCATCCTAGAGAGCATGCCCTGGCCTCCTGCAATATCTGCAATGTATTTAACTTGCTTCCCAAAACGGCTCGTTACGAGGTCGGTTACGGCCTGAAAACGCTCTGGGTCGCCATGAAATCGGTGTTTTGACATGGCTACATGGTAGCACCAACCAGATAGTAATTTCTAACTTCCTCCCTTGTGGCCCACCAAACTATCTTGGACTAAGCATGTTAAATGAACCAATATCGTCCTAGACTTCCTACCCCTTGCTGGTACCCTTGTCCCGTATGGAAACTCAGAACGTAAAGCTCACAAACACCTCAGCTTTTCAGCTCCCCAAAGAAGAAAACGGCAAGCCAGTAGAGGCAGTAATCCCCTTAAAACCAAGGGTTACCTATTGTCTCTACGCCCGTAAATCAAGTGAAGACGATGAACGTCAGGCCCTTTCTATCGATTCTCAGATCAAAGAGATGGCGATTCAAGCCGAGGCCCAAGGACTCTATGTCACCGAGATCAGGAAAGAGAGTCACTCGGCTAAAAACTCAGGGCAACGACCAGTCTTCGCCCAGCTGATCAAAGACGTTCGTAGTGGCCTGTTCAGCGGCATCCTGAGTTGGGCACCAGATCGCTTGAGCAGAAATGCCGGCGATCTTGGAGCCCTAGTGGATTTAATGGATAGTGGTCAGATGGTAGAGATTAGAACCCATGGTCAAACCTTTACGGCTTCCCCCAACGACAAGTTCTTGCTGATGATTCTGTGCTCACAGGCCAAACTCGAAAACGATAATCGAGGTGTTAACGTCAAGCGAGGCATGAAGACTAAGTGTGAGCTGGGCTTCAGACCCAATCTAACGCCTCTAGGATACTTGAATGATCACTATTCGGGTAAAGGAAGAAAGTATTTGTTGACCGCAAGAAGGCTCCTATCATCAAGCAGGCCTTCACCAAAGTGGCCAAAGACGGATTAAGCGGTCGGGACATCTACAACTGGATGAGCGAAATCGGGTTTACTACCCGAAGCGGTAAGCTGATGACCCTCAGCTCAATTTACCGGATGCTAAATAACCCGTACTACTGTGGCGTATTCGAATTCCCAACTGGCAGTGGCCAGTGGTACAAAGGCTCTTATGAACCACTAGTTTCAAAAGAACTATTTAATGCCGTTCAAAAACAACTTGAAGTCGCACCGAAGAGCAAGCCCGGGACAAAAGTGTTCGATTATACCAAGATGCTGATATGTGGTCGTTGTGGTTCGGGGGTTACTGCTCAAGAGAAGTTCAAGAAACGTAAAGATGGCACCAGTAAGCGGTATGTTTACTATCACTGCACCCAATCAAGAGACTTTGATTGCCCCGAACCCTATATCCGTGAAGAAGCCCTGACTGAAGCTTTCATTGACCTCCTAGAGATGGTGACGGTTGAAGAGATTGAGAGTAAAGAAGGTCTTAAAGGTGAACTTGATAGGTTCAGGCGTTTATCTTCTGCTGTGCTGGGGTACAACGATAGCGAGGATCACCCTGAAATTAGCCTGCACAACTTCGCTAAGTATGTGCTAACCGAGGGAACGAGAAGAGAAAAAAGAGAGTTGTTAACTTGTCTGAATTCAGCGATACACCTTCAAGACAAGCAAGTGCATCTTACATCGACTACAATATCTAGCCATTAAATATAAAGCCAAGAGATCTATTTACTAAAAGTTCCAAGAATTTTAGGTTTTTGAGCATAAAATAGCAGTTCCAACCCCAGGTGGGGTGGTCATAAATCAAGCCCTTGAGACAACAAAAAGGCCCCTAACAAGACCTTCGTTCCTTAATGATTGTTCTTATCTCTTTAGAAACCTTTGAAAAAGTTCCACTTTCTATCTGGCGGAGAGGGAGGGATTCGAACCCTCGATACCCTTGCAGGTATACCCGCTTTCCAAGCGAGCGCACTAGGCCTCTATGCGACCTCTCCACGTCCAAACTGAGCACCAACTTACGTGCGCCTGAGGCGGACTCCAGATCGCGCAGACACTATTGTATCTTATGAAGGGGGACTTGACAAATAGAAAAGTGTGTCCTATAATGTTTAGCGTAAGTTCAATCTAATAGCTATTGGTATCGAAAAGTTTCTCCGACCTCGGCGCTTAGCCTAAAGCCCGACCACGGCCGGAGCTTTTTTTTACCCAAAATCTGGGCTTTTGCCCTCTCTTTGCTGGGGACCTTGAATTCACCCCAGCAATGAGGGGGAAGACTCCCTCACAGTGACAGCTGCTGTACAGCTTGAGAACCTTCAAAAGGAGACGCCATGCGTCGCAATCAATCTGGCCAATCAACCGTCGGCATCATCGCCGGGGTCGTGGCCTTCGTTGTCGTAGTGACAGCAGTTGTGCTGATCGGCTGGAACGTCGGCTGGTGGTTCAGCACCCAGAACGCCAACCGTCAGGCCCACCTGATCCGGCACGGCTATTCCAACCAACAGACCCTGCGCGAACAGATCACCAAGAACCTTGGTGACGTCCAGGACATCACCACCCAGATCGTGGAACTCGGCAATACCGATCCCGCGACCAAGGCGCAACTGTCCGCCCAGCGCAAGGCTGTGGTGAGCATCGTTTGCCAGAACGCCGACGAAGTTACAGGCGACCCGCTGCCGGCGGATCAAGCCCAGTTCGTTAGCGCCAACTGTCAGTACGGCTCGATCAGTCCGGACTCTCAGTACAACAACTGACCGGCCACCACTTACCCCGAAAGGAAACCGATGAAGAAGCGTCAGATAGTCGCCTCGATGGCCGTAGCCGGATTGATGCTAGCAGCCTGTAGCTCCAGTTCAAAGCCGGCCAGCGGGCAGGCCGCGGAACGGCAGCAACAACTTCAATCAACGGAATCGCTGGTGAACAATCAGCCGTTGCCGCACTTCAACTACTCCCAAATCCGTCAGAACTTCATTGAGTTGGAAACCGCCATGGCCAATGGCGTCCAATCAACGTCGTTCTTCTTCAACTTGGGGGTGAGAGACCCCAGCGATAGTTGCCCGTCGATCGGCGCACCGATTCCCTATACCGCTCAACTATCCAATCCAGACCAGGTGGTGAACGAAAACGCCAACCCGGTCAAAGGCAACAGCAACAGCAGCGGTACGGAGTCGGTCATAGGTCAAATGGACCCCATCGGCATCTACATGCCCCCGGACGCCACTGGCACCTGGGTGCTGTGCATCAATGCCCAAGGCCAGGCCTACGCCAACTACTGGGAAGGGTACGTGCGGTCGGTCTTCGCACCCGCCAAATGGAACTACACCACTCACCAGATCGAACTGATCGGTCCGCCATCGTTCAAGTTCAGCTCTCACAAAGGAGGCTGACGACGCCTAAGAAGGTTTGGGGGCAATATTCCGCCTTAGGCGGATGAGCCCCCACAACCGCTTGCTTATAACAAGCGGTTTTTCGTTTTTAACCACTAAAAGTGCTACGATATATCGGCATGAACGTGATTGAATTACAGGGTATTACTAAGGTCTATGGCAAGGGCGAGAATCAAACCATCGCGCTCAATCATGTGGACCTCCATGTGAAGGAAGGTGAGTTTGTCGCCATCATGGGTCCGTCCGGATCAGGCAAATCAACCTTGCTGCACATCATTGGGTTGCTCGATAAGCCAAGCCACGGTCAGTATATACTCGACGGTAAGGACGTCAGCCGGCTCTCGAACGGCAAACAAGCGACAATTCGCAATCAAAAGATTGGCTTCGTGTTTCAACAGTTCAACCTGTTACCACGGACTTCGGTGATCGATAACGTGATGCTGCCGACTTACTACGGCAAGGTCAAAAGCCCAGGCAAGACGGCTCGTAACCTGGTCAAAGAAGTCGGGTTAGCCGGCCGCGAACGTTCCAAGTCCAACCAACTGTCCGGCGGCCAAATTCAACGCGTCGCTATCGCCCGAGCGCTCATCATGAACCCCTCGCTGATCCTAGCAGACGAACCCACCGGTAACCTCGATAGTGGTCGCTCGGCCGAGATTATGGAACTCTTCACTAAGATTAATCAGGCTGGCGCTACGGTTGTTATCATCACGCATGAGCCAACTATCGCAGCTCACGCCGACCGGATTATTAATGTTAAAGACGGCGAAATCACCCGCACCCAAACTAAGCGGGTACCGGCCAAGGCGCGGCGCTTATGAAGAAGCTCTATCAGATTGTGCGCCAATCGCTCAAGGCCATTCTGCGCAACAAGGGCCGCAGTTTTCTAACCATCCTCGGCATCATCATCGGGATTGGCTCGGTGATCGCCCTGATTTCGCTGGGCAATGGTGTTAAATCAAGTATTAGCGGGCAAATCGCCACCCTCGGCACCACCAACCTCACCATTACGCCCGGTCAAAGTTTTGCCTCGAGTAGCAGTTCAAATTCCAGTTCGAGTTCGTCATCCACTGATAAGGCTGGGCCTGGTGCTGGCGGTCGTAGTGGCAGCGGCTTTGTTCAAGCCGCTTCAACACTGACCGTGACCGACCTCACCAGTTTGAGTGACCACACCAAGCACCCCGACATCGCCTCAATTACCGGCACCGTTAACGGTAGCGCTGTCTTCTCAGCCAATGGCACTGACGAGCGCTTTAGCGTAGTTGGTACTACCCCCAGTTATCTCTCGATCCGTAACCTCGGTTTGGCTCATGGCCGCTTCATCAACAGCACAGACATATCCAGTCACAGATTAATAGCCGTTGCCGGCAGCCAATTCGCCAGCGACGTTTTGGGTGGTGGCAATGTGGTTGGCAAGACCGTTGTGATTAACGCGCAGACCTATCAGATCGTCGGCCAACTGGGCCAAGCCCCCGAGAACTCCTTTGCCGACTTTAACGACCAGCTTTACATCCCCTACACCACTGCCATGGACAGCTTTAGCACCCAAACCTTTAGTACCTTAACGGCTGATGCCGCCAGTAACGACACCGTCGATGCCGCCAAAACCGACATTACTAATACACTGCTGGCCAATCACAAAATAACCGACGCCAAGCTGGCTGACTTTAGCGTGCTCTCAAGCAAGGATTTGCTCTCAGCCGTATCGAACATCACCGGCGTGCTAACCTCGCTGCTAGCCGGCATTGCCGCCATCTCGCTCGTGGTCGGCGGTATCGGCATCATGAACATTATGCTGGTGAGCGTGACGGAACGGACGCGCGAGATCGGCCTGCGCAAAGCCCTGGGTGCTAAAACTGGCGACATCCTGGGTCAATTCATTACCGAAGCCATTATATTGACTCTCACTGGCGGTCTGCTCGGTATTGGCCTGGGCAAGCTGATCGGTAAAGCCGCCGCCCACTTCCTCAACTTCCAACCGATCGTCACGCCCGGTGCCATCCTGTTGGCTGTTGGTGTTTCAAGCGCAGTTGGCCTAATCTTCGGCATCTATCCCGCTGCCAAAGCCGCCCATCTCAACCCCATCGATGCTTTGCGTTATGAGTAGTTGACTACTGATACACTTTTGATACACTAGTACTATGTCTACGATTAAATCCAGGATCAATATCAGCTTACCCGACGAGGTTAAGCAAGCACTGGTGCAACTCGCCAAGCGTGACCAAATGCCAGCTGCTACTATGGCCGAGAAACTACTCGAAATCGGTCTGGAGCTTGAGGAGGATCAAGCCTGGGACCAAATTGCAGCAGCCCGCGATACCAGGAGTGCTAGCTTCTTCACGCACGAGCAAGTTTTTAACGATTAATGTTCAAGCTTCTTTATCACGAAGCAGTGGTAAAAACTGACCTGCCGAGACTTAGTGCCGACTGGCGGCAGAAGATCCGTATTGCTATTGAAACAAAACTTACGATCTACCCCGAACTCTATGGCAAACCCTTACGACGATCTCTTAAGAACTATCGCAAATTAAGGATTGGGGATTATCGCGTGATTTTTCGGATTGAGGGCAACTCGGTCAAAGTTTTTGTTATTCAGCATCGATCAAAAGTTTATGACAATATCAACAAACGTATTTAGGCCAACAACTCCTTTTTAAGCTTCTCGATCATCGCTACTGGCGTGGGGTCAACGCCATTGAGGAAGGCCAGATACAGGCTCACATAATCGCCCAGTAGCTGCGTCCACAACATCTGCTCAAGCTTAGTAATACCCAGCGCCTCTACAATAATCGGCTTCGGCATCTGCCCGTTCAGTAGTCGGTTGGTGATCTCCCAGCGCTTAGCGATCCGGGCATTATCGAGCGAGGACTGCAGCTGCACGACTTTGAGCAACTTGTCGCGCGGGTTACGCCAGCCCAAGAACTCGTTGTGGTTAAACTCCGGTAGTTCATAAAAGAAGGCTACGTGCTTGGCGTTCTCGTTCATATCGATCTTCCACTTAAAAGCCTGCATGCCGAGTACCGGGCCGCCATATATCACCACACCGCAGCCGAGCAGCGCTTTGGCAATCCGCTTGGCCTGGTTGCTATCAGTTGGCGTATCAGCCACCCAGCTGGTGATCTGACCGGTTAACCATTTGCCGGCCGCCTCGAGTTCTTCGCTCAACCCGTGCGTCAGACCGATGTGATCGAACAAACCGGCTAGTGCTTTGATCTCGTACAACACGGCTAGCCGTGGCTGGTAACCGGTCGGAATAGTAATGATCGGCAGATTTTGGCTGTGAGAAGCCTCTTTTAAAGCTCCTCCTGAAGACATTAAAATAATCCGGGCACCCTTGTCTTTGGCCTGCTCTAACTCGCTCAAATCCTCTTCGGTGTTGCCGGAGTAGCTTGATACGATAACCAGAGTGTCAGGACCAACGAAGGCCGGTAAATTATAATCACGATCGACGATAATAGGGACCTGCAACCGGTCGCCCAACAGCCGCTGCATAAACAGGCCACCCAGAGCCGAACCGCCCATCCCCGCCACAACGACACTAGTGATGCCGTCGCCATCAATATTCGGAATCTGAAAATGCTGGCCCAACTGTCCGGGTTGGCCGCCGACGATGCCGAGAGCATTACCGTTATCGAGCCGGCTGATAAATGATTGGTCGTCGAGCATACGGTTATTATAGCGGAATCGGCTATGTCAGCGCCTGGCGATTTATGAAGAATTGAAACACCGAGACCATGGGTCTCGGTGTGCTGCCAGCCTCGGCGGATCGCGCGCAATGCGCTACGATCCGCCGAGGCGGCGCTTGTCCCCCACTCGCGGGTGAAGGAGGTTCCCGCTGGCGGTGTGGATGAGGTGAAGCTCACCGCCAGCGGGAGAATTTCCCGGTAACGACGTGTGGGGGACGCCGTACCGGGATGGACCCCGACGAGGGGAAGGGCTTTGGGAACTCATCCCAATCGTCGGGTCCGAACGTGCTCAGGGTGCGAAAAGTGCTCGCATCCGCCTGAGCTCCGGAGAGCTGTTAGTCGCATCATTACTGACGCGCCATGAGCTCTCACAAGAACGCGGACGGCGAGGTGCTACCCACCCGTCCGGTTATATCCGTCGCGTGAACGATGCATCGCGGGCCCCGCCGAGGTAATCCTCGAGCTGCGTGCAAATGAATGCTAGGCCGGCGACTCGATGGAGCGTCTCCTCATATTTCGAGGGAATAACGCCCGCACGACCGCGGATATACTTGGTTGACCCGTCTGGGGCCAGAACTTGACAATCAACCCTCGATTGAGAGTAGGCTAATATTATAACAAGCTTGAGATCTATTGTCAATACTCTTTTTCCCAACTAAAAAGAAACCCGCAGGTCTCAATTTAGATAAGACTTGATTGGGCGATTAGACTCTAATAGCCCATGTCTCCCATGCCCATACCACCCATTCCTCCGCCGCTGGCTGGTTTGTCCTCTGGTACTTCGACCACCAGCGCACCCATGGTCATAGCGGTTCCGGCAATCGAGACGGCGTTTTGTAGCGCCTCCTTAGTGACCTTGGTTGGGTCTACAATGCCATTGTCTTTCAGATTCAACCACGCGCCTGGGCGATTGACATCAAAACCGACTCCACCCTCCTTTGCATCTAATACCTTAGCCAACTTCTCTTCAGCATTTAGGCCCGCATTTGTCATGAGCTGTTTGAAGGGCTGAAGCAAAGCATTCTTGAGAATTAGTTCACCGGCATCCTTTGAGTCAGAGACAGACTGCGCCTCAACCCTAAGAGACTTCGACAGATCCACCAGCGTCACGCCACCACCGGGCACAATCCCTTCGGCCACCGCTGCCTTGGTAGCAGCCACGGCGTCATCAACGCGGTCTTTCTTCTCTTCGATCTCAGTCTCGGTCGCACCGCCAACCTTGATAACGGCAACCTTGCCAGCCATAGCCGCCAGCCGCTCCTCCATCTTCTCCTTGTCGAACTCGCTAGTGGCGTTCTCGATCTGAACCTTGAGTTGTTTAATGCGGTCATCGACATCTTTCGGATTGCCGTAACCTTCGATGATCGTAGTGTTGTCCTTATCAGCAATCACCTTACGGGCACTTCCAAGCATATCGATGGTGGCATTCTCGAAAGTAATGCCCTGGTCTTCGGAAATCACGGTCGAACCGGTTAATACGGCGATGTCTTCAAGGATAGCCTTGCGGCGATCGCCAAAGGCCGGGGCCTTAATGGCCAAGGCATTGAATGTACCCTTCAACCGGTTCAGCACCAGCGTGGCCAGAGCCTCGCCTTCGACTTCTTCGGCAATCAAGACCAGGTCCTTCTTACCACCGGCTGCTACTTTTTCGAGCAGGGGCAAAATGTCTTGAATCGAACTAATCTTCTTATCGGTTATCATGATTAGCGGCTTCTCGTAGACGGCTTCCATCCGCGCCGTATCCGTCGCCATGTAGGCGCTAACGAAGCCGCGATCAATCTTGAAGCCTTCCACGATCTCTTTCTCGAGGCCAAGCGTCTGCGATTGTTCAACGGTGACTGAACCGTCCTCACCAACAGCTTCAATTACCTCGGCTATCAGAGCGCCAATCTCAGCATCCCCAGCCGACACCGTCGCCACTTGCGCTACTTTCTCTTTATTGCCGGCGATCTTCTCACTCATGCCAGCGATCTTGGCTAACACCTTAGCGGCGGCTTCGTCGAGGCCCTTTTTAAGATCCATCGGGTTGTGACCGGCCGCGATTAAGCGATTGGCCTCGTTCAAAATATGATAGGTCAACACGGTGGCGGTAGTAGTGCCGTCGCCAACGTCATCGCCAGTCTTAGAGGCCGCCTGCTTCACCAGTTCTGCACCAATGCTCTTCCCCAAGTTGCTGCCATCACGTTTAACTTCCAGATCAATCGCCTTAGCCACCGTCACACCATCATGAGTTACACTCGGTCCGCCGAAGCTTTTACCGATCACCACATTACGGCCTTTGGGGCCCATGGTTACCTTTACGGCATCGTACAACTCCTTGGCACCGGCTAGTACTCGGGCGCGGGCGTCATCATCATAGAAAACTTGCTTTGCCATAATTACTCCTTACTTTTTCACGACTGCCAGGACATCTTCTTCTTTCAGAAGTAGTAATTCCTCGCCGTCAACTTTTACTTCATTGGGTCCGTACTTGGCGTACAAAATCTGGTCGCCCACATGTACTTCTTTCACATCTTTGCCAACGGCCAATACCTCACCTACTTGGGGCTTTTCCTTAGCCGTGTCGGGAATGTATAGCCCACCCGAGGTTTTAACCTCAGCCTCTAGTGATTTGGCCACAATCCGGTCAGCCAATGGTTGTAGTTTCATACGGATACCTCCATTACTCTCGAAGAATTTAGCACTCTAATGCTCTGAGTGCTAACTAGACTTTAATCCTAATCGAGAGGGCTGGTTGATGTCAAGCGCTAAGCAGTTTCAGAATGTCGTCGCGCTTTTGTTCCATGACGGCTTGAGAGGTTGCTTCTAGGTTTAAGCGCATTAAGGGCTCGGTATTCGATGCCCGCAGGTTAAACCACCAATCGCCGCAATCAACCGTTAGGCCATCCAGCCGATCTTGCTGGTTGCCCTTGAAGGCAGCAGCAACTTTCTCGAGGGTTTTTGATGGATCCTGAACTTCAGTATTAATCTCACCGGAGTCAAAATATTTCCGGAATGGCTCGGCGAGTTCTGACAGTTTTTGGCTCTTAGTAACCATAACGTCGATAATCAATAATGCCGTAATGAGACCTGAGTCACTGTAATAATTGTCCTGGAAGTAAAAATGCCCAGCACCCTCACAGGCTAGAACCGCCTTGTGCTCCCTGATCGCCGGCCGGATATAACCGCCGCCAACTGGAGTGCGAATAGCTTTACCGCCAAACTGCTCGATAGTATCTGGCACAATCTTACTCATCCGCAAATCGTACAAAATCGTTGCGCCGGGATGCGCTTCTAGCATCCGTTGAATCAGGATCGCGCCAGTAATTGAGCCTGATAACGGTACCCCCGTCTCATCAACAAAAAAGGCCCGGTCGCCGTCGCCGTCAAAAGCAATGCCCAGATCGAGATTTTGGCTCACCACAGCCTTAATCAAGTCTTTCAGATTGGCCTCTACCATCGGATTGGCCGGATGATTGGGAAAACTGCCGTCGAGCTCGAAAAACAGCTCCGTCACCTTTAACTTCACCTTTTTTTCCAGTTCCGGAAAAATCTTGCCAGCCATACCGTCACCGGCATCAACCGCCACTTTGTAGCGCGGCCATTGCTTGGCATTGACGAAGCCCAGGCAGTGGCGCACCCAGTCGGCATCGATCGATTTAGCTTTAACCGTGCCGACCATCGGCGCATCTTTGAACTTTAACGAAGCCGCCGCCGCTTCAATCTGCTTCAGCCCGGTCGTGATCCCGATCGGCGCAGCCTGAATAGCGCACAGCTTGATACCGTTGTACTGGCCCGGATTGTGACTAGCGGTAATCATGGCCGCTCCGGCTAGGTCATAAAAACCGGAGGCAAAGGCCGCCATCTCCGTCGTCACCAGGCCAATGTCGATGACGTCGCGGCCCTGTTTAATAAGTCCTTTAATCAACGCCTGCGCCAATTCTTCGGAGTCGGCGCGCATGTCGCGGCCCACCGCCACGGCTCCTTCGGCCGGTAAAAAATCCGCTAGCGCCCGGCCCACCAATCCGGCCGCCTCAGCATTCATCTGCGCCGGGAACACTCCGCGGATGTCGTAAGCCTTAAAGATTGATCGGTCGATGCTCATTAAAATCAGTTTATAACAGGTGAGAATTTAGACAAAGGAATAGGGGCGACACGTTATTGTGCCGCCCCTCTTACTCCTTACGGAGCGTATTGATTCTTGCTTTTCGTGATCAGCCTCGGCTGACGGAACTCCGCCGCCTCAACAGGATCAATCCGCCAGCCGCAACGCAGCTGAGTCCGAAGATGATCGGGTAGGTCGTCGAGGAACCAGTGTGCGGCAACACCGAGATACCGGTACCAATCATCACGATCGTGGTAGTGGTCGCCTTGGTCGGCGGCACCACCTTGGTCTTCTTGGCGGTCGTGGTTGGCGGCAGAAAGGTAACTGTCACCGGCGGCACCAACAAGGTGGTTGACGTGGTAGTCGGTACCGTCACCGGAATGGTGGCGGTCGTGGTCGTTGTCGTGGCCGGCGGCACCGGGATGGTCGTCGGGACTGGCTGGGTGGTGGCAGTGACCGGGACCGTAGTTTCCGTCACCGGGGTGGTCGGCGGAACGTACGGCTGGGTGGTGGTTGTGGTGGTGCCCTTTTGGCACTGCACCGTGGTCGGTGTGGTGGTCTGCTCGGTATACGACGTAGTGGTTTCGGTGCCGTAACCGGAACCGCGGCCGTGGCCGTTGTGGCCAGTCTGGTTGTCGTGAGCGCTGGCAACTCCGGTTGAGGCCGCAAGTGCCAGACAGATAACGGGAACGGTGATCAGAAGCTTCAGAATTCGCATCGGACTCTGCTTTCGCCTAGAGGGATTCAGTCGGGCTGGATGACAAGTTCGCATCGACAGGTGTAATAAAACGTACCACCTTGATCGACCCACCCATTTAACCACAGTTTGTATTGTTTGTCAATGCTTTTAAAGCTTACGTTTCCAGGAGTTATAATGGGTTTATGACCAAAACGTATCTGATGTGTCCACCAACTTACTTCGAGATCGATTATGAAATTAACGATTGGATGAAGTTGTCAGATCAGGTTAATCCAGATATGGCGCTCGAACAGTGGCAACAGATTAAGACCATCTATGAACAGCTAGGCCATCAGGTTAAATTAATTGATCCCATCAAGGGTTTACCAGATATGATCTTTACTGCCAACGCCGGCCAGGTGATTGACTCAAAGGCCCTAGTAGCCAGGTTCAAATATCAGGAGCGCCAACCTGAAACCAAACTCTTCGAGAGCTGGCTTCAGGCCAACGGATATGATCAGGTTAAGATATCTGATGCCGTCTGGGAGGGCGAAGGCGATTGTTTACTGGTTGGCGACCAGTTATTCGCCGGTTATGGCTTCAGATCAGATTTGGCTTCGCACCGAGAGCTGGCGCAGTTCTTCGGCCGATCTGTTGTCAGCTTAAAACTCGTCGATCCGCGGTTTTATCACCTGGACACCTGTTTTGCCCCGTTGGATGCGTCGACGGTGATGTATTACCCGGCCGCCTTTGACTTTGAGTGCCGGCAGAAGCTCCAGGACAGCGGTTTGACATTGATTGAGGCAAATGAGGCCGACGCCGCCGGCTTCGGTTTAAACGCCGTTAGCGACGGCCACAACGTGGTCATGAGCCATCAAGCCGCCACCTTGGCCCGGGACTTGCAAAAACGTGGTTTCAATCCGATCCCGGTCGATGTTTCCGAGTTCAAAAAGTCCGGCGGCGGCGTCAAATGTGTTACGCTCGAACTTAGACCATGACTCCAATTATCGTTATTCTGGTTACACAACTAATATATTCCAGTACTGATCTGTTGGCACGAGCTCATTTACGTGGTGCGACTTTCGGACCAGCCAGCTTCTTACAAGCCTGGTTTATCTGGTACGCCGTCATCCGGGTGGCCTCGACTGTCGCCCAGTTCTATGTTTTTTCCAAACTTGACCTCGGTAAAACCGACACCCTATTTGCCCTGGCCGCCATCGTGTTCGCCAATATTCTTGGTCTGTTATTCCTCAAGGAAGTATTATCGGTTAAAGACTACATCGGCGTCGTTTTGGCTATAATTGCCTTGGTGATTTTGTCTATAAAATGAGATGGAGCCGACTGCGTTTGCAGCCGACTCCCGACGAACCTCTGTGGCCTAGTTGACCATTGTAGCTTGACCCTGAGGGTCCGCTTCGGCCTGACCGAGTTGATTGAGTGCTGTCATGAACCAATCCGGAAGTTCCGGTTCGGCCTCTTCCGGCTCGTTGACCAAGAAGGCCGTGAGCGGTTCTTCCGGAAGGATTGCCGGTACTCGAGCTGACCGAAGTTGGTCTTCAAGAGTTGCACGGGACACCCACGGCGTTGTGGATCTGCCCGAGTAGTTCGCGATGGCGTCGCCTAAATAGGTTTTAGCCTCGCGGATTTGAGCTCGCTCGACGAGCTCTTGAACGCTAATTCCGCCCTGATGAACTGTCATTTCCGTGCTCCTTCGCCCGTAGTGATTCATCCTGAACTTGCCTGGAACTGACTCGCCCTACCGTACCACAATAGCAATAAGAATGCAATAGTTATTTATGGGTGGCATTGAGTATATGGGTGGTTTGATCAACGATAACAGAGCGGGTGCTAGTAACAACCTCCATCCCGAGAATTACCAGTAATAACGCGAAGATAATAACGAGCAGCACCGACACTTTTGAGTCATATCGGCTCACCGCCGTATTCTCTCCCCAAGGGCACGTCGGGCGGTGGCGGCTTCGTCCCAGGGGTGTTTACCGTCAGCCGACAGGATTGATTGCTCGTGCCCTTTGCCCAACAGTAGTACCGTATCCCCCGGTGCTGCATTGTCAATGGCAAACTTGATAGCGGCGGTCCGGTCGTGTATCAAGAACAAATCCTTATTCAACTGCTTGCCCTTCATAATCGCGCCGTCGCCGATTTCGGTTAAGATCGCCTGGCCATCCTCGTCGCGGTCATCCTCTTCGGTCACAATTACCAGATCAGACAACCGCCCGGCCACTTGGCCCTGGAGCCCGCGTTTGGTATCATCGCGGCGGCCAGCCGAGCCAAATACACAGATCATCCGCCCTTTGGTAATAGCCCGAACCTCATTAAATATTTTCTCGAACGATTCCGGTGTGTGAGCGTAATCCACGATGACATTAAAGTCTTGGCCGGCCATGATTGTATTCATCCGCCCTTCAACCGACTTTAACCCAGCAATCCCCGCTTCAATCTGGCGGTCAGATAGGCCCAAGGCGATCCCAGCACCAATGGCCGCCAACGCGTTCGAAACGTTAAAGCCGCCGGGCAGATTGACGGTAATGTTAAATGAGCGGTCGCCGTAGCTAGCAAGAAAGCTCGAACCGTTAGTGGCTGTTTTGATGTTATAAGCCAATAGATTGCCAGCGCTGAGTCCATAGAGCAGCGGGATGGCGATAGCGTCAGCGAATAGCTGGGCGCTTGGATCGTCGGCATTAATTACACCAACCCGCAAACCCCTGGAGTTGGCATTGGCCAGTTTGAACAGGCTCAGCTTGGCGTTGCGGTAATTCTCAAACGTGCGGTGATAATCCAAATGCTCGTGTGTCACGTTGGTCATTACCGCCAGATGATACGGCACTCCCCACACCCGGTGCTGGGCCAGGGCATGGCTGGTGGTTTCAAGCACCAGAAAATCAGGTTTAGCAGCCGCTATTTTGCGTAGTTTCTTGAACATATCCATGGCGCCGATGGTGGTGAGCCGGGTCGGATTCGGCACCGGACCGCTGCCGTCATCAAAAGTAATAGTCGACATTAGCGCCGTGCGGTAACCGGCTTCTTGGAGCAACCGTTGAATTAACGTCGAGGTAGTAGTTTTGCCGTCCGTACCTGTTACCCCAATCACCTTGAGCTTCTTGGCCGGAAAACCGTACACCAAGTTAGCAAGAATGGCCTCGCACAAATGCCCAAACGGCTCAATCCGGTCAAAGATCGGCTGCGGGATTAGAGCTTTAACGAATTTGCGAAACATTTAGTATAAAAATTCCTTTCTGACCCTGGCGTGATAAGCCACCGCTAAGCGCTCTCCACCTTTGTGCCAGGCTTTGTACTTCATCGACAGCGGCAGATCATAGGTACCGATCCACTCCACAATATCCTGGCTAAAACCAAGCTTAAAGTGCTCCAAGCTGTCCATAATGTGGTGTCCGGCCATGGCCCGGGGCGACACGCCCACCAGATCGTAACTCTCTACCCCGCGCGCTTTCAACCAGCGCATTACCTCCCACTGCAACAAGTACGGCGCCATCACATTGGTGTGCTCCCGGATTGAGCCGCCATCCTTGTACCAAGCCTTATTGCCAAAATGGACCGCAAATACGCCGGCCAAGATTTGACCTTCAAACCGGGCGAAGAACAGCTGGCCCTGGTTGGCAGCCGCCAGTCCGCGCCACAATTCCAAAAAATAAGCCCGCGTATGCAGGAAGTAACCGGCTCGTTCTTGGGTCGCCTGCATCAAGTCGTACATCTGGTTGAGATTAGCTTCATTGGCTTCGACCGCCTCGACCGTCACACCCTTACGCGCCGCCAAGCGAATGTTGTAGCGGGTCTTTTGTTTGAACGCGTTGATAATCGTATCCTCGTCAGCGCTCAACGAAACTACGATAGTGGCCTTTAGAATCTGCTGCCTGGCTGGTTTTAAGCCCATCTGGCTAAGCATAGGGGCTTTAGACGTATTATCGAGCACCGGCGGCTCAAATCGCGCAAAAAAGGCCTCAGGACGCGCCAGGCGGGCCGCTTCTGTAAACCGCTTCAACTGATTAAGCGTTGTTACCCCTGGGCCCTTGCTGAAATACCAGAACTTACCAAACCCCGCTACCGAGCGTTCCAACGCCAATGCGGCGATCGTCGTTTTGTCGTACTCAAATATCAAAAAACGCGGATGATAGCCCCGGCGCGACCGAAAAGCCGCCCAACTTTTACCCTGTAGCCAATGGCCACCGTCGGGATTCGCCATTACTAACTCGTCCCACCGCGCGATCTCTTCTTCGGTTGCTGGCCTGAGCTGTGACATTACGTTTATTGTAGCACCGCTTATACTTGACATCTATGGCCTGATGTGCTAATATGTGTGTCAGATTTCACCATTCGGTGATTCGTTCCTCACATCTGCCCGCGATTCTGGAGGCACCCCATGCAAGGTCTTGTCGAATCTGTCCGTCCCGCCGATCTGCCCGCGGGCAGCCTGATCATCTTCATCACCTGTCAGAACAGCCAGTACCAGCTCCTACGCACCAAGCAAGGCCCAAACTCTGTGCTGGCGGAGGGCGGACGCTTCAAGCAGCCGACCGCAGTACGGGTCGACGGCTGGTCCCCTGTCATCACCATTGGAGACGAAGTCATCCTGTCGCATTCGCGGCAACTGTCGCCGGTGGTAACCAGCCGTGTCAGGGCCATCGCCGTTGTCCCGGCCGAAGCTGCCTGATCGGAGTCTGTCGTGGAAACAATCGTGCGCTTACGCTCAATCCGGCCCGTTGGCCTCAAGCCCGGCGAAGTCATTCTTGTTGAAACCGGGAACGGCACCTACACACTGCGCATCAGGATTGGTGCTCATGTTTCCTTCACCGGTGGACGCTACGTACTGCCGACCGAAGGCGTCGTCGTCACACAAGCCATTATTGAGGGCGAAAGCCTGATGGTGCAATGCGGAGAAGCCGATCACATCGTTCGAACTTCGCCCATCAAGCACATCGCCGTCATTTTGGAGGCAGCGGCCTAGCCGCAATCACATGCACCAAAGACGCCGGGGGCGGAATGTCCGCCCCATACCCTCAACACCCCGTTGGGGGTTTTTCGATTCTCGCAATATCAGGTTCAATCGGTTATACTTTCGCCATGAAAATCCTCGGAATTGAAACCAGTTGCGACGAAACCGCCGCCTCCATAGTTGAGGATGGCGAGACGATTCTTTCGAATGTAGTGGCATCTCAAGCCGATTTGCATGCCCAGTACGGCGGTGTGGTACCAGAAGTAGCCGCCCGCAGCCATATCGAAGTGATGTTGCCAGTAGTTGAATCTGCCCTTTCCGAAGCCAAGATCGAATGGGACGCCATTGATGGCATTGCCGTCACACATGGTCCGGGCTTACTTGGGTCATTATTGATTGGAACTTTGACGGCACGCACTTTGGCAGAACTCAAGCACAAACCCCTCTACGGCATTAACCATCTGGAGGGCCACGTTTATGCTAACTATCTAGCCGCAGACACCAAACCGCAATTTCCCTACCTCGCCTTGATTATTAGCGGCGCCCACACCCAGCTCGTAATCTTCAAAGCCCATCACGATTACCATCTCCTCGGCCAAACGCTTGACGATGCTGTCGGCGAAGCCTTCGACAAGGTTGCCCGCATCCTTGGCCTCTCCCCTACCCAAGGCGGCCCGGCCATCGCTAAGGCAGCGATCAATGGAAACGATCGCGCATTCCCTTTCCCGAAAGCTAAAACTGATCAAAAACTGGACTTTAGCTTTAGTGGACTCAAGACGGCCGTCCTGCGTCAGGCTCAGGAACTAGCGGGAGGCGGCTTTAGAATGCCGTCATTTGAAGTTCATAAAAAGCTGTCACAGCAGCAGATTTCAGATCTAGCTGCCTCGTTTCAACGCGTCGCCATCGAAACACTAGTCGACCACACTATTAAAGCTTATGAAGAGTATCATCCCAAATCCGTCGTTATCGGTGGTGGTGTAGCGGCCAATCAACTGCTGCGTGACGAGTTAGCGAAGCGGATCCCCATCCCCGTCCACTTCACCGCCACCAACCTCTGCACCGACAACGCCGCCATGATCGCGGCCGTTGGCTATCACTATGCCGTAGCCGACAAGTCCATCTCCCCCGCCCGGCTCAGGGTTGAACCGACGTTGAGTATGTAATTTACTCCTGGTATACTCGAGTCATCGTACGCATCCGATTGGAGATGCCATGCCGGTCGAGTCAGTCAGTTCAGCTACGTTCATCTTTCCAAAAGGCTTCGATCCAATCAGCCGGGTTGCCGCCGCAAGTCTCGGTTGCATATTGAATGCAACTGCCGACGTAGTGGGCTTCATCACCCAGAACCAGGGACCGCGGCTTCGGCTGCTGGCCTACCCGCATACTGGCGGAGAGGATAAAGAGCGCCACTTCTGGCATTACATGATGAATCTGCCGGAAGCAAACGGTCTGGAGCGCACAAAGGCCGCGATCATCGCTCTTGAAGCCGGCTTCATCTCACTCTCGCAGGCCCCTTTCCTGGTGCATTTACTCAAGCACGATGAAGTCATTGCCCTCAACGATGCCGGAGCACCGATCCCCAAGACGCTGGCCGAGATGACAGCTGGCCAAGTCGACCTGTGGGTGGCACACTCGGTAGGACCTCACGCCTCTCTTATCGAGTACCGCGACGAGCATCAAGACTTCGTAACGGTGAAATAGCGCCTGGCCGAACACATCGAGGACCCACCATGACGGTGGGTCCGTAGACTTTTATAAAGCTTTCACGTGGCTCAAAAAATAATGATGAAGACCTTGAACAGCACATAGGCGGCCAGGATGATGATGGCGATACGAGTGGCGCGGTCGTAGATGTCGCGCTGCTCCGGTTGTTGGCGTTGCGGTTCTTCGGGCATAGCTCTATTCTAACGCTTTTTCACACGGAAGTTGCTTGCCAAAGTCAAAAATCCGACAACAGAGCTCAGACGGATTATCGTAGGCTCTCGTCAATATTGCCTGAGCCTGTCGAAGGCTGCTCTCAAGTCAATCATTTATGACTTGAGAGCCCCGCCCCTCCACAAGGTCGGGGAATAAATGGGGCCTAGCCTCTTCCTGACCTGATATAATGAGTCAATGGCCTTATCAAAAACCTACAACCCCAGCGAACATGAAGCCGACATTTATAAACTGTGGGAGAATGCTGGCGCCTTTAAACCGGCCGGCGATCCCAAGAAAGAGCCGTTCTCGATAATTTTGCCGCCCCCCAACGCCAATGGCAGCCTTCACACTGGCCACGCCATGTACACGGTCGAGGACATTCTGACTCGTTACCATCGGATGAAAGGCCAACCAACCTTGTGGCTACCCGGTACCGATCACGCCGGTATCGAGACACAGGTGGTATTCGAACGCGAACTGGCCAAGGACGGTAAATCGCGGTTCGATTTCTCGCGCGAGGAGTTCTATCAAAGAACCTGGGACTTCACCATGAAGAACCAACAGAACATGCTTAACCAGATGAAGCAGCTCGGTTTTAGCATGGACTGGAGCAAGCTCAAATTTACGCTCGATTCCGACATTATCGAGATCGTTTACAGCACCTTTAAGCAAATGCATGATGATGGCTTGATCTATCGGGGCGAACGGATTGTAAACTGGTGCCCGCATTGCCGGGCCGCCTTTGCCGATATCGAGGTGAAGTATCAGGAGCGCATCGATCCCCTATACTACCTCAAATACGGCCCGTTTGTGCTGGCCACCGCACGCCCCGAAACCAAGTTTGGCGACACCGCCGTGGCCGTTAACTCCAAGGACGAACGCTACACCCAATACGTTGGCAAGGAGATCGAAGTTGAGGGTTTGCTCGGAAAATTCAAGATCAAAGTGATTGCCGACAATTATGTTGACCCTGATTTTGGCACCGGCGTTATCAAGGTCACACCGGCTCATGATCCCAACGACTGGGAAATTGGCCTGCGCCACGGCCTCGAAATTAAGCAAGTGATTGGCACCGACGGCCGACTAACGGATATTGCGGGAAAATACGCCGGCATGACGGTTGATGATGCCCGCACCCAGGTAGCCCACGATCTGGAAGAGCGCGGCCTCATCGATCACATCGAGATGGACTACAAGCACAATGTAGCCGTGCACGACCGCTGCGGTACCGTGATCGAACCCCTGGTAACCGAGCAATGGTGGGTGAAGGTTGAATCACTAACTGGCCCGGCCATCAAGGCCATAGAATCGGACGAGATCAGGATTATCCCCGCTCACGCCAAACGTCCAACCTTGGAATGGCTCAAGAACTTGCGCGATTGGAACATCTCACGCCAGATCGTTTGGGGTATCCGGATTCCAGTTTTCTACCGTGCCGACGACGACGAAACCAAACGACCCTATTTGATTACCAGCAACGAGACCGAAGCCGAGAAGTACTACGGCAAAGGCAATTACGAAGCCGAAATCGATACCTTTGACACCTGGTTCTCGAGCTCCCAATGGCCTTTTGCAACGCTTCAAACCACCGGCGATTTCGACCAGTTCTACCCCACCTCGGTGCTTGATACCGGCCGCGATATTCGCGATATTTGGGTCACCCGTATGATCATGATGGGTCTGTATCGGACTGGCAAAGTGCCCTTCCGTACCGTTTACCTGCATGGCATGGTGACCGATGAATACGGCAAAAAGATGTCCAAGTCCAAGGGCAACGTTATTAATCCTCTCGAACTGACCGCCAAATACGGCACCGACGCCTTGCGCCTGGCCCTCACCATTGGCATTAGCCCCGGCAACGACGGCGAATTGAGTGACCGCAAGGTGGCAGGCTACCGCAACTTCTGCAACAAGCTCTGGAACGTGGCGCGGTTTATCCTCAATAAAGTCTCCGATTGTCATCCTGAACTTGATTTAGGATCGGATTCAATTCCGGGTCAAGCCCGGAATGACAACAAGTACTCCCCCGCTACACCCGACCCACAATCTCTGGCCGATCAATGGATCCTGTCGCGGCTATCTGAAACCACCACATCTGCTACTGCCGCCATCGACAAGTTTGACTTCTCTGCTGCCGGCCAGGCCGTTTATTCCCTGCTCTGGGATGACTTCGCCGACTGGTACATTGAAGCTAGTAAAGTTGGAACCACTCTTGATGTGTTGGTCTACGGGCTCGAAACGATCCTGAAACTACTCCATCCCTTCGCGCCCTTTATCACTGAAACAATTTGGCAAGAAATGCCTTGGCATAAGGACTATTTGATCACGTCTACCTGGCCAACGGTCGACAAGGCCGATCAAAAGTCAGCCGATCTTTTCGAGCAGATCCGGTTAGTGGTATTGGAAACACGCAGTTTAATCTGCGATTTAGGCTTAGTAAAGCCAAGACTCGTTACTTCCGATCAAGATATAGTTGATCAGTCAGTTCTCATTGCAAAGTTATCTGGGGCTTTGGTCGAACAGTCGAAAGAGGGGAGAGGACTACCGCTAACGACCGCGAAGTTATCGGCTTGGCTTGACATCGACGCGGACAAGATTGCCCAACGACTGGACGATTTAAAAAAGCAAAAGCAGTTTCAGGCAAGTAGGGGAGAGCGGGCCAGTCAGCTATTGAAGAACTCTGGCTTTAGTGGCAAAGCTTCGGCTGAAGCCAAGCAGTTGCAGACCGAGATTGTGGCTGAGGCTAAGTTATTAACACAAAGGCTCGATGAGCAAATCGCAAAAATCGCTGGCCACTAAACCGCGGATCGCTATCGTTGTTATCGTGGTGGCCCTGATCCTGTCGTTGCCGTTATTGTCGCACTACGCTAGTCATGCTGCTTCAAAAGCTTTAGTCCATGGTAATGCTCAAACTGATCCAGCCCGAGCCCTGGTTTGGTATAAAGTTGCCGCCACGCTGGCACCGCACGATCCTAATATCCTCGAGAAACTGGCGGGCTCAGACCTGCAAAACGGCAGCGATAATGACGCTCTAACTGCCGCTACTCGGTCAATCGCCCATGGCGCCGGCAGTACCGGTGACGTTTTGGAGTCGCAGGCGCTCCTGGAATTGGGGCAAAACGACACTGCAATCCAGGCTGCGCAAACCGCTGTCCAGACCTCAACCGATCAGGCCGCTCAGGTTCAGCTCGGTTTGGCCTATGCAACGGCCGGTAACGACGACCGTCTGGCGGCCACCATTGGCCTCCTAGGAACGTCTACGGCTGCTCAGACGCTGTCTAGCGTGGAGCATAACCATTTCACCCTAGCTCAAGGACTTTACGTCCGAGGGCTTCTACGCAGCTCTCAGCGCATTCTGACCAAATACCAGGTTGGCGGCTCGCAATCCTATCTGTTGCAGGCCCAAATTGCCCTCCAACTGGGCCATAACGACAAAAATTCCCTGGAGCAGGGAAGGGGATTATTAGATAAAGCCATTATGATTAGCCCTGAACGCGTCGATTTGCGCCAAGCGCTTCAGTCAATCGATCAAAAACTTGGCGACGATGCTGCCGCTGGTGAGCAGGGGAGTAAGACTCAAGCATTGGAGACAGGTAAAGTTTAACTCGGCCTAAGGCCTTAACCGTTGGATTAAGAACTTGGGTCGAGGTCACCCGCGCTTCCCGGGAAGGGAAGGTTGGGTGACCGCTCGACGCGTTGGGTTGGGCTGGCTCAAGCCGCAGGATCGGGCGCGATCGCGGCGGTGTAGACCCGCTCGAAATCGTCTCCGAGGTCCTCGATGTACTGCTCGATCTGGTCGCGCCGACGATCGACGTCGTTGATGGCGAACAACTCGCTGAAGTGCGCCTTGACCTCATCGATCAAGCCGATGTTGCGCAGGCTGGTCTCGATGTACTCGAGGAGACGCTTGCGCCGGTAGCCCGATCGGTAGACGCCCATCAGACGGGCGGCGGCCACCAGTGCTTCCGATGGGCTCTCGCTGACAGTTCTGGTTGCAGTTGCTTGCATGCGGGGAGTCCTTTCGAACGGTGCTTGGGGGTTGCGTCGAGGTTCCACTCATGGAACAAACAAGCTCTTCCATGAGTCTTGAGGCAATAACTTAGCATAATAGCTATGGTCTGTCAATAACTACATGCGTCAGCGCTTCCAGGCACCACACATGTTGGACACTTTCACCTAAGGTAGGAGGAGATGAAAGTGAGTACCAAGAACATGACCAAGAAACAACTCCAGGTCTACGGAGCTCGTATCCGTCTGGCCTGGTTCCGG